>PDWI01009387.1_pt1 | contig 11254 bp, 10 predicted proteins | sample 1430891 | NCBI WGS metagenome assembly PDWI01 (sample SAMN01162508, study PRJNA174530) | Oral metagenome, whole genome shotgun sequencing project. | biome: Marine environment; feature: Marine mammal; material: Swab sample of the gingival sulcus; isolation source: swab sample of gingival sulcus... | reverse complement strand
CAAACTGATGTTTAGCTTTATTTTTTACTTTCTTGGCGGATATTTGCTCTACTCTTCATTGTTTGCTGCCATAGGTTCGGCTGTGGATAATGAAACTGACACTCAGCAGTTTATGCTGCCTGTAACTTTACCGCTAATTTTGGCAATTATAGTGGCACAAGCCGTAATGAAAAACCCCGATGGCGCAATTGCTTTTTGGTTTTCTATAATACCTTTCACCTCGCCTATTGTGATGCTAATTCGCGTTCCGTTTGGTGTGCCAATGTGGGAATTATTGCTTTCAATGGTGCTGCTGGTTCTTACGTTTTTGGGAACAATTTGGTTGGCAAGCAAAATTTATAGAGTAGGAATTTTGATGTATGGCAAAAAAATTAACTACAAAGAACTTTGGAAATGGATTAAGTATTAAATCAATACATTTAAATTTTCACAACTTATTCGTCAGTTGATGTTATTCCTAAACGAGCCAAAATACTCACAAAGACTCGTTTAGGAATAGCATTGACAAAAATAAAGCAAATAGGAACTCAATATGTAACCACGTGGAATTATTAACATTTAACTCTCAATTTGCATCATTACACAATTCCGCTATTTTTTGAGTATCAATATCATTCATGCACTTAAAATGTTTCTTTGGGCATTTTTTAAAGCCAATTTTGCTACACGGACGGCATTTTAAATCTGTAACTTCTACTATTGCCGAGTTTTTATCGCTCAAATAAGGATACATGCCAAACTCCGGTATTGTATTTCCCCAAACCGAAATAATTTTCTTTTTTAATGCAGCCGCAATGTGCATTAATCCTGTATCGTGGCTAATAACTAAATGTGCCTGTTGCACAATTGATGCCGATTGATTAAGATTATATTTGCCACAAGCATTATAAATTTTGGAGCCAAGTTGTTTTGCAATTTTTTCGCCTGTAATGGCATCAAATTTATCGCCTAACAATACTACCGGCATATCTAAAAGTGTGCAAATATCTATTATTTTATTCATTGGCAGGCGTTTAGTGAAATGTTGCGCCCCTATTGCAAAAGCAATATACTGCTTGCTATGACTTTCGGGAAACTCATTTATATCAACAATATCTTTTTCAGGAATGAAATAATCAAGTCCCTGCATATCATTTTCGTCAATAAAATAGCTGACAGTTTGCATATACCTGTCCACAATGTGAATATCGGGCAGTTTGTTAATTTTCAGATTAACCACAAGCCATTTTTCTTTGTTTAGTTTATTAAATGAAAATGATATTTTACGCAACTTGTTTTTTACCCGCAAAGTTCGCAAATTTTTGTGCAAATCTATTACGTAATTATAATGCTCTTTTCTTAATTGCGCCACCACTTGCGAAAGCGATTTGTCAAGCGTGTATATTTTATCTATATAAGGATTATCTTTCAGTAAATCAACGTATTGCAACTTAGTAAGATAATGAATTTCGGCTCCTTCACACTGTTGTTTTAGATTACGAACAACGGGCGTCGTTAGTACAATATCGCCAATTGAACTAAAACGAATTATTAAAAATTTTACAACTTCCATATATGCAAAATTATTACATATTTTTTGATTTTCACAAATTGCCTGCAAATTTGATTGCGTATATCAACACTATTTAAAATTAAAAACTAAAATGCCAAATCTAAAACACTGATAACGAGCAATAATTGATAAGCGAGCGGTAAATATTTTGTTATGAAATAAGTTTACACAAAATAACAAGGAAAAATGATAAAACGCCCCAAATGTAGTATATCCTCATATTTTGCTCGAATCTAAAAAATTTAAATTGTTTTTCAAATTGTTTTCTATATCTTTGTTTTCCGAATTTGGCAAAATGCCCAAACCAAGTAAATCTTATTTTATATTTAAACATGATTTCTATAAAAAAACTGATTAAATATTTATGAGGTTTCAATTTATTTTTAAATCTTCGCATACAAATGCAATTCAATATAATCAATAATATAAATAATTTAGTAATATAAAAAGTGAAAATAAAACGTTTAAAATTCATCGTAATACTCCTGTATATTAGTTCATTACAATTATTCGGACAAAAAGATTCCGCGCAACAATTCTACATTGAACCTATATATCAATATGGATTTATTTGGCAACATCGACCATCGTTGGCTGATATTATTGGTGGTAAAATTAATGTTGCTCGCATTAGTTTTGGAATGAAAACTGACGGGCAAAATTATTGGGATTATCTATATCGCTATCCTGATTGGGGCGTTGGATATTCATTCACCGATTTGGGAAATCCCGAAGAACTTGGGCAAGCCAATGCCGTTTATTATTATTTGAGAATACCGGTGATAAGTAAGCCAAAATTTAGCCTTAGCTACAAAATTTCGGGAGGTTTAGCCTATCTAAATCAAGGAAATATCGCTATTGGCTCGCATATTAATCTATATTTTGATGCAAGCATTGACGCTAAATTCCGACTAAGCAATCGCCTTAATTTAATTAATGCTTTTGGTGCTACTCATTATTCTAACGGAGCCATTGTAATGCCAAATTTGGGTGTTAATTTATTTTCTTATCGTCTTGGCATTCAATATAATATGTATAAACACGAAAATAGGCAATTAAAAGTAGATTTGCCCGAAATTTCACACACACACAATATAACAGTGGTAGCCGGAACGGGCGTAAAAGAGAAACGTCCCGATGGCGGAAAAAAATATACGGTTTCTTCTTTGTCAATCGACTATATGCGAATGACCGGATATAAGCATAGTTTTGGTTTGGGAATGGATATTTTCTACGACGAAACTATGTTTGACCTAATCGACCCTAAATCAACTATGTCTTTAACAAACAAGGATATAATGAGATATGGAATACATCTATCCGCCGAAGTGCAGTATAAAAAATTATTATTAGCAGTTCATTTGGGAACTTATATCAAAGCAAAATATAAAGACGATGGCGCAATATATCAGCGTGTTGCCATTCGATATTTATTTACTAAAAATCTGTTTGCCAATATTTCTCTGAAAACAAGCAACGGTATTGCCGACTTTGTAGAATGGGGAATTGGGTACAAATTAAGAATTAAGAGTTAAGAGTTTATGGCTTTTCATAAAACCCGAAATATCTTTTAATCTTTAACCCTCACTTGTTTAAAAAAAAAAATTAACCGCTAAGAACGCTAAAAATTTCGCAAAGAACACAAATGATAACTTTGCATTCTTTGCGAATTAACTTTTGCGCTCTTTGCGGTTAAAAAGTTATGCAAAAAATAAAACTAATATTTGTGCAAACAAAATTCTAAGAAACATTGTAAGCGGATAAACTGTGGCATAAGCAGTTGCTTGCGCTTGAACAGGTGATATTCCGTTGGCAAACTCCAAAGCAGGTGGGTCGGTCATAGAACCTGCCAAATAACCACATATCGACAAATAATTTATTTTCATTAATCTGCCCAAAATACCAATGGTAATCAGTGGTAAAAATGTAATAATTGCAGCATAAAGCATCCACATATATCCTCCGTTTACTATTGTTTCAACGAAATGTTTACCCGAACCAATACCTACGGCTCCCAAAAACAAAACAATTCCTAACTCTCTGATAAATCTGTTGGCACTTGGTGTCATATAAAAATCGAAATTCCCAATTCTACCTTTGTGTCCTAAAATTAATGCTATAATAAGAGGACCTCCTGCTAAACCTAATTTTGCAGGTGCAGGCAATCCGGGTATTGCAAATGGAATACTGCCTAATAATATGCCAAGAAAAATACCAATAAACAAAGGCACTAAATTAGGGTGTGATAAATCGCGCAACGAATTTCCCAAGAAATTTGCCACAGCATCCATTTTGTCGCGTTTTCCCACAACTCTAATGGTGTCGCCAAATTCTAATGTTGTAGAACCTGATGGTATAATTTCGGTTTCGCCCCTGAAAACCCTTGTAACATTAGCCGGAAACATTGACGATAGATTTATGCGTGCCAATGTTTTGCCTGCTAATCGCCTGTTAGTCATCAATATATGACGCATACTAAGGTCTCCTGTAATTTCATAATTTTTCTGTATAGTAACTTCGCCAACTACTAATTCTACATTTTTTTCATCAGTATTTCGGCATAATCCTATTAAAATATCGCCCTCTTTGATAATTAAATTACCATCAGGCACTAAGTATTTTTCGTCTCGCAAAATACGCGATATTACAAAACCTTTATTTAAACTTGCAGTTAGCGATGCCAAAGTCTGTCCGAACAAATTAGGATTTGTAACCTTTATACTTATAGTGTCGATATTGCCGGAAGTTGCATCTTGTTCTTTTTTATAATTTTCGGTTTCCTCGTTTACATTGATTTTAAATATCAATTTAATCGACGCCATTGCCAAAAGTATTCCTAAAATACCGAAAGGATATGCAACAGCATAAGCCATACCTGTAACTTCTGCTAATTCAGTGCCTTTTGCACCAAATTGCTCGGTTATTAATGCTTGAACTGCACCCAAACTTGGTGTGTTGGTAACAGCTCCCGAAAACAATCCCGCAACCACGTTTACATCAAGGTTGAAAATGTATTTAACAGCCACCGCCGAGAGCAATCCTAAGCTCACAATGAGTGCTGCTAACATATTCAGCCGCATTCCATTATTGCGCAACGATGATAAAAAACGTGGTCCAATTTCTATACCTATCGTGTAAACAAATAGGATAAGACCAAATTCTTTGACCATGTGCAATACACTATGATTAATGTCTGCACCTAAATGTCCGACAAACAAGCCAACAAACAAAACTCCGGCAATTCCCAATTTGAGTCGCCCAATTTGGAGTTTGCCAAGAAGAATCCCCAACATTCCAACTATCGACAAAAATAATAGAGTGGAAGCAGTGCTGGCTTCTGTAAAAATCTTAAAAAATTCCATATATTTGAATGTTAATTAATATTCTAAAATCTATAAATTTGCAACGAGCAATTAGGGCTGTTCAGAAAAATTAATTTTAATGTTTTTTGGTAGCCAGACCCCAAAGGTTTTTGAAACCTTTGGGGTCTTTTTACCTAATTTTTAATAAAAAATATTAGTAAATAACATTTTTTATTATTTTTCTGAACACTCCTGAATGCCAATTATAAATTAATTTAAATGATTTTGCAAAACTTCACAACTCAAAATTTTTCAAAATCAGTAAAATATTTTCTTACATATATCCTCTAAACCACCTTTACTATCATCTAAATAACCTTTTTAACCCTCCGAACTATCTTTGAGACCATTTATATAACCTTTTTTATCTTCCAAAACACCTTTGAAGTCATATTTTTCACTTGCAAAGTCATATTTCCCACCTACGAAGTCATATTTTTGACCTTAAAAGTCGTATTTTCCGTCGATAAGGTCATATCTTTAATCTCTAAGGTTATATTTTTCGTCTTTTTGATTATATTTTACATTCAAAATACCATAAGAGGTATTAATAATACAAGGCTTTTTCATAAAAAAATCTTTTTTTGTTTATACGACATATAAACATTCTGTTCAATTGACAATGAGTAATGAGCAATTAACAATTATATTACTAATTGAACGAAGTATTTATACATAAATTATTGGAGACACAGAGGCGACATCCTGCTCTGTATCGCGAAAGCAAGTTGCATTAGAAGTTAAGCGCATAAGACAGGTCTCCTGGCTTCTTCCGTTCTTAGCACCTTCCCGTTTAAATCATTTATAAACAGTGGTTTATTGCTAAGAATGTAAAATAGAAGTTTACAGTTGCGCGTCAGCTCATGATTTTCACATGATTCCCTATTAAATCTTGTTAAAGATGTCTTTGCATACATAACGAAATGAACTCGGCGGCAAAAGTATAAGTTTTTTTTTAGTAGGAAAATATTTTTTTGTCAAGTTGCAAAGCAAACGCATATAGGATGAAAAACACCCATGTTCAATTAGCAATTAGGAATGAGCAATTAACAATTAACAAGCATTACATTTAACACACAAAGGAATGATTATTAGACGACAAACTTAACCTCAAAGAACGTGAGGTACACAAAGATTTCGCAAATTGTTTATCAATATATTATCTCGTAATTCGTAATTTATAATTCGTAATTTAACGACGTGTTATTGCTACAATAAAAAATTACACCATTGAACAACAAAATTATAAATATCCATTTTGTTGGTTTCATTTATCAATTCGTGGCGACAATCATCAAATAATTTTAATCTAATATGCTGTATTCCAGCCTTTCTAAAACCATTATAAACCTGTTTTACACCTTTGCCATTGTCTCCCACCGGGTCATCGGTTCCCGATAAAAGACATATTGGCAGTTCAGATACAGTTTTGTTTATGTTTTTTTGTTTATTCACATAAATTAACCCTTTGAGTAGGTCGTTGTATGCCTTTAAACTAAATACAAAACCACAATATTTATCATTTATGTATTTATCCACTTCGGCAGTGTCGCGGCTCAACCAATCAAATTCGGTTCTGATGGGTTGAAATTGCTTATTGTAGCTGCCAAAGCCAAGCGTGTTCATAAAATTGCTTTTGCTGTTTTTTTTGTTAAAAAGCATTAAAAAACGGGTTAAAAATAAACCAGCTTGCCCTAAAAGTCCTTGTTTTCCGGCAGTTCCTGACAATATTGCACCACTCAATTTAAGAGGCGGATTCATTATATAATTGCGCGTGAGCAGCGAACCCATGCTATGACCGAAAATAAAAAATGGTTTTTCGGGAAATTTGTCATTAATATGCAAACTAATTGCTTTTAGGTCTTCCACAACCAGTTTCCAACCATTTTTATTTGCAAAAAAACCAAGTTCGTCGCTATTTTTGGCGGTTTTTCCGTGTCCGCGATGGTCGCTGGCAAACACAGCAAAACCATGTTCTACCAAAAAATTTGCAAAGTCAGAATACCTTTCGCCATGTTCTGCCATTCCATGCACAATTTGCACAATGGCTTTTATGTCCGACTTATTTTTAGGAAGCCAAGAATAAATGTGAATATCCTTGTCTCCTACCGTCAATTTATACTGATTTGTTTCCATTGGTTTCTAATTTATTAATGCGCTGAAAAACAGCAAATTGTTGTTCTTAAATTTTGTTTGTGTCGTTCGATATTCTTAATTTTCTTCTTTCTTCCTTATCAATACTAATGCCAAAAACATTAATAAACCGTTTACCAAAAGTAGCTCGAAGCCAAATTTATATCCCCACAACAGCTCTTCGGAATAAGCATTTATTAAATAAGTTAAAACCGGCGACAACACGGCAATTATTGGCACAAATTTATCTTTTACTTTAAATTTTGTAAACAATCCGAAAGCAAATAAGCCCAAAAGTGGACCATAAGTGTATGATGCAACCTCGAAAACTTTATTTATTACGCTATCTTTGTTTATCCACTTAAATATTACGATTACAAGAAACAAAACGAAAGAAAAAGCAATGTGTATAATTCGTTTTTTCTTCAAAGTGGCTTTCGATTCTTTGGTTACGTCTATGCCCAAAATATCCACCATAAAAGTTGTGGTTAATGCCGTAAGCGCAGAATCGGCACTCGAAAAAGCGGCGGCAATTATTCCGAGCAAAAAGGTTAAACCGGCAAACATTCCGAAATGTTTTATTGCCAATGCCGGATAAAGTTTGTCGGTATTCACATATTTTTGCGTTTCTTTTATAAATGCAAAGCTGTTTTCGCCTGTAAATTGAATGCCTTTGTGCCAAAAATAACTGTAAAGCAAAACGCCCAACGACAAAAATAACAATTTTACGGGCACAAGCGTAATGCTAAACCAAAACATATTTTTTTGTGCATCTTTCAAGTTTCGGCAGGTAAGATTTTTTTGCATCATATCTTGGTCTAAGCCCGTCATAACTATTGCCATAAATGCTCCGGCAATAAATTGTTTGAAAAAATTACGCCGCTCTTGCCATTTCCAATTAAAAATTTCGGAATATTGGCTATTGTCAATTTCGGCAATAAGCCCCGAAAATGACAAATCCATATTTTTGGCTATCAGATAGATACTGATTATTACCGACAAAAGCATAAATGTAGTTTGCAATGTATCAGTCCACACAATGGTTTTTATGCCGGCTTTGTAGGTGTAGAGCCAAATTAGCAAAATAGTAACCACCACCGAAAGCTCAAACGGTATGCCGAAACTATCAAAAAACGCAAGTTGCAAAACGGTTGCCACCAAAAACAGCCGAAAAGCCGCACCAACCACCTTTGATAAAATAAAAAATGAAGAACCCGTTTTGTAAGATGCCGAGCCAAAACGCGTATTCAAATAACTATATATTGAAATTAAATTCAGCTTATAATAAATTGGCAATAAAATAGCACCTATTACAAAATAGCCAACCAAATAGCCCAGAACCATCTGAAAATAAAACATATTGCTATTTCCCACCTCGCCGGGCACCGAAATAAATGTTACGCCCGACAAGGTTGCTCCTATCATTCCGAAAGCTACCAAATACCATGGCGATTGTTTATTACCGGTAAAAAAAGTTGCGGTATTAACATTGCGCGAACTCAAATATGAAATCAAAATCAGCAACGAAAAATATGCTGCAATAACCGTAAAAACTATAAATGGACTCACTTTTTTATGATTAAAATATTTTTAAATAAATTAAGAATGAAAAGTTAAGAATTAAGAATGATTTTATATGTTCTTTCTTTTAAGTAAAATAACTCTCAATTTTCAATTCTCAATTCTCAACTCCCCCCGCTTTGGTATTTAATTCAACAATTTTAAGAATTACATCCACTGCTTTTTGCATAGATTGAATGGGAATATACTCATATTTGCCATGAAAATTATGCCCACCGGCAAAAATATTAGGCGTAGGAAGCCCCATGAATGACAATCGCGCGCCGTCGGTGCCGCCTCTGATGGCTTTTTTGATTGGTTCAATGCCCACTTCGCGCATTGCCTGCTCGGCAGTGTCCACAATATGAATTACGGGTTCAATCTTCTCTTTCATATTGTAATATTGGTTTACAAGTTTTAAATCGACCGTGTTTTTTCCATATTTTTTATTTAAAAATTTCACCACATTTTTCATCAATTTATTTTTTCGCTTATATTTTTTCAAATCGTGGTCGCGGATAATATAAGCCATTTCGGTAGTTTCCACAGTGCCGTTTATGCTTATCAACAGGAAAAATCCCTCGTAACCATCGGTATGCTCAGGGCGTTGCTCTGCCGGCAACATCGAGTGAAGTTCCATCGCAATCATCATTGAATTAATCATCTGATTTTTAGCCGTTCCCGGATGCACATTGCGACCGTTGATTTTTATACTTGCCATCGAAGCATTAAAATTTTCATACTCTAATTCACCAATTTCGCCGCCGTCCATAGTGTAGGCAAAATCAGCTCCAAATTTTTCAACATCAAATAAATCGGCACCTCTGCCAATTTCTTCGTCGGGCGTGAAACCTACTTTTATTGTTCCGTGTTCAATTTCGGGGTGTTCGCAAAGATATTCAATAGCGGTCATTATTTCGGCAACACCGGCTTTGTCGTCGGCTCCCAACAAAGTTGTTCCATCGGTGGTTATCAAATCTTGCCCCACATAGTTTAAAAGTTCGGGGAAATCGCGAGGCGAAAGCACTGTTTTTTGCTCTTCGTTGAGAATAATATCCTTTCCATCGTAGTCTTTAACTATTTTAGGTTTAACACCTTTACCGCTTAAATCGGGAGCAGTATCAAGATGCGCAATAAATCCGATAGTTGGAATTTTCTTATCGCTGTTTGATGGTAAACTTGCCATTACATAGCCGTTTTCGTCCATGCTTACGTCTTCTAAACCCATTCCGTTTAGTTCGGAAATTATTTTTTTTGCCAAATCAAATTGCTTTTTCGTACTCGGACAGGTCTCAACTTTTGGGTTCGATTGGGTGTCGATTTTTGCGTATCGTATAAATCGTTTTTCTACTTTTGTAACCATAATTTTTTTATAATAAAAATTCGTAATTGTAATATTTCTGCAATGGTATAATTATTATTCCACAATTAACATCGTTGTCGTCCATTTATCCCACAATTTCGCATGCGCACGCCAATTGCTCATTACTAATTGCTAATTGCACACGCGCTCATTGTTAATTGAGAACCATTTTAAGTTTGCAAAAATACTCATTAATTTCAGTAATAGCAATATTACATAAAAAAAGCCTATGAAAATAATATTCCATAAGCTTTTTTCTGTATTAACTAATTAATTTATTTATTGAATCACGTCCTTTTCTACTTTTTTGGTAACTGATGGAGGATTATAATCAGCCTGAAATTGAATCGGTTTTGCTGTAGTTCCATCATCTATTGTGTAGGTCAAAATTATTCCATTCAAATCTTTATTTACGCTTCCACTACCTTCTACTATAAAACTTCCGGGTATATCTTGTTTTTTAATCTCTATGCTACTACCTGCCAATGTAGCTTTCACTTGCACTTTTTCATCGTGAAAATTTGTAAATATAATTTGAGTTTTGTCGTTGGCATCCTTAATTATTTTGTCCGTATAAGAGCGGTCGCTGTCGGTTGTCTTATCTGTTTCTACTACCCTAAAATCCTTATTTACAATGGCATCTCTGGGGTCTTCTAAATCTTGAATATCGCCTGTACACGATTGCAGTAATGCACCAAACATCAGTAGTGCAAACCAAAATTTAATCTTTTTCATATTCTTCTAATTTATGTATGTTAATATTTATTTTTTGACAAGTTACTGTTTCTTTCTAATGTAAAACTTGAAATTTACTATTTTATTGTGTGAAAGTTAAATCAATTAACAATTAAAATTCTACCTGCTTCTATATCTTCATCAGTTATATCTGCATCATCACTAAAATCAGTAGAAGTATCATCGTAGAATATCAACTCTTCGGGTACACTTATTTTATTTTTACCTAATAAAATAGCATCTAATGCTTCTACTTTATCTTCATTAAAAACAACCTTATAATCAGATATATTAGTTCCTGATTTGAGTAATTTTATTGCTTCTTTCTGGGTTATTATTTGATAATCCATTTTGTTTTCAATTTACTAATTATTGGTTTTAGATTTTAAACTATACTATTCAAACCTCACAGATTTTCTAAACCTGTGAGATGTTTAGGCAAATAATACAAATTACCTAAGTTTTGCACCCAAATTTTTCTCAAAAACCTGAACAAATTTGTTCATAATTTTATCAATTTGCTTATCTTTTAGAGTTTTATTTTCATCT
>PDWI01011096.1_pt1 | contig 11255 bp, 5 predicted proteins | sample 1430891 | NCBI WGS metagenome assembly PDWI01 (sample SAMN01162508, study PRJNA174530) | Oral metagenome, whole genome shotgun sequencing project. | biome: Marine environment; feature: Marine mammal; material: Swab sample of the gingival sulcus; isolation source: swab sample of gingival sulcus... | reverse complement strand
TTTCGTCACACAACGTTCTGCTCTACGGCACACCGTCCGTGCAATGTGGCAAATGGCTACCGTTCTGTGTCCTCCCGGCATTATAAAATGTTTCAACTTCGGCAACTCTGCCGTCAATGTATCAATTAAGTCTTCCAATTCTTTAACATCCGCTTTTGTACACGCCACAATGTTGTATTTTGCCAAATCCTCAGTCTCTGTTGCCAAATACGCCCCAATATCGAACAGTTTGTATTGCAATTTGCCTAAAAACTTGTACAATCTCTCATCATCCACTTCCGCTTGGAGTAAACCTACAAAAGAATTGAGTTCGTCCACAGTTCCGTAGGATTCAAGGCGTGCGTGATGTTTTGCGACTCGCTGCCCGCCAACCAACCCCGTCTTTCCCTTATCTCCTGATTTTGTATATATTTTTGCCATAATTCATTATTTTTTCTTCTAAGATACGATTTTTTATTTATTTTTTCGTGCAAATTACACTCTTTACTATTTTGTCAGGCTGAGCCTGTCAAAACCTCCTATCATCCGGTTCAAAAAGATTTCGACAGGCTCAATTTGACACTCTTTTTATACGAAATATTTATGTCCAAACAGCATTAATTGGTAATTATTCGCAAACAAGCCGAATATTCTTCTCTATAACTCCAAAAACACCTCACATTTTTGTCGCAATGGATTTTCCAGTATCGCCCTTCGTTCTCCCGTAAGCACAACAAAAGTCTTTTTTGCCAAACAAACTGTACTAAAATCTTCTATGGCATTGACCACAACCAATTCGTATTTCTTCTCGGCAGCAACTTGTGCATCATAGCGAACGTTATACTTATCAAAACCTTTGCGGTATGGTTCTGCCAACAAAAGAATATTTTGCAGGTTAAAATACGCACACATTCGCAGTACCAAACGCAGGGCTTTATCTTGCTCCTTTCCATAACTTGCAAGCACTCCCTCTTCCCTCCTCTCAGAATTCAGCACTTTCTGCTGAAACTCAAACACAAAAGGCGAATGTATTCCATAGCCTTTTTTTGAACTCGCTTTTATTGTGTGTATTATTTTTTGAATTTTTTGCAAACTTAAAATTAATGTATAAAAAAAGCATAGAGAATGACCTTAAACTTGCAACTTTCCTCAAAAACATTTACTCTTTTTGCATTTTTTAACAAAATGTTTTTTATATTTGCCCCATAACCTCTTACTGATTATTGAGGATAAAATTATAATAATTGTTTAACTAACAACTACAAAATGAAAAAATTAATGTTTTTACTTGTTTTTTGTGCACTCGGTATTTCTGCCGTTTGGGCTCACAAAATGAAAAAATTAATGTTTTTACTTGTTTTTTGTGCACTCGGTATTTCTGCCGTTTGGGCTCAGAAAACATTTAGTGGAAAGGTAATCGGACCTGATGGGCTTGGGTTACCGGGAGTAAATGTGGTAGAGAAGTCAAACCCTACAAACGGGGTTGCTACAGACATTGACGGAAATTGGACACTTACCGTGCCTAATGGAAACAGTGTGTTGCAATTCTCTGCTATTGGAATGAAAATGGTAGAATTAAAAGCGAGTGAAGCTGCGCAATTTACTATGAAGAACGACGCCCAATTACTTGGTGATGTGATTGTTACAGGATATGCATCCAAAGCCAAAGATGAACTGGCTTCTGCAATCTCAACAGTTACAGCGGAACAATTAGAAGGATTGAACCCTACAACCTCTGTTGACAATATGTTACAAGGAAAGGCTGCCGGTGTTGAAGCCACTGCTCTTAACGGAAAGCCAGGAACAACTGCGACAGTAAAAGTGCGTGGGGCAGTTTCATTGAACACCAAAGGAGGAGATAAATCTCAGCCACTATATGTTATTGACGGTATTTTTGTTGATGATGAAGATTTGGCTGCATTAAATCCAAATGACATCTCAACTATGTCTGTACTAAAAGATGCTTCTGCTGCTGCCATTTACGGTTCGAGGGGTGCCAATGGTGTTGTTGTTATCACAACAAAAACAGGACGTCTAAATCAAAAGGCTAAGATTAGTTTTTCTGCAAAAATTGGTTATGGAGAAAAAATTGATGACCCTTACGATATGATGAATGCTGAACAAAAAATACAGTATGAGCGAGAAGTCGGATTATATAATTGGCCTAAGGATGAAGCTAGTGCAGCTATTGCCTTAGATCATAACTGGCAAGATGATATTCTGAAAAAATCCAAAATTCAATCTTACAATTTGTCAGTAAGAGGGGGTTCTGAGAAATCTACCTATTACCTATCATTAGGGCTTGATAAAAACACAGGTATTATTGAAAACCTTGACGGCTACAAGCGTATTTCTGGTAGAACAAATTATTCTACTAATTTAACAGACAAATTAAAGGCAACTACTTCTGTTTCTATGGCATACGCAACTTCCAAAGAGCCTCGTGATAGAAACAACGTACAAAACCCATTCCGTGCAATGTACGATTACAATCCTTTTACCCCTGTTTATAACAGAGATGATAAGGGGAATGTAGTGCTTGACGAAAATGGCAATCCTACATTTAATCTTACTAGGCTGGGATTTCCTATATTAGAAGCACTTATTCACAACCCTGAGGAAGATAGAAATTTCAGACTTCTGGGTAGTTTTGATTTGGATTATGAAATTTTTGATTGGTTGAACTTTAAGACAAAATATTCTGCAACTTATGACCGCTACCAAAGAGAGGCATACACAGAGCCAGGTTCTGTCTTAGATGGTTATGTTGGAGACAAAAATGCAAGAGGAAGCAAAACAGATAATGGAAGTGATACTTATGAATACACTTGGTTAAACCAGTTCAGTTTTAATAAAGAATTTGGAGACCACAAAGTAGATGGAACTGTTTTTACGGAGTTTTATAAAGGAAACCATCACAGATACTATTTAGGAAGTAAAGGATATGCTTCTCCTGATTTGACAACTCAAGACAATTCATCAGAAGCAACAGACGCAAGTACTACGCGTGCAAAGTGGGCTATGTTCTCTATAGCTGCTGCGGCAAATTATTCTTACTTAGGAAAATATTTGGTTTCAGCCTCTTTACGTAGAGACGGAGCTTCTCGATTCGGAGAAGACAAAAAGTATGGTACTTTTTGGAGTGGTTCATTGGCTTGGAATATTGCTAAGGAAGACTTCTTCAAAGCTGAATTTGTTGACGACTTAAAGGCTCGTATATCTTATGGTACATTAGGGTCTTGGGATATTCCAAACTATGCAAGTAAAGGATACTATGCGTTTGGGTCTTACAATGGTCAACCCGCAGCAGTACCTCGTACTAACATTGGAAACAAAGAGTTAACTTGGGAAGAGCAGCAAACTCTTGATTTAGGTTTAGAATTCTCTATGTTTGATGGAAGACTCCGTGGTTCTATGGATTACTTTGTGAATACTCGTTCTGATTTCCTTTTCGAAAATCCTTTACCATACGAAGGAGGCTCCTACACACAATATACCAACGCGGGAAAGATGCAAACCAATGGATTTGAATTTGAGATTTCCGGTGATGTTGTTAAAGCAGGAGATTTCAAATGGAACTTAGGATTGAATATGTCATTCTTGAAATATGAAATTAAAGAATTAAATGGACAATCTCAAATTATTGTTGGGGACAATATTTTAAAAGAAGGAGAAACACCATTTACCTATTACCTACCAAGATATGCAGGAGTTGACCCTAAAAATGGAGATGCGCTATATTACGATAAAGAAGGAAATGTAACCAATAAGTTCAGTTCTGGAGACGCCGTTATTTTAGAGGGAAAATCAACTATGCCGAGAATGTACGGAGGTTTACGCTCTTCTTTTAGTTATAAAGGGATTGACCTAACGGCAGATTTCTCTTTCAAAGAAGGAAATTACGTTTACAACTATATGGCATTGAATATGCTAAGCGATGGAGACAATGCTTATTATAACCAAAGAACTGATGCATTCAACTACTGGAAAAAACCAGGAGATACAAACGTACTTCCAAAGCCTAATGGAAATAGCAATCAAGTAACTGACAGATTTTTGCAAGACGGCTCTTACATTAGATTCCGTAGTTTAACTTTGGGGTATAAATTACCTACCAATATCGCTGAAAAACTTAAATTATCAAGCATTAGATTGTATGCACAGGCTCAGAACTTACACACCTGGACTGATTTTGAAGGAGACCCTGAGGTTTCTGTTGGTTCCGGTGAAAGTCAGTTAGGTAGTAATCAAAACTTTATCCCCGGAGCTTTTGCTTTGTACAGTTATCCTGCTACAAGAACAATAATGTTTGGCGTTGATATAAAATTTTAAAAAGGAAGAAAAATCATGAAAAATAAATTAATTAATCTATTTTTAGTATTGACTCTTTTTGCAACTTTTAGTTGTGATGATGAGTTGGATCAAACCCCTTATGATGGTTTGACAGACGAACAAATCTTTTCAAATGCAGAAGGTTTTGAAAATGCAATGAAGGGAGTTTACTCAGGCTTTAGAGCTAACGGATTATTCGGACAAAGCATAGGACTTCAAATATGCCCTGATGTAATATCTGACAATCTTGCTTTTTGCACCTCAGGACGCCAAACTCAAAAAGCACTTTTTGAGTTCAGAAACACTGCGGTAAACGAATCTTTTGGTTTATACGAAAGAGCTTACAAAGTAATCTCCCGTGCAAATAGAATCATCGACAATATTGACAAATTGAAAGTAGAGGCTACAAAGACTAAATACTTAGCCGAAGCAAGAGCTATTAGAGGAATGCTACATTTTGATATTGCACGTACTTATTGTAAAATCCCTACCCAAAGCAATGATGCAAATTCTTCGCTAGGCATCTATTATGCAAAGAGTTACAAGCCTGCAGAAAGACCTAGACGCGTGGGTACTACTGTTGCTGATACTTACAAGGAAATTCTAGCAGACCTTGAATATGCTGCTGCTAATATTAGTGACAACGGCAAAGGAAGATTAAACAAAAAAGCGATTTACGCAATTTTGTCTCGTGTGTACCTTTATATGGGTAACTATGACAAAGTAATTGAAGTTGCTAATAAAGTAAGTGTAAATATTGCTTCAAGAGACAACTTTGCTAATATTTGGACAGACGAATATTTAAGTAATGTTCTTTTTTATGTAATTATCACTTCACAAGATGATTATGCTATTGGTAACCCTTATAGCCAAACAGGGAAGAATGGTGTAAGATCTGAATATGTTGTTTCTTATCCACTATATCTGTTGTATCAAGATACGGACATTCGTAAATCAACAACGATACAGACAAGTCCTTTCTCTGGAAAGGATTACAACCACGTTTCAAAATATTTTGGAAACCCTAACGGGACAACAAATTTGACTTATGGCAAATACATCAGAATGGAAGAAGTGCTTCTAAATAAGGCTGAAGCTTATGCAAAAAAAGGACAAGATGCCGAAGCGTTGAAAGCATTAAATATGTTAAGAAAAGAACGTTATGCCTCCTATACTGATGGTACGGAAACAGGGGCAGATTTGTCAAATGCCATTCAATTGGAAAGACGTTTAGAATTAGCCTTTGAAGGAGATAGATTCTACACATTAAAGCGTCTTGGCAAAAATATTGAGAGAGGTAATTATGGAGATTTAGCCGATGGAGCAGGAACATCTGCAGTGGCTAAAGTATTAAAGGTAGGTGATTATCGTTGGCAATTACCTATACCACAAGGTGCTTTTGATTCAAATCCAAATTTAACAAAAGAAGACCAAAACCCTGGCTACTAACCAAGACATTATTTCTATAAAAACGAGGCTACTTATCGAAAAGTAGCCTCGTTTCATTTATATCCTTTTTTACCAATTTCCAGCACCTACTGAAAAACACAGCAACCTGCTATTTATACATAACAAACAAATAAAACAGCATATTTTCCAACACATTCCACCAATTATTTGCATTATTTAACATCTTTCCTTATATTTGTGAAGAGAGTTTCTTTAAATTGAAAGAAAAAAAACATTGTTTAACTAACAACTACAAAATGAAAAAATTAATGTTATTACTTGTTTTTTGTGCACTTGGCGTTTCTGCCGCTTGGGCTCAGAAAACATTTAGTGGTAAGGTAATCGGTCCTGACGGTCTTGGGTTGCCTGGAGTAAATGTAGTCGAAAAAGCAAACTCTATCAATGGGGTTGCTACCGACATTGATGGGAATTGGACACTTACTGTACCTAATGGAAATACTGTATTGGAATTTTCTACAATCGGTATGAAAACTGTAGAATTGGCCGCAAAAGATGCTAAATCAATCACCATGAAAGAAGACTCTCAGGTACTTGATGAGGTTGTGGTAACTGGTATGGGAATGAGTCGAGAGAAAAAGACATTAGGGTATGCTACCCAAGAAGTAAAATCAGAGGATTTGGTAAAAACACGCCAATCTGATTTGAATAATGCTCTAGTAGGAAAAGTTTCAGGTGTTAAATTTTCAGGGGCATCAGGAGCAACATTTGATTCCGGAAAGATTGTACTACGAGGAACTACTTCTTTAGATCCTAGAGGTAACTCACCAATCTACGTAGTGGACGGTGTGATTACTAATGCAAATTCTATAAATATGGATGATGTAGCATCTGTCAACGTTTTGAAAGGTCCTGCAGCAACAGCTATTTATGGTTCTCGCGGTGGAAATGGTGCTATTATCATTACCACAAAATCTCTAAAAGAAGGTAGCGGAGGACAATCTATTGAATTTAGTCACACCCTTGCTTTTGAGCAAGTAAAATTACTTGCAGACTACCAAACCGAATACGGAGGTGGTAATTTTGGTGCAGACGGAGAATTTAATGTATTTAAATATGACCCTGCAAAGCACCCTGCAATCTACAAAAAATTAGACGGAGCAAATTATTATGACTATAATGCTGATGTGAGTTGGGGACCAAAATTTGATCCAAACAAAAAATATGCACCTTGGTATGCTTGGGATCCTACGCACCCTAAATTTGGAGAGCAAATTCCTTGGACATCAGCACCGTCTGATGACGTAAAAGACTTGTACAGAACGGGAATTGCAAACACAACTAACATTGCGTTCTCAAAATCTGGGGAAGACTATTCCTCTAGAATATCTTTTACTAACATAGACCGTAGAGGTGTAGTACCTAACAGTGATGCAACTCGTAGATACTTAGGCATTAAAAGTTCATTTAAGGTAAGCGACAGATTGAATATTTCTCTTGACTACAAATACACTTACAGACAAAATCACAACGGTGCAGCCGAAGGATACGGAGGCGCTCGTAATGCAACCTATACATTCCAGCAATGGGCAAATAGAAACGTGCGTATTAGTGAACTTAAAGATTATATGCGCCCTAATGGAACATACAGAAGTTGGAATATCAACTCGCCGTTTGATTTAACTCCTGCTTACCATAACAACCCATTTGCATTGTTCAATGAAATTAATGATATTGACACTTACCAATGGAATGTTTTCAGAGGGAATGCAACTTATGAGATTGCAGAAAACCTTAAGGCTTCGTTCATAGTAAATGGAAATATAAGAAATTACAAAGGTGAATATTCTGCTCCTGATAACCTACTGGACATTACATCAAGTTTTTCAACAAGTCAAAACTTTTTATTTGATATGCAATATCAAGGAATGTTATCTTACAAGAGAAACTTCTTAGAAGACCGCATAACTTGGGATGCTAACGTATTTGTGGAGTCAAGACGTCATCGTTATGAAAGTGTAGGTGCTTTTACTCGCGATGGTTTGTTTTTGAATAAATTCTACAGTGTAAGTGGCTCTAAAGGGTTAGCAGGCGGTAAGAACTACAAACAAGAGTATAATACAAAGAGTGTATTTGGTACTACCAGCGTCTCTTTAGACGACACCTATTTTGCAGAATTGTCATTACGTAATGACTGGTCTTCTGTATTGCCAGAAGATAACAACAGTTATTTATACGGTGGACTTTCTCTTTCTGCATTAGCACATAAATGGGTTAAACAAGATTGGTTAAACTTTTGGAAAATTAGAGCATCTGCTGCACAAGTTGGTTCTTCTTTGGAACCATACAACGTTTATCCTGTATATGTAGTTACAGACAGAGATGGTAACTCTCTGAAATACGGACAACTTACCAGAATGTTGTTAGACAGAAAATTGAAAAATCCGGATATCAAGCCTACGATTTCAACTTCTTATGAAATCGGTACAGAGTTCAGGTTATTTAACAGCAGACTTTGGGGAGATTTTAACTTCTACCGTAGAGATTCTAAAAACCAAATAATTAATTTAGAGGTTGCTCCTCAGAGTGGTTACACTTCTAGAATTGTAAATGCTGGTTTGATTCGAAATCAAGGTATGGAGTTTAGTTTAGGTGGAGCAATTATTCAAAATGATGACTGGGCTTGGTCTGTTGATGCTAATGTTTCTTTCAATAATAATACATTGGAGGAGTTAGTGGAAGGAAAAACACAGTACCAATTAGGTGGATTTGGTTTTTCGAACTTTATTCGTAGCTATGCAGAGGTAGGGGAGCCTATCGGTGTGCTTAGAGGTACTGATTTTGCAAAAGATCCGAACGGAAATATCATTTTGAAAAAATGGAATAGAAGTCAGGCATTTAAAGATAAATATGGCGAGTATGATGTTGTAAGAAATATGGACGAGAGTACCTATTTGGGTAACATTCAACCTGATGCTACCGGTGGATTTAGCACAAGTCTTGAGTATAAAGGCTTACGCTTAAGTACTTCTTTTGATTTCCAAATTGGTGGTAAAATAGCCTCTGTAAGCAATATGTTTGGTGAAGGTTCAGGGTTATTAGCCTCTACGGTAGGAAAAAATAAAGACGGCATTGATATAAGAACTACTCCCGGTGAAGGTGGTGGTATGTACATTGAGGGAGTTGAAAATGTTGGAACCGAAGATGCCCCTGTATACAAGAAGGTAGAAACAAGAATGAATCCACTCCTCTACTATGCATTTAGAAAATCAGGAGTTTGGGGACCTAATGTGTACGATGCTTCTTATTTGAAGATGAGAGAAATTTCTCTATCTTATCAACTTCCTAAATCTTTTGTAGAAGATTGGGGTGCTAAGGTTGGCATTAAGGAGGTACGCCTATCTCTAATTGCACAGAACCCTTGGTTAATTTATAGCGGAGTGCCTAACATAGACCCTTCAGAAGCAGGGGGTGCTGATCGAGGTTTTGTAGAAGGCGGACAGTCTTTCTCTACCAGAAGTTTTGGCTTTACTGTAAATGTTAAATTTTAAAAATATTATAAGATGAAAATACTAAAATATACCGTCACAATCCTGTTGTTTTTGACATTTTTCACAGCTTGTGACTTTGATGAGGATTTGAATGTAGATCCGAACAAACCGACAACACCAGACACTCGATTTCTGTTCTTACAAGCAGAAATGTCTGTAACTAATTATTCGTGGAACAGTGGATATAACCCTTGGGTACAATTATACCCACAATATATTTCTGAATTGAAGAATATACAGTTTACAAAGTTTAACATAACAAATTATTCTACAGGAAACACCTATTCTATCGCAATGAATAACTTGAAAAAGGTTATTGATTTGAACAAAGATGAAAAGGTGAACAAAGAGGGGTGGGTATCTTCTTTAGGTTCCTCTAATAATCAAATAGGTATGTGTATGACCTTGAAGGCTTTCTATATGATGCATCTAACAGACATTGTGGGAAATTTACCTTATTCTGAGGCTTTACAAGGTGAGAAAAATTTCACTCCTAAATTTGATTCTCAAAGGGAAATTTACACTCAATTGTTTAAAGAGTTGAACGAAGCATATGCTATGTTTGATGAAAATGGCTCCATAGATAGTCAATACGACATCTTATATAATGGGAAAGTTTCAAGTTGGAAAAAACTAAACGCTTCTATTCGTATGATGATGGCTATTAAGTTACAAAAAGCAGATCCTGCTGTTGGAAAAACTGAATTTGCAAAAGCTTATAGTAACGGAGCTATTGTTGACAATGCAGACAATTTGATTTACAAATATCTATTGGAAAATGCAAATGCAAATCCAATTTGGGATAATATGGTTAAATCTGGTCGTCAAGACTTTTTACCGTCTTCAACTATTGTTGATGCTATGAACAAGTATAATGATCCTCGTGTTTCTGCATACTTTGCACCAAATAAAGATGGTGAATATGTTGGGGCTACGTTCGGTTGGACTGCAGACGAAGCCGGCACTCACTCTTTAGCAGAATATTGTGCCTTTAATGACAAATATTATAAAAGTCAAGATGCTCCTATGACAGTAGTATCAGCTTCTCAAGTGCTATTAATGGCTACAGAAGCAGCTCATATTGGTTGGATTAGTGATGATGCAGCCACTTTGTACAAAAAAGGTATCACAGCATCTTTCACTCAGCATAATATTCCTGCAAGCGAAGTTGATGCATATATTACCGGAGCAGATGTTGCCTTGAATGGTACTGATAACATTAAAAAAATCGCAATGCAAAAGTGGATTGCTAACTATATGCAAGATGGTGTAGAAGCCTGGTCTGATTGGCGTCGTTTACAAGTTCCTGAATTAAAACCTGGAAATATAGGGTCTACTTCTGTAAGTCATATACCTTATAGATTACGCTATGCAGAAGCAGACATCGTTTCGAATAAAGCAAATTATGAGGCTGCCATAGCTGCTCAAGGTGCAGATAATATTGACACCAAAGTTTGGTGGAATAAATAATAAATTTATTCCTAATGTATATAAAAATAGGGGAGTATTAAATTGATATTCCCCTATTTTTTACCCGTAGCCTTCACATAACAACTGCGACACAAAGGCTCATACCTATCTTTTTCACCGAGTAATACAGTGTCTTTGCTTTCTGTAAGGCGATAAGAATATTGCGCCAAGTTACCACAACGCATACAAATAGCGTGTACTTTAGTAACATACTCAGCAACGGAAAGTAAATGTGGCATAACTCCGAAAGGCTTACCCAAAAAATCCATATCCAAGCCCGCTATAATAACACGAATGCCGTCATTAGCCAGTTGGTTACATACTGATGCCAACCCCTCATCAAAAAATTGTGCTTCATCAATACCAACGACCTCTACATTATTTGCCAAAAGTAATATGTTTGAAGAATTCTCAACAGGAGTAGAACGAATCGCATTAGCATTGTGAGAAACAACCTCTTCCTCAGAATAGCGCACATCTACCGCAGGTTTAAAAATCTCAACGGACTGTTTGGCG
>PDWI01009386.1_pt1 | contig 11255 bp, 7 predicted proteins | sample 1430891 | NCBI WGS metagenome assembly PDWI01 (sample SAMN01162508, study PRJNA174530) | Oral metagenome, whole genome shotgun sequencing project. | biome: Marine environment; feature: Marine mammal; material: Swab sample of the gingival sulcus; isolation source: swab sample of gingival sulcus... | reverse complement strand
TCTTGGTCATGGCGTCCTCCTTTTGAGGGGTGAATGTTTTTGATATCAATCACTATGCCATGACCTTAATCTTTTTGCTGAAAATTCTGCACATAACCGATTTCTTTCCTCATGCAATTTGAAACGGGAACAAAAGAGAAGTATGCTGATATTGAGACTCGCTACGGCAAGTGGACATCATGAAGGGGATACAAGGTCGGTGACCAACTCGGCAGGAAGCAATAACGTTGCAATGGCCTTTTCCCTCAAAAGAGGAGCAAAACAGTTGCATGCAGAACGAAGAGATACGAGCCACACCTCACATAAAGATTTGGAAGAGAGGTGTAGCTGTCCTTGGCAACATAGCCAATAAGCTGTTTTTTCAAATCAATTTCCGACTTGAAGCAGACAACAGAAAAGGGAGGTTACGTCAGCAACCTCCCTTTGAATGGTCAGCTAACAGTGACCAACGAATTTACATATCTTCGCCGGATGCTGCTTTTTGCATTTTGACTTCAACCTTTTCTGTCAGGTTGCTGTAGTATTCACGCAGACGTACGAGCACTTCATCACGGCCAAAGTGGTCAACAACTTCGGCACCCTCGGAGAGAGCCTTGCGCAACTTGGTGCCGGAAAGGATAACACGGTCTTCTTTGGTATGCGGGCACGTACGCATGGAGGCCATGCCGTCGCACTTATAGCAATAGAAGGTCCAATCAATGTTCATATTCTTGCAGAGCAAAGCCTTTCCGGGTTCCGGGGCTGGTTCGTTGGCGTAAGGAATCTTCTTGAAGATTTCTTGGGCCTCAAACAGGCCGTAGAAGTCGCCGACACCAGCATGGTCACGACCGATGAGCATATTGTTGATGCCGTAATTCTGGCGGAAGGTAGCGTGGATGAGACCTTCACGAGGACCGGCGTAACGCATGTCAAGGGGGTAACCAGCGTTGATGACGTTCTCAGGAACGAAGTAGTTATCGATAAGGATTTGGATGCACTCAATGCGGACATCTCCCGGAATATCGCCCGGCTTCAGGTTACCGATGAGAGAGTGAATCACAACGCCGTCGCAAACTTCAACAGCAATCTTGGCGAGGAATTCGTGCGAACGATGCATGGGATTGCGAAGTTGCAAAGCGGCAACATTGGACCAGCCGCGTTTTTCCATTTCTGCGCGAATTTGAGCAGGGGTCAGGTAAACACCGGGGAAACGCTCGGCATAGTCACCTTCGGACAGGACTTTGACAGGACCGGCGAGGTTGTATTTTCCCTGGGCCATAACCATCTTCACACCCGGATGATCTTCCATGGCGATCTTCCAGAAAACATCGTCAGCAGACTCTTCGCCTTCCCCTTTGTAGACCTGCTCGCACTCCCACTTCTTGTCCTCTTCGGTCATCTCATACTTTTCTTCGATCTTCATGGTTGCGTAGACAATGCCGTCAGCAGCCTTGAGAGCGATTTCGTCGCCGACCTTGACGTCTTCGTCATCGGTGTCGAGGGTGATCGGGATAGGCCAGAACGTGCCGTCTTCCATGAGAAAATCAGCGCAAACGCCTTTCCAGGAAGCCTTGTTCATGAAGCCGTTCAGCGGAGAAAATCCGCCGATACCCATCATGATCAGGTCGCCCTTGGCGCGATCAGAAATTTCGAGAGTCTTCAGGCCTTCAGCCTTTTTGATTTCAGCTTCGAGCTCTGCGCCTTCCAGCAGGCAGCATACGAGACCTTTTCCACCGTGAGGTGCTACGAGGTTGGACATTTAAGCCTCCTAAAAAAAATAATTTGTCAATAAAACCATTGCCTTGTTCCATGGATTGCGAATGAATCCGCATAAATCACATGATATTTTCCCATGTAAAGGGTTCATGAGTAATGGCTGTTTGTGAAAGTTGTGTCAAGTGGTTTTTCAGGAAAATGAGGCTTCGTATTATTTTAATGTAATGGCAGAAAGCGATGCTTGGTCGATTCTTTTGAAAAAGTCTAGAAAGACACAGAGTCTCATTTTCAAAAAAAAGCATGTATGGCAGACAGTTGTCTTGCCCCTCTCATCGTCCGCGAGGGAATCGTGCCCGACAAGTGAATATTTGCACTAGCTGATTTGTAAAATTCACGGGCTCGGAGCAAAAAAAAGCAAAATATGCTTGAGAAAGGCTCTCAAGGCAAAAAAATACGAGTTTTTCGGCTTCTGGCGGGCCTTTCCGGTTTGTCGGGGCGTATTGCTTGTTAAAAAATTCACTTTCACGTTGACAAGGGGTTGGCGGCTTGCTAATTCAGGGTCACACACACTGCAAAAATCCCGCGTGTGGCTATATTGGTTTAGGTAGAGGACGTCGGTTAGTTGAATAAAAAAACCCTTTAGGAGGAGAAGTTATGCCGACTTTTGTTAACCCGGAAAAATGTGACGGCTGCAAGGGCGGCGAAAAAACCGCCTGCATGTACATTTGCCCGAACGATCTTATGATCCTGGATCCTGACGAAATGAGGGCGTACAACCAGGAACCTTCCGCATGTTGGGAGTGCTACTCCTGTGTTAAAATTTGCCCGCAGGGCGCCATTGAAGCACGCCCGTACGCTGACTTTGCACCCATGGGTGGAACCTCCATCCCTATGCGTTCTGCCGAAGACATCATGTGGACCATTAAATTCCGTAACGGTTCCGTGAAGCGTTTCAAGTTCCCCATCCGCACCACCCCTGAAGGTTCTATCAAACCTTATGAAGGGAAGCCGGAACCCTCCGATCTCGACAACGAACTGCTGTTCACCGAGACCGAGTTGGCTAATCCCATCACTGCCATCTCCGAAGAGGCTCCCCTCACAGAGGGTGATCTCAAGAAAGAGTGGAAGATGGAAGACTACGCCAGCCTCGTGTAATTCGAGATTGGTTGAACGTCTGCTTGTCTGGAATTTACGACATCACTGAACATGTTTACTATTTAGGAGAAATATTATGCCTCTGCTTCCTATTAAAGAAGCCTCTAAGGGCGTTGCTCTCGCCGAGCCGGAAATCGTTGAGAAGAGCGTAGACATTCTGCTCGTCGGCGGCGGTATGGGTAACTGCGGCACAGCTTTTGAAGCTATGCGCTGGATCGAAAAAGTTGACCCCTCCATCAAGTTGGAATTGGTTGACAAGGCTTGCCTTGAGCGTGGCGGTGCTGTTGCTCAGGGGTTGTCCGCAATCAACACCTACTGCGGTGAGAACGATGTTGACGATTATGTCCGTATGGTCCGTACCGACCTCATGGGTCTGGTCCGTGAAGACCTGATCTTCGACCTTGGTCGTCACGTCGATGATTCCGTTCATCTGTTTGAAGAATGGGGTCTCCCTGTTTGGGTCAAGAAAGACGGCAAGAACCTCGACGGAGCCAAGGCTAAGGCAGAAGGCCTCGCCATCCGCAACGGTGCTGACCCCGTTCGCTCTGGTCGTTGGCAGATCATGATCAACGGAGAATCGTATAAGTGCATCGTTGCCGAAGCAGCAAAGAACGCCATCGGTGAAGAACGCTACGTTGAGCGCGTCTTCATTGTTAAGTTGTTGCTCAGTGATAATGAGCCCAACCGTATTGCCGGTGCTGTGGGCTTCTCCACTCGTGAAAACAAAATTTATATCTACAAGGCCAACGCCATCTCCGTTGCCTGTGGTGGTGCTGTGAATGTGTACCGCCCCCGCTCCACCGGTGAAGGTATGGGTCGTGCATGGTATCCTGTCTGGAACGCTGGCTCCACCTATACGATGGTTGCTCAGGTTGGCGGCGAGATGACCATGATGGAAAACCGCTTCGTCCCCGCCCGCTTCAAGGACGGTTACGGTCCGGTTGGTGCGTGGTTCCTGCTCTTCAAAGCCAAGGCCACTAACTACAAAGGCGAAGATTACTGTGAGACCAACCGTGCCATGTTGAAACCTTACGAGGATCGTGGCTACGCCAAGGGTCATATCATTCCCACCTGCCTCCGTAACCACATGATGCTCCGTGAAATGCGTGAAGGCCGTGGCCCGATCTTCATGGACACCAAGACCGCTCTGTTGGCCACCGTCAACAACAACCTGGCTGGTCCTGAGTGGAAGCATCTCGAATCTGAGGCTTGGGAAGACTTCCTTGACATGTGCGTTGGTCAGGCAAACCTCTGGGCTGCCACGAACTGCGCTCCTGAAGACCGTGGTTCTGAGATCATGCCCACCGAACCGTATCTCCTCGGTTCCCACTCCGGTTGCTGCGGCATCTGGGCTTCCGGGCCGGATGAAGATTGGGTTCCCGAATCGTACAAAGTCAAAGCCGACAACGGCAAGGTCTACAATCGCATGACCACCGTGAATGGCCTCTTCACTTGTGCTGACGGTGTCGGTGCTTCCGGGCACAAATTCTCCTCCGGCTCCCATGCTGAAGGCCGTATCGTCGGTAAGCAGCTGGTGCGTTGGGTTGTTGACCACAGAGATTATCAACCTTCCTTCAAGGAAACCGCTGCGGACCTGAAAGCAGAGCTTTACCAGCCGTGGTACACCTTCCAGGAACACAAGGGCGGCTCCACTGATCCGACTGTCAACCCGGCTTACATCACTCCCCACAACTTCATGATGCGCCTTATCAAGTGCACCGATGAATACGGTGGTGGTGTCGGCACTCTGTACATGACATCCAAGGCATTGCTGAACACCGGCTTCTGGTTGCTCGGCATGATGGAGGAAGACTCCAAGAAGCTCGCAGCTCGCGACCTCCACGAACTGATGCGTTGCTGGGAACAGTTCCACCGTCTCTGGACCGTCCGTCTGCACATGCAGCACATTGAGTTCCGCGAAGAATCCCGTTATCCGGGCTTCTACTACCGCGGCGACTTCATGGGTCTCGACGATTCCAAGTGGAAGTGCTTCGTTAACTCCAAGTATGATCCGGCTTCCGGTGTGACGACTGTCTTCAAGAAGCCTTACATCAAGATCATCCCTGACGCCTAATAACTCAGGTATCTGATCATCCCGTGATCGCGGGCCCCCCCGGGCCCGCGATCATTTCCCAAACTGCCGGGGAAAATGGTCTGAATCCGGGCCGGGATGCATCTACCCCGGTCCGGGTTTAGGCCATTTTTTGGCTTATCCTCAACATTATTCGGGAGGAGTGAAAGAGAATGTCGAATAACAGTATTCTCGTTGTAGGCGGTGGATTTGCAGGAATCACCGCTGCCTTAGAAGCCGCCGAAGTCGGGCGCGAGGTCTTTCTCGTTGAGAAGGCTCCGTTCCTTGGCGGCCGGGTGATGCAGCTGAGTAAATATTTCCCAAAGCTGTGTCCTCCATCCTGCGGTTTGGAAATTCAATTCCAACGTATACGAAATAACCCCAACCTCAAGTTTTTCACTCAGGCCGAAGTCACCAACGTGTCCGGTTCCGCAGGGGAGTACGAAGTTACGGTCAAGATTACGCCTCGTTGCGTTGCTTCCGGCTCCGTGGACCTTTCTGCTGTTGCCGACAAGCTGACATCGGAAGTGGATAACGATTTCGAGTTCAGCCTGGCTCGGCGCAAGCCTTTGTATATGGATGTTCCTTTTGCTTTCCCGCATCGGTATGTTCTGGACAGAGATGGTTGCACCGAATCGGAACTCAGCGAATTGGAAAACGTTCCAGGCATGGAGCTTGCGCAGGAGGAAAAAGAAATAGTCTTAAACGTGAGTTCCATCGTTTTTGCTACCGGCTGGAAACCCTATGATGTGAAAAAGCTCACCAATCTCGGAGCTGGACAGATCGACGACTGCATTACCAATATGCAGATGGAACGGTTGGCATCGCCTTCCGGTCCTACCAAGGGGAAGATTGTCCGTCCCTCGGACGGAGCCGAACCCAAGCGAATAGCCTTCGTGCAATGCGCTGGTTCCCGTGACCGGAATCATCTGAATTACTGTTCCTATATCTGTTGCATGGCTTCCCTGAAGCAGGCTGCTTACGTGCGTGAACAGTATCCTGATGCCCAAATCACCATCTACTATATCGATCTGCGTACCCCTGGCCGTTATGACAAGTTCGCTCATCGTATTTTGGAGGATGACAAGATCAGAACGGTCAAGGGCAAAGTCGCTGCTGTTGAAAAGGTGGGAACCAAGGTTCAAGTCACGGTGGAAAATGCCAAGACCGGCATCAAGGGAAATGAGGAGTTCGACATGGTCGTGCTCGCCACTGGCATGCAGCCCAGCGTTGCCGGGATCAAACTGCCGGTGAATGTGCCCGTGGACGAAGAGGGCTTCATCGTCGGCGGTGAGGACCAGGGCATTTATGCTGCTGGTTGCGCCAAGATGCCTCTTGATGTCATGAAATCGGCCCAGTCCGCGACCGGGGTCGCTCTCAAAGCCATCCAGAAGGTGGGGAGGTAAGTCATGCCCGAAAAAATTGGAGTGTATATCGACCAATCGAGCGTGAAGCCGTTCTTCACTGGTGAGGAACTGGCTGAATATGTCTCGACTGTCCTGGGTTCCGAGACCACATTGGTCAAGACCCATGGCATGCTGAATACGGAAGAAGGCCGCCAGCTTATTCAGGCGGATTTGGATGCCGGGGAGATTGATTCCGTCGTTGTTTGCGGTACTTCCTCTCGTGTTGATTGGGATATCTTCAACTTCGGTGAGAATGTTCTGATTGAACGGGTCAATCTGCGCGAACTGTGTGTCATGTGTTACCAAAATCCCGACGGAAGCAAGCCTGTTCCCGGTGAAGGGATTCCCAAAGACATGATGTCCATGGCTCAGGATTACATCAAAATGGGTGTGACCCGGCTCAAATATTCTGCGATCCCGAAACCTGAAGTCATTCCGGCAACCCAAACCGTGCTGGTGTTGGGCGGTGGCTTCACCGGTTTAACCGCAGCTCGTTATGCGGCCCAGTCCGGCATGAATGTGGTGCTGGTTGAAAAAACGGATACGCTGGGAGGCAAGGCTGCCACCATGAAAGCGTCTTTTCCGCTGACGTATCCCTATACTGACAAGACACAGGATATCGGTATCCAGCAACTCATTGACGACGTAACCAGCAATGACAAAATAAAAGTCATAACTGGCGCAATTCTCAATGAGCTCAAAGGGGCTCCCGGTAATTACACTGCGACTGTCGGTGATGAAGAAATAGCCGTTGGTGCCGTGGTTCTCGCAACCGGTTGGGTTCCGGGCAAGCCGGAATTCCTGGCTCCTTTGGGCTACGGAAAAATCAAGAACGTCGTTACCACCGCTGAATTGGAAAAGATGGCCTTTAACGGCGGCATCAAGACCGCCGATGGCAAGACGCCCAAGTCTGTGGCATTCATAGTCGACACCTCCCTTGTTATGAAAGGTGTGGATTATAATGCGTGTGGTGCTGCCGCTGCTCCCACAGAAGAAACGAAAGAAGAAGAGCCCGAACCAGCCCCAGTTGCCGAAGAGGACGGAGAAGAGGAAGGCGTCTTCACCTACGAAGATAAAGAGTCTGCCAAGCATTTGTCCTACAGTTCCGAGTTATCCTCTTTGGTCGCGCTAAAGCAGGCCAATTATGTACGGGAACTTGCTCCGGATGCCGTGGCTTATGTGGTCTACGATCACATGATGGTTCCCGGTATCAACGAACAATACTATCAGACTGCTCAGGATGATCCGGGCATCATGTTGACCAAGGGTAAGGTTACCGCTGTCAAGGAGGTTGGCTCCCAGATTGTCATTGTCGCCAACAATACATTGCTTGGTGACGAGGTTGAGATGGTCGCCGATATGGTTGTGGTTCCCACCGCCATTGTGCCGACGACCGCTGCTGATCCGACTATGAACTTTGTCTATCGTCAGGGTCCGGCGTTCCCGGACCTGGAACTGTTCGACGGATTTGCTGATTCCAATTACATCTGCTTCCCCTACGAGACTCGCCGTACCGGTGTCTACGCCGCCGGTTGTGTCCGTCAGCCCATGGGAATGGGATTGGCTCAAGAAGATGCAGCGGGTGCGGTCCTAAAAGCCATCCAGTGTCTTAATTCTGCCAACCATTCCGTTGCGGTTCATCCGCGCTCTGGAGACAAGTCGTTTCTGGAGTTCAACTTCACCCGTTGCACCCAGTGCAAACGTTGTACTGAGGAATGCCCGTTCGGTGCCCTGGATGATGATGAAAAAGGGACACCGATGCCCAATCCGACCCGTTGTCGTCGTTGTGGAACCTGCATGGGAGCATGCCCCGAACGTGTCATCGGTTTTGCCAACTACAATATCGGCCAGATCGGTTCTACCATCAAGAGCATGAAGGTTCCCGATGATATGGCTGCCGACGGTCCGCGCATCATTGTTCTCGCTTGTGAAAACGATGCTTACCCGGCCCTGGAAATGGCTGCCATGCGTGGACATACATGGACTCCCTATGTGCGGTTTATCCCGGTGCGTTGCCTTGGTTCTGTCAATGCTATTTGGGTGGCAGACGCCATGTCCAAGGGGGTTGACGGTGTAATGCTACTTGGCTGTAAGCATGGTGACGATTATCAGTGTCACTTTGTCAAGGGTTCCGAACTCTGCAACCGCCGCAAGGAAAACATCGCGGAGTCCCTCGGACGACTCGGTGTCGAGTCTGAACGTGTTGAACAGTTCGAGGTCGCCATCGATATGTATGATCAAGTCCCTGACATGATCAACGAATTCGTTGAGAATATCACCAACAACTTTGGCCCCAACCCGTTCAAGGGTTATTAGGAGGTACGGCATGTCTAATACCGTCAAGGTACAACCGGACCTTACGTTCGTAAAAGAGTTACAAGCCGTTGGCGGCGAGTCGCTTAAAAAATGCTACCAGTGCGCGACCTGTTCAGTTGTTTGCCCCCTGTCTCCGCCTGATAACCCCTATCCTCGGAAAGAGATGGTATGGGCGCAATGGGGTCTCAAGGACCGTCTGGTCAACGATATTGATATCTGGTTGTGCCACAACTGCGGCACTTGTTCCGATCTATGCCCGCGTGGAGCCAAACCGGGCGATCTGCTGTCTGCCCTGCGCAATATGGCCTATCGGAATTTGGCTCCGTTGCCGATCATCGGCAAATGGATGTCCAGCTCCTCCGGCATATTGCCTTTGGCTGCTATCCCGGCACTGCTTTACGGCATCATCTGGGTTCTCATGGCTGGTAAGGTCGGTTCCTTCCTGCCTCGTTTCGACTGGAATGCCGCCCACCATCACTGGATTCCCACGGCTGGCGGCAAGATCGTCTTCGGCGGCCTGTTCCCCGGTGACTATACCATTGACCCCATCTTCATGATCGTTTTCGGCTTCATGGTTTGGGGCTTTTATGCCGGTGTTCGAAATCTGATCAAGGCACTTGAGGCACAGCCAAGGACATTCATTGTCGGAAGAGAAAAAGACCCTCATCTGCTTGTGTGCCTGATCGATACCTTCCGGTACGAAATTCTCCAGCACACGCAGTTCAACGATTGCAATGACGACCACTCCGATGATCTGGATGTACAGCGTGCAATCGGCCATCGCTTGTTGATGTTTGCGTTCGTGGCTTTGATGATCGTTACCGGTGTTGTTGCTGCCTGCCATTGGGGCGGGTGGCTGTTCCGCACATTGGGCATTTCCGGCCTTGGCGCGATTGTCTCCGCCATAGGCCATACCCCGATGCCGCTCTATCATCCGATCAAGTTGCTTGCATTTGTAGGTGCTGGCCTTGGTGTGTATGGCCTCATCGCATTGACCAAACGTCGCGTGAACCTCGATCAGGAAAAACAGTCTTCCAACTGGTACGACTGGTACTTGATAGTCCTTATCTGGACCATCTTCCTGACCGGTATAGGGTCATTCGTCTTCCGTATCCTGGATGTGGCACTATTGGCCTATCCTGTGTATTATATCCATCTGATCACCGTTTTCATGATGCTGGCATACCTGCCTTGGTCCAAATTGGGGCATTTGGTTTACCGCACAGTGGCTTTGTCCTACGCCAAGAAGATTGGCCGACTCCCCTTGGGCGGTCCGCGTCAGGATGACAAAGATTCCAACAAGAAGATAACTTTCATTTCATAAAGGAGAGATCCAATGGCTGAAGCTAAAGTTTTCCCGATGAACGTTTTCGTGTCTGTCCTTCGCGGCGAAGCTGCTGACCAGACCCAACTCGACATGTTGTCCTACCTCACCCAGTCCGAAACGTTGGACGCCGATGTCGTTCCCGTGGCGCAGGCGTTGTCAAAGGCTTGGATTTACGAGCAGGAACCCGGCCTGACAAAATACAATGAGGGGGACATCACCGCCCTCGGTAGCCAGGTCAAGATTGAAGCCCTGCCCGAAAATGAGGCTTCCCGCGCCAAGGCTGTTCTGGATATTCTCACGGCCCTCAAGGAAGAGAATGCCTCCCTCAAGGCTCAGGTTGAAAAGCTGACCGCCGAAAAGGAAGAACTGGCAGCACAGGTTGAACCCATGATCGCCAAGGTCAAGGTTGTCGAAGCGGCCAATGAAGATGGAGAGCAAAAGGTTGCTGTTGCTTCCTCCAAACTTGACGAGATGACGCAAAAACTCAATGACCTCATGGCTGAAGTCGACAAGGTCAAAACCCAGGGTGTCGTGGTTGCCGGTGTTGCCCCGGCTGACGGTGCTGCCCCTGCTGCTGCGGCGGCTGATGCAGGCCAGGCGGACGGACCAGCTGTTGGCGGTGAACCCGAAGCCGATTTCGGTTTTGGCGGCGACCCCTTCAGTGGCGATTGGTAAGTCGAAAGTTACAATTCAACGCCTGACGAACCGCACAACTGTGCGGTTCGTCAGGCTACTGAGAAACTGCTTTTTTGCTACGTTGTTTCAAAACGATCAGGACCGTTGTGTATGTTTTACGACACTGCGGTCCTGATCGTTTTTTTACACCATATATTTGATGCGTTTTCAGTCGAGCCATCTTGCATGTTGGCAGCACGCTGAAACTACTTTATTTAGTGAAGACCGCCCATTCGGGCGGATAAAGAACGAACAAGCAGGGCGCTGCCCTGCACCCGCCAAAGGGCTATAACCCTTTGGAATCCCCATCTGCGCCTATCGGCGCAAGTACGTTTTTTGCCGCAGGCAAGAGTGGGATTCTTAAGGGTTATAGCCCTTAGAGCATTTTAAGTTTGAAAGGGTTAATATCCGCAAGCCTTGAACCATCCCTTCACGTCTTTTGAGGTGACTGATTCCAATGCGACAGCTATGGCCTTGAGCAGAGCTTCTGGTGTACGCGCTTTCATGGATATCAAGATGCTTTTCACCTTGCTCCACATTTTTTCTATGGGGTTAAGATCGGGACTATATGGTGGTAAAAAGAGAACTGTTGCACCACGTTTTTCAATAG
>PDWI01009385.1_pt1 | contig 11256 bp, 4 predicted proteins | sample 1430891 | NCBI WGS metagenome assembly PDWI01 (sample SAMN01162508, study PRJNA174530) | Oral metagenome, whole genome shotgun sequencing project. | biome: Marine environment; feature: Marine mammal; material: Swab sample of the gingival sulcus; isolation source: swab sample of gingival sulcus... | reverse complement strand
AAAGAGAAAAAAGTTCTCAATACTAATATTGCTCTCTTCCATGGTCTTTATTTCATGTAGTGATGCCATCACCGAGACGAAAAGGCATCTATTGCATGGTAAAAAAAGTCTCATTGCCTTTTACACAAAAGACCCTGATACGGGGAAGCAACAGATATATTCCATGGAATTGGACGGCAATAATAAAAAACGGCTAACAAGTTTTTCAGATAAGTCATGTTTTTCTCCCTCTTGGTCTTCCGATGGAATGAATATTGTTTTTTTTACTTCGGGAGGTTCAACGAAGAAAATATGTGTAATGAAATGGGATGGCACGGGAGTAAAATATATCACCGAAGGGCAGCGTGCCTCTTGGTCACCCGATGGAAGAAAACTGGTCTATGTTGAAACAGTTCAAGGCAAAATGTGTATTGCAGAACTTGATAACCCGAGTAATGAAAAGGTCATAGTAAACGAAACGGGGCAAATTTTTGGAGAATCATGGTCGCTAGACGGAGATAAAATTGTTTATAAAAATGGACAGAAAATAAAAATAGTTGAAATTAAAAATACAAGCAATATATATGAGTTAAAAAATTTTTCAAGTGGGGAGCCTAAATACCCTACTTGGCATCCCGATGGAAGCAAGATACTCTATGTAAAGAAAAATTCAAGCACAGATTACGAAATACGCACGATTAATGCGGACAGCAGCGATGATAAAAAACTCATTAGTTCGGCTGATGACGATTTGGGCTATATAGAGCTCGCCTCATATTCACCAAATGGTAGCCAAATAGTCTTTTCCGCACAACCACTTTCCTCAGGGGGAGGAACAATGAAAAACCAGATTTTTATTGCCGATGCCGATGGAAAGAATATTAAACAGATAACCGACCTGTCGGAAGGGGGTAATTCTCCATGTTGGAGAGGAAAACCGAGGTAGGGTTAAATTAGTTAGGAAAAGTTCGAGCTTGAATTGGAAAAGATGTTGCACTTCAGACTCGAAGCCACTATACATTAAGGTTTTGAGTTTGAATTTCAGTTAAGGAATAAGTACTGAGAATTTCCGGTGCATGAACTCTCATTTTTTCTTCAATGAAACAATTTTGTACTTTATATTTTACTCCTCTATAATAATCTATGCTATAATGACTAAAATTTTTTGTAACAAATTAACGAATCAAGAAGCTTAAGATTAAATAAAATTTTACTTTCTATATTTACTTTCCTGAGTAAAGATGTTAGAATGAATTAGGAGAAGATGATGAAGCACATAGTTTTGGCAATATATATTTTAATGGGACTCTCCCTGACTCAGGGAATGGCAAATGAGTCGGGAAATACTATAAGCAGAATAACATCTGTTAAACTATATACAAATATGGCGGAGGTGACGAGAAGCACCACGCTCAATCTACAAAGGGGCAAAAACAAATTCGTCTTGGACAGTCTTCCCGACAATCTCTACGATTGGTCTGTGAGAGGAGTTGTTCCCTCTTTTTTTAGTGGGAAGATAATATCCATGGAAGTTTCTCGAAAGATGCTCCTCAAGAAGAGGAGAAAAAAAATAGTAGCCATAGAAAAGAAGCTGGAAAAACTCAGAGAAAAGGACTCTGAGCTACGAGATGACTTGGCGAATCTAAAAAAACAGAGCGAATTTTTGAACTCAATCTCCAACTTCTCCGAAAAAGTAGCGGCAAAGGAGCTAACAACCCGCACCCCAAACTTCTCAACATGGTCTAAAACTTCCCAATACCTCACAGAAAAAAGGAAGGTTATTCAATCTTCCCGCCGAGACATTCTCAAACGAAGGAAACAACTGGCGAAGAAAATACAAAAACTTGAATTTAAGCTAAACCAAGTAGCAGGAACAAGCTACTATCGAAATTATATGAAGATAAATAGAGCCATGGCAGATAAAGCAGGTTCTTCACAGATTCAGCAATATGAAGACATTGTGCGCCAGTACGAGGCGAGGAAAAACTTCTTCAATTCGAACAACTCCTCCCTTGATAGAGAGAAAAAAATTATTTTGACCATATATTCGCCCTACTCAAAAACAGTGAACTTCAAGTTCAGCTATATAGTTCCGGGAACATCTTGGAAGATGAGATATGACTTCCGAGCGAATAGCGAAAAAAAAGACATGGAGCTTGCAATTTACTCCGACATTTACCAAAAAACAGGGGAGGACTGGCATAACATCGACCTAACCCTTTCCACGGGAAGCCCAATGTATAGCATGACCATTCCACAGCTCTATCCATGGTATCTCTCTCCTCGATACTCTAGGGGATATGCCAAGGATAAGGCTTTGCGTAAATATAATTCGGAAGCGAAAGCAATGGGTTCCGCAAATTTTGAAATATCCAAAGAGGAGGAGATGGCTCCTGCAATCAATGCAAGGGGAGTGAACTTTGCCATAAAATTCCCCGGCAAGGTTTCCATAGACTCCTCCTCAAAATACCGAAAGAAACATCTTCGCTCCTATAAAATAAAGGAGGGAGAAAATCTCAAGTTCTTCTACAGGGTCGTTCCCGAGATGTCTGACAGAGCCTTTGTCATGGCAAATATAAAGAATAAAACCGCTCTGCCATGGCTAAGAGGAGGAGCTCAGGTCTTTCTTGATAATGAACTCATGGGAAAAACCACAGTTCCAAGAACTTCTCAAGAACAGGAAAGAAAAATGGTTCTTGGCATCGACTCCTCAATCACTGCAAGAAAAGAACTGGTGAAGAAATACGAAGATAAGTCCGGACTCTTTGGCGGAAATCGAAAGCTCATATATAGCTATCGAATTACAGTTGAAAACAGCTCGCGAAATAGGAGAGAAATCTCCCTCTGGGACAACTTCCCCATCTCCCGCAACAGTAAAATAAAGGTTGAAATAAAAAACCTTTCCCATAACTTTATGAATGACGAGAAGACTCGAAAGACAAAGGATTTCATAAAGGGAATACGAAAGTTCAAATTGGACTTATCGCCGAGAAAGAAAATCGAAATAAAATACGATGTGGTAATTTCCTTTGATAAGGAACTGAAAATAAATGGTCTTCGATGAATAGATGAACAATTAAACAAAAGGATAGATAATGAGAAAGACAAAAATAGTATGTACTCTGGGGCCTGCCACCGATGACCCCAAGGTTTTAAAAAAACTTTTCATGGCAGGTCTTGATGTGGGGAGATTTAACTTTTCTCACGGCTCCCACGAGGAGCAGTTGGAGAGACTCAATCTCTTTCGTAAAACCAGAGACGATCTGAACCTTCCCGCGGCGACCCTCATGGATACCAAGGGGCCTGAGGTCAGAATAAAGACCTTTAAAGAGGGTAAGATAACCCTTAAAAAGGGAGACGCCTTTACTCTTACAACCGAGGATATTGAGGGCTCCCAAGAAATTGTCTCTGTATCCTACTCCAAACTCCCACAGAACTTAAACAAGGGAGACATGGTACTCATAGATGACGGACTCATCGAACTACAGGTTAAAGACAAGAATGATAAGGAAATTTTTACGGAAGTCATCAATGGAGGAGAGGTGGGAGACCGCAAGGGAGTGAATCTTCCCAATACAACTTTAGATATTCCTTTCCTAAGTCCAAAAGACAGGGAGGACATTCTCTTTGGTATTGAAAAGGACTTCGACTATATTGCCGCCTCATTTGTTCGCAGTGCGGACGATGTTAAGGAGATAAAAAACTTCCTCAGTGAAAACAATGGTTGTTCCATTAAAATAATTTCAAAGATTGAAAACAATGATGGAGTACGAAACATAGATGAAATCATAAGAGTTAGTGATGGAATTATGGTTGCAAGGGGAGACATGGGAGTGGAAGTTCCCTTTGAGGAGATTCCCCACATACAAAAAAAAATCATCGCAAAGACAAAGAGGGCGGGGAAGCCGGTAATCACGGCGACTCAGATGTTAGACTCAATGATGCGAAATCCTCGACCAACGAGAGCCGAAATTACAGATGTGGCAAATGCCATCTATGACGGAACGGGGGCAATCATGCTTTCGGGCGAGACTGCCATTGGTAAGTATCCCGAACTGGCTGTTTCAACCATGGCAAAGATAGCCCTGAAAACCGAAATGTCCATTGACTTTAAGAAAAATCTGGAACACGAGAAGATTCATCCCACGAAGAAAGTTACCGATGCCATAAGTTACTCAACCTGTTCGGCAGCCCATTCTCTCGATGCGGCGGCAATTATTTCAATCACAAAGTCGGGGCATACCTCAAGAATGGTCTCCCGTCACCGTCCAGCATGTCCCATAATTGCCTCCACTCCACAGAAAAAGGTATATCATCAGCTTGCCCTAATCTGGGGAGTAATTCCACTTCTGGCGGAGGTTGCTGTCACAACCGATGAGATTTTCCAAAAGGCGGTTGACGATGCACAGAATGCAAATCTTCTGAAAAACGGAGATTTGGTTATAATTACGGGAGGCATGCCCGTTGGCATCAGTGGAACAACCAATATGATGAAGATACACATCACGGGAGACCTCCTCGTAAAGGGGAAATCGCACAATAAGTTGTCAACCTCTGGAGTTGTCTGTGTAATTGCTCCCAACAAGTCCTCTGCCCAAGACTTCACAGGCGGGGATATTCTGGTAATCCAAGAGTCAACCGATGAGATTCTTCATCTCATAAGAAATGCCGGAGCGGTCATAACGGAGGAACACCATTCCAATGCACCGTCATCAATTGTAGCAAAGGCATTGGATATTCCGGTCATAACGGGAGCCGAGGGCGCCACGGAAATACTCACAAGTGGCATTGCAGTAAAGGTCGATGGAGAAAAGGGTTATGTTTACAGCGGTCAAAGTAAAAACATTTAATTTTGCAGTGGCAACTTTTTTTATTGCTTCGCTCTTAAGGGCAAATGCAGGAGGAGTGGAGAGCATGGAACAGGTTGTGGCATCTCACACGACCTCGGTCGCTCACCAATCTCAGGCGGTGAAGCAAAACATCGCTCTGGCTGCTCGAAGCCTCAATGGCGTTGTTATCCCACCGGGACAGACCTTTTCCTTTAACAAAATAGTCGGTTCAGGGTCTGCCCAAAGGGGCTATCTCACAGGTCGTGTTCTCTATAGAGATAAGATAGCCTATGAAGCGGGAGGAGGTATCTGTCAGGTCTCCTCCACCCTTTACAACGCCATGCTTCGGGCAGGGTTTATCATAAAGGAAAGACACCGCCATTACCAACCGGTCTCCTATGTGCCTCTGGGACTGGATGCCACAATCAAGTATGGGAAAAAAGACCTGAGAATGAAAAACCCTCACAGCTTTCCTATCTATATATTCACCGAGCTATCTGACAGCACCCTTTCCATTACAATGAGGGCGACAACAAAACTCCCTCTCAGATATGAGATAACCACAGATGAGGAGGAGATAAACCTCCCCATTAAAAGGGAAAACCAAGTGGTCAGGCCGGGTTTTTCCATTTTAGTTTACCGACATAAATACAGGGGAGAAAAACTTCTGGGAACATATCTCCTCTACAAAGACTTCTATCCTCCTGCGGTGTTGGAACAGTGAAAAAAAAGTTACTGCCAATTTTTACCATAATTTTACTCTGCTCAATGGTAGCCCAAACCTATGGAGTTTCCACTCTCGAAGAGTGGAGAATCTTTTCCATGTCAGAGAGCTCCCGAAAGTTAACGAAGTGGATACACCAACGAGCTCTGGCAATTTTAAAGGGACAGAAACATAAAAAGCTAACCCTAAAAGCCCCTTCCTTTTATGGAAGACTGGGACTTTTCATAACAATTGTCAAGAAGGGACGCGTCAGGGGCTGTTTCGGTGCCTTTAACCATGAAAATAATTCAACTGAAGGATGTTTAAACTCCTATATAAGGGGAGCTCTATTCCTCGACCCCCGTTATAAACAGATTGAACCATGGGAACTGGAAGAATCGGAGATAATCCTCACAATTACAGACCAACCTGTGGAAGTAAATAGTCTTAAAGAGATTGACATTTCCCGACAGGGAGTATTAATAGACAGAGAGGGTAATGGAGGAACTGTCATTGTCCCTGCGGAGTTTAGAACAGAGTTTTCTCTGCAAAACTTTTTGGTCAATACCAAGAACTGTCGCATATATAAATTCAATGCAGTAACTATTAGATAAGGAGCCTTAACGATGAAAGCCTTTTTCAAGACCTTTTCCAAGATGATTTTTATTTTAACCCTAGTGGGTCTCGCCTCATGTACTCACTCCAATGTTAAAAAAACAAACACCGGTCAGACCGTATATTCAAGCGGTAATGCCATGGAAAAAATCAAATATCTTGAAGGTAGAGTGACCGATAAAAAAACCGGTAAACCCATAGAGGGAGCAATCATAGAGATGAAAAATGCCTCCCGCGGTGTGGGCTATTACAAAACGCGCTCCGACTCAAGTGGAAACTATAAAATTTCCGATTTTCTCTCGAATATTAACTACGAAGTTTCCGTAAGTGCTCCCGGGTATGTGACTTATAAAAAAACGGCTCAAATTACCCTTTCAAAGAACAATATTATTCTGACACGAGAGTCAATTATTACAGGAAAGGTCAGCGATAGTCGGGGTAAAGCAATGGCAGGAGTTGAGGTCATACTGAACAAGGCTCAAGGATATTACAATACTGACGGCTCCAAACCTCTATTTACAAAGACAGACAGTTCGGGAAGATACTCCTTTAAAAAACTGGCAACGGGCACATACATAATGAAATTTGATGCACCGGATTATATCGGTGAAACTGCTCGTATTCAGAAGTTAAGGGAGGGAGAAACCTTTAGACTTTCCATGGAAATGTATCGTCCCTCCTCCATATCGGGGAAGGTGAAAATCAAAAAACTAAATGTTCCTGCCGTGGATATAAACATAACAGCAAGAGGAAGATATAGCTATTCCAATGTTACATACGAAGACGGAACCTTTAAGCTTGAGGGACTGAAACCGGGGAGATATCGTATTTTCATATCACATCAGGGTTTTGATACCATTACAAAGTGGATTACCCTAGGTGAAGGGAACAACCAAAAGATGCAGACCATCGCTCTCGCTCCCAAGAGACCTCAGGTGAGAATACACTCCTACAGATATACATTTACACCGGGAAGTAGTCTGCAATTTAACTTTAAGTCTCTGAGAATGGAAACCGTAAATGTCTCGGTTTACAAGGTTCCTATGAAATACATGGCATCAAATAGAAGAGATTCTGAAACCAAGAGTTTCAAGAAATTGGGCTTCAAAAAGCTGATGTCATGGAAGGAGGGAGTAAAGAAGTTTAAACCATTTCAGTGGATGTATTATGCTGTTAATGTGAACAGGGCTTTACCTCCCGGAGGTTACTGCATCGAAGCCAAGGGAAAGGGAGGAGCTCTTTCCAGAAAGTTTTTTACCGTAACCAATACAGGTGTTGTAATGAAGAGGTCGCCTCGACGAATCTACACCTATGTTACAAATCTTGTGAAAAACACTCCCATAAAAAATGCCGAAGTCATAGTTTACAAATATGCCAAATATAAGTACAAAAAAGGCAAGAAAATAAGGCAGCCAAGAAGACCCCAATCCATTGAAGACCTGCCCATTAAGGTCGTAAAGAGGGGCAAGACAGATGGCAAGGGAATATTTAAAGCTTCCCTCAAAATGGACGATTCTCTTTCCGTTTTAGTTGTTAGCCCCGATGGAAGCTATGCAATTTGTAATGCAGGAAGTGCGGGATACTATAATTCGGAGAGAGAAAAATTTTACATCTATACGGAAAGACCCGTTTATCGTGCAGGCGACAAGGTCTATTTTAAAATAATCGCAAAGTCGAGAAAGAAGAAATTTTTCCCCATTTCCGGGCGAACAATTTTTGTAGAGGCGAGCCGAGGAGGAAATAAAATTTTACTGAGCAGAACCATGGAGTTAGATGAATGGGGAACAGCACATGGCTCATTTACCATTCCCAAGGGGATGAGCTTGGGATACTGTTCAATTCGTGCCGGCTTCAATAAGAAGAAACTCTATGGCTATCAGAACTTTAAGGTTGAGCAGTACAGAAAGCCTGAATTTAAAACAGAGATAATTCCGGGGAAGAAATTCTATATCAATGGGGAAACTGCGGAGTTTAAGGTTGAGTCAAAGTACTTCTTCGGCTCGCCTCTTAAAGATGCGGTGGTTCGCTATCGCTTCTATGAGAGGAGATTATCCCACAGTTCCCGTTACCAGAGCCGTAACAGATACTCCAAGATTAAGCTGCAGGGAGAAAAATACACCGACAGCAATGGCTCGGTCATACTAAAAATAGATTCGGGAACTATGCCCTATGACCGAGAAATAACATTGGTAACAACAGTTACGGACAGGTCTAACATAAGCATAACCTCGCGAAAAACCATAAAGATAGGTCGTGGGGAGTTCTATATCTCGGTGAAACCGGAAAAGAACTTCTTTGATTCCATGGAAAGAAAGAAGGTAACCATAATCACCCGAGACCATAGCGGTAAGCCTGTTAGTGCAAAGGTAAACCTAAAACTACTCCGATATATTTGGAAGCCCGTGCAGATGGTCTATGTCCACGACAAGAGACCCCTGTTCTCTAAAACAGTGAGAACTGCAAAGAATGGAACTGCCACGGTCTTTCTTCCAAAGGACTTCAAGTCCTCGGGAGAGTTTGACATCATTGCCAATGCCAGAGATAGAATGAACAATGTGATAAAGAGTTCCACAATACTGTGGATATACCACGATGTTGCCGGCAACCTTGAATCTCGATTTAAAAATCTGGAAGTAACTTCGGCGAAGACCAAACTGAATAAAGCAGGCATTGTTACGGTTCTTGTGAAGAGCCGATTTAAGGATTCCTTTGTTTGGCTCACTCTGGAAGGCAGAGATGTCTATGAGTCTCGTGTAATCAGAATGAATAAAAACATAGTACCCGTTAAGTTTAAAATAAAAGAGAGCTATGCTCCCAACCTTTACATTCGAGGGGCAATGCAGAGGAAACGGGCACTCTATACTACGGAGAGTTCCATCACCATTCCGGGCAAGGATATTAAGATGAGGGTCAAAGTAAGACCGTCTAAGAAGAAATATGGTCCCGGTGAAATGGTTTATTTGAAGATAAAAACAACTGACGAAAGGGGAAAGGCATTGAAGGCTGACCTTTCTCTCGCAGCGGTTGATGAATCTATATTTTCCATAGCGAGGGATAACACAAAGCCCATTAGGGAACATTTTTATTCCAAAATATCAAACTGGGTATTTACATCCTACTCCTACCCGATTACACTTCTTGCAGGAGCGTCAAAGAGTGGAACGAGAGATGTTCGCTCCGAGTTCAAAGACACGGCTTTTTGGATGGGTAATATCAGAACGGGAGCAAAGGGAACTGCAAATGTATCATTTAGACTTCCCGATAATCTTACAACATGGCGACTTACTGTCATCGGACACGACAAGCAAGGACGAATGGGCGATGCAAGGGCAAAGATAGTCACCACGAGGGACATCATCGCCCGCATCGGTAAACCCCGTTTCATGGTGGAGAAAGACCGAATTGAACTTCTCGGAATTGTAAACAACAACACCGACAAGGGAATATCTAATATTGAAACGAAGTTTACCGCCAATGGCAAGGAGCTCAAGGCAAAGAGGGAATACAGAATGACCCTGCCCGAATATGGTTCGGGAGATAAAAAATATAGCTTGGTTGTACCTTCGGGAATTACCAAGATGAAACTCTTCTTTAAGGCAGGGTCGGGCAGTCGGGAAGACTCGGTTTTACGAACTCTGCCCGTGGAAAGGCGAGGCATGGCATATACCATCTCAGGTTCAGGAGACAACTCCCTGCGAAAGAGCATTGAACTCAAGGCATTGAAGGACACTTCCGACTTTGCCTTTGAGCCCGATGAACTTGTAATCTCGGTTTTTCCATCGGTACTAACCGAAATGGTAAAATCTCTTGAATACCTGAACAGCTATCCATATAGTTGTACGGAGCAAACCATAAGTCGATTCCTGCCCGCACTGGCAATGGGCGAACTCCTTGCCAAGGGAAATTACTCATCAGTGATAAGTGCAGATGATTTGAAAAAGTTTAAAAAGGGACTCAATGGGGCAATCGACAAAATAGAAAATACTCAAAACTATGATGGAACTTGGGGCTGGTGGAATGGAGGCCGTGGCAATGCCAACTTGACCTGCTATGCCATGGAGTTTCTATTAAGGGCGAAAAATGCGGGCTATGGGGTAACCTCCTACAAAATAGAAAGAGGAAAAAAAGCCCTCTCAAAAATGGCTCGTTCAGGCAATCTCGGTAAGCGTGAGCTATCCAATGTACTCAGAGTTCTTCCCAAACTTGGGTTGTGGAGCCATGAAACACTGAAGCGACTCTCCTGGAAGAAGAACCTCGACTCATATATTGCTGCAAATTTATACATGGCAGCCCATAGGGGACGAATATTTTTATCACTCTCAAAAATACAACAAAGAGAGTGCATGGAGATAGAGAATAAGACGAAAACCTTTCTCTCAAACTCGGTCATGTCCGATGCCAAGGGAATTTACTGGACAGCCCAAAGTGACCAATACGACCACTGGTCAGGAGGAAAAATCGGCGTAACCTCAAGGGTTCTCGAAGCGATTTCCTCCAATCCCCAAAAGGCGGGATTGGCATCAAAAACCGCCATGTCTCTTTCAAGGCGATTTGACGGAACTGCATGGAGGTCAACTCGAGAGACTGCCCGGTCTGTATTGGCATTGACCGAGTATCTCAAGGGTAAGGAGAGCAACTTTACACCAAGTGGAAACCTCCACTTCAAACTCAATGGCAGAAATGTTGCTGACATTGACTTCAATCTCCGGCAATATCCCGATACCATTTCTCTCACCCAAAAGGTGAAACTCATGGGAATGAACTCAGTGAAGGACTTCAAACTGGAGATGAGCGGAAATGCGCCCAAGGACTTAATTTACACTGCCAAGCTAAAAGGCACATTGAAGTTTCAACCCAAGGGACTCTTCTCCTTTATGAAATCCGAGAAGAGAGGAATAAACTCCATATCAAATGGAATCTCCGCTCGCCGTGACATCTATTATCTCGCAAGAGTTAAGGATGTGAAGAGTCAGGAGTATCTCGTTCCCTCGGCACTTTCCGAAAGAAACAGAATAGAGGTGGGAGACGAGATGCTCGTGAACATCAAGTTCAAGGCTCGCAACGATTTCAGCTATGTCATGTTACAGGACTTCCTCCCATCCGGTTTTGAAGTGGTGAAAAAGGATATTT
>PDWI01009619.1_pt1 | contig 11258 bp, 10 predicted proteins | sample 1430891 | NCBI WGS metagenome assembly PDWI01 (sample SAMN01162508, study PRJNA174530) | Oral metagenome, whole genome shotgun sequencing project. | biome: Marine environment; feature: Marine mammal; material: Swab sample of the gingival sulcus; isolation source: swab sample of gingival sulcus... | reverse complement strand
CCGGATTTGGCAGAGAAACCAGAAGAGCATTCCCAATCCGGATTTAATTTATCCTGGACAGGTTCTGGTTATTCCCCCTGTAAGATAAAATTCTGCGTAGGCTGTAAAAATCCTGCTTTTAGGCGAGAGCTTTTTTGTGAGTGCGTTCGGCAGGGCGCACTCACTAGGAGGTGCAAGTCCTCTATAAGTCTGACAGGGGCAATTTTAGCCGGCCTGACGAACAGGAATCGCATATGAGGCATGATGGTTGGATAAGAAGGAGCATATCTTCAAAGTCCCATGCTGTATGTAAGACTGTAAAGAATCGTACACTATCGGCTTTTGTTTTTTTCTTTATTCACTTTACCTGGTTTTACCAGGGATTTTACAAATCATTCTTCATGGAAATTTTGGCGTTATTTTTGGTGGACAGTACGATATATGAGCCGGAGTTTTATTTCTTCCTAATTGATTGTTCTGAAGAAGAGTCTGCGTTTTTTTCTTTGAATTTTTTCTTTATGTTCTTTCTGGAATGGCTGGGCAGGCTGCTGAGTCAAGTCTATAGCGGGCCATCCAGTTCCCACACAGTGGCTGGCCTTGCCAATAAAGGGAATTTTTCCTATAAGGCTGCGGCTTGTTTCTTCTTCGCATTCTTTTAGTACGATATGCCAGGCCGAGGCAAAGCCCGGTGCCCGGATGGACATCTTTTCTATAGCAGACTGGTAAACCTGAAGCTGTAGTTTTTCTTTTTTTCCCGTTTTTCCCGCAAGATTTTTCAGGGAGGTCTGCATGTTGCTGTTCTTTTTTTCCAGCTCTTCTTTTTCCTTTGTCAGCCTTTTTATGGATGCTGTTTCAATATTGATTCGGCTTTCCAGATTCGTTTTTAGTTTTTTGATTTCTTTTTTGCTGCGGATTTTGAGAATAATGATTTTTAATCCAAATATCAGCCATGCCAGAATAAATCCTGCAACAAAACCATATACTGCCGTTTGATCTATAGGGCCAATTTTAAAAGCGGGTAAATTCATGCACGCCTCCTGGAAGCCTTAAGTATAGCATATCAAAAATATTTTGACATGGAATTCTGACAAGAATTTTCACTTTGGAAGATAAAGGGTCTTTTGTATTCCAAAAAAGTTGTTGTCTTATATTTTCCATTTATTGACATAGCGTATGTTTAAGTGGTAGTTTTCAGAAATGTTGAAAAAGATTATAAAAAACGGATTTAAGGAAAATTCATTTCCGGGTCAGAGTCGGCTTTCTTTTAAAGGCTTTATGCTATTTCTTTTTTTGACCCCTCTCTGTGGCCTTTATTCTTCTGAAAGTGGAGCTTATTTACAGTTAAATACCGGTTTTAGCGGCAGCCTTACCCTGCCGGAAATGACGAATGAAGATTTACAGTACCTGAACAAACGGGCAACAAGTATAAGTGGCACTGTAAGTAATTTGCTTATAGGGGGAGAAGTCGAAGCAGGTTATATATTCAGATCCCATGATTTTTTTAATCTTTCAAGGCAAAATCCCTTTAGCGGGGTTGGAGTCTTTGCCTATCTGGGCTTCTCCCAGGGAAATACATCCCAAAAAATAACAGCGACTCAAAATGGAGAGAGCTTTGATATTTTTACATCTGTGGATTTTCTGCCTGTAATTGATTTTGGAATTGTGGAAAAAAACTATTTTTTTAATAATAAAATGGCCATTGGTATTGGCATTGGAGGGCGGGCCATCACAGATATGAGCCCTGAATATATGAGTTACAGTACAGATCCTACAATTATACCAACAGAAGTAGGAACTATCATTGTAACCGAGGATATGATGAAAAAGATGAATCCTCTGATGTTTTCAAGCAAAATGATTATTGAATACAATATTCCAGTCCTGCCGGCTACAGAGCTTGTTCTTGGAGGTTATTTCCGTTACAACGTATATCGTCCCAAGTATTTGACTGTTCCTCCCAAATTGGCAGATATGGCAAAAAAGGATAACTCCAATTTTGATGTAAACCGGGAGTTTCCGGACTATTGGATCAATTCCTTTGATTTTGGTATAAAAATGGGGCTTTTATTTAAACTTTAAAGACTTTTAAAGATTTATACGATAAACGTAACGGCTGGCCTTTTTTTCAAGGACGGCCTTAAGCTGACCTTTCTCATCTTTCAGAAATAAAAGACGGGGACTTCTTTTTGAAAGAGGGTTTTTAAGAAAATCGGTGCGAAAAGGTACCCCGTGTCTCATTTTTTCCATCCCCAGGGCATTGACCAAAGCAAAACCTGTATCAGGAATCTTTTTAAAAAATTCCTCCCAGGGATAAAAATCTTTACAGCCGGAAAATTCAGAATGCTCTACGGCCTCCCGACTTTGAAAGGGCCCCACGGCTGTCCTTTTCAAGGCTTTCAAATAGGCCCGGCTCCCGCAGGCTAGTCCCATATCCCGGGCTAGAGCGCGGATATAAGTTCCCTTGGAGCAGGATACCCTTAAACTTAAATCTCCATTCTGGTAATCCAGATACTCCAGGCTATGAATACAAATGCGCCGGGGAGGCAATGTCAGGTCAGAACCCTGCCGGGCCAGTTTATGGGCCCTTTGGCCATCCACATGAAGGGCAGAATACAGGGGAGGAATCTGATCCATTTCCCCAATAAAATTTTTAAATTCGCCCCTGATCCTGTTTGCCCCGGGAACAGGAGCCCGGGCTATAACCTTTCCTTCCGGATCCAGTGTGTCCGTCTCTTCTCCAAAATGGATAAGCCCTTCATAGGTTTTATCCATACCGGTAACAAGAGAATTAAAACGGGTAAATTTCCCTGTCAAAAGGATAAGAAGGCCCTCGGCAAATTTATCCAGGGTTCCGGTATGCCCCACCTTTCCTGTGCCCAGAACTTTTTTAATATGCCCTAAAGCCTGAAAAGAGGTTATTCCTCCGGGCTTATTCAATAAAATGATTCCGTCAGGGCTCTGTGTTTTGGAATTCAAAGCTGTTCTTCTTTCCGGGCAGCTGGTTCCTCCGGTTTACCCCCTTCAGGGTGTACCAGGGCGTCAATCTTTCTGTTTAGAAAATATCCATCCCGAACCGAACTGTCAGGAAAAAAACGGAGCCTGGGAGTAAGGCGCATTTTCAAATGCCGGGCAATACGGTGCTGAATAAAACCTGCTGCATGATTCAGGGCATTGACACTTTTATTCAGCCTGGCTTCTCCTTCCAGACCGGATACATAGAGCTTGGCAAAGGACAGATCACTGGCCACTTTTACGGTGGTTATGGAAAGAAGGGTGTTAATCCGGGGATCCTTCAACTCCCGGTTCATTATCAGGAAACTAACCTGCTCCCTGATAAGACTTTCCACCCTTTTCATTCTTAAATCATTCACTGGCTACCGGGTCTCCCAGCTTCTTGGCTATTTCTTTCATAATAAAGACTTCCAGTTCATCTCCTACCTGAATATCATTGTAATTTTCAATGGAAAGACCGCACTCAAAACCTTCCCGTACCTCTTTGGCATCGTCCTTGAAACGCTTGAGGGAAGAAATGGGACCCGTATGCACCTGTATGCCTTCGCGGATAACATGAACCTGGCTTTTCCGGTTTACGATACCGGAGGTAACCATACAACCGGCAATAACCCCTACCCTGGGAACCTTGAAGGTTTCGCGCACTTCAATGGTACCAACTACCTGTTCTTCCAAATCAGGAGCCAGCATCCCTTCCATGGCTGTTTTTATATCCTCCACCGCATCATAAATGATATTGTACTTGCGAATTTCCACTTTTTCCCGCTCGGCAACCATCTGGGCTTTGGGAGTGGCTCTTACATGAAAACCGATGATAATGGCATTGGAAGCCACTGCCAGATTAACATCATTTTCAATGATGGCTCCCGCAGCAGCGTGCTTGCATACCAGCCGGATTTCAGAGGTGCTGAGCTTTTCAAGAGCCTGCTGCAAGGCTTCTACTGAACCGTGAACATCTCCCTTGATGATAACATTCAACTCCTGAACATTGCCGGACTGTATGGAATCGTAAAGGTTTTCCAGGGTGATTTTCCTGACGTTCTTTGCCTCTTCCATTTTCCGCAGTTCCTGACGTTTATCTCCAAACTGCCGGGCAATTCTTTCATTTTCGGTAACCTGAAAGGGGTCTCCCGATCCGGGAATCCCGGAAAAGCCCAGAATTTCCACAGGCATGGAGGGGGTAGCCGCTTCAACCTTTTCCCCTTTGTAATTAAACATGGCTCTTACCTTACCGTGAAATACACCGGCAACAAAGGGATCCCCTACATTGAGGGTTCCCCGTTCCACAAGAACAGTAGAAACAATTCCCCGTCCCTGATCCACTCTGGATTCAATGATTTTTCCTTCGGCACGGCAGTCCCAGTTGGCCTTAAGTTCCAGCATTTCCGCCTCAAGCATAAGGGCTTCAATCAGGCTATCAATTCCCTCACCCTTTAAGGCAGACAACTCAATGAACTGGGTGTGTCCCCCCCAGCCTTCGGGCATAAGATTATACTCGGAAAGCTGCTGTTTTACCCGGTCGGGATTGGCTTCGGGTAAATCCATCTTGTTCATGGCTACCACAATGGGCACCTCGGCATCCCTGGCATGATTGATGGCTTCAATGGTCTGGGGCATAACTCCGTCATTGGCAGCGACAACCAAAACTACAATATCTGCCACCTGGGCTCCTCTGGCCCTCATCTGGGTAAAGGCCGCATGGCCGGGCGTATCCAGAAAGGTCAGGGAATGTCCCTCTTTGTCCTTAATGGTATAGGCCCCGATATGCTGGGTAATTCCCCCGTGTTCCGAAGCCACCACATTTGTATTTCTCAGGGCATCCAAAAGTTTGGTTTTACCATGATCTACATGCCCGACTACAGCAATAACGGGAGGACGGCTTTTCAAATCCCCCTCTTCATCCTTTTCCGATTCAATAATGGTTTCATCATAAAGGGAAACAATTTTGACCTTGCAGCCATATTCATCCGCTAGAATCGTGGCGGTTTCCGCATCAATCTGCTGGTTGATGGTAACCATCATCCCCATACCCATAAGCCTGGAGATTAAATCCGAGGCTTTCAGATTCATTTTTCTGGCCAGTTCAGAAACGGCAACCACTTCCATAATGTCAATTTCCTTGGGAACCGGATTGGTTACACTTACCGTTTTCTTTTTAAACTGGTAGAGCTTTTCATTGTTCTCTTCCCGTTTTTTCTGATAGGAAGCCTTACTGCCCCTTTTGCTTTTAAAAAACTTCTTGGATGCTGTTTTCTGGCTGTCAGAAATGGATTCTCTGGCTCCGCTGCCGCCAAATCCCCCATGGTTAGGGCCGCCGGAACGAAGACCCCCCCTGCCGGGAGTCCCCGAAGCAGGAGGTCTGTAGCCCCGGCCATTGCCCCCCTGGAAACCGCCCCGGTATCCCGTGCCTCTTCCCTGAGAACTGCCGGAACCGGAAGACCTGTACCCTCCAATCCGTCCAGCTACTCCCGGACGGGGGCCCGGTCTGTAGGTGCTGGAACGGGAAGGGTTGCCTCCGTTTTGCCCGCGGTTGTAATTCCGTCCTCCCGGAGCATAGGTTCCAGCCCGTCCTCCCGTGCTGCGGTGTACCCGCCGTTCTCCTCCCAAAACTCCGGCACGCCCGGTACCCTGGCTTCGGGATGAGATGGTATGGGGGGGGGTCTTTTCCGAAGAAGCTTTGTCGGAAGTCTTTTTTTTATCCCCCGGGGCAGATTTGGAAGAGGACACTTCGGGCGTCCCGGTTTCCTTTGCCCTTTCCGGAACATCTCCGGGAGCCGCTTCTTTTTTTGCGGGGCCGGCAGAGGGCACGTCTTTAGGACTTTCGGCGGTTACAACTTTGCGGGCTTTTTTTACCACGACTTTCTTTTTAACAACCTTGACAACCTTCTTTCTGGTCTCCCTTGCCTCTCCCGAATCGGGTTGGGAAGAGCCAGTTTTTTTGTGTTTAATCAAAGTTACTTTTGGTTCTTTTTTTTCATCCAATACTTCTGCCATATACCACCTTATCCCTCAACATCATCCTGAGTTTCTTCTTCAATTTCAAAACTCAAGCCCACACCGCAATCCGGGCAGGCTGTCATATCCAGAGTAATGGCCGCTCCGCATTCGGGGCATTCATAAGCCTCTATTTCTTCAACATCCCCATCTTCCGAATCATCCTCGGTTTCTGCCTCAACAATTTCCACATTATCATCAATAATATTCCGGATCAAATCCACATCGTCCTCGTTAATCCCGTCAAAGCTCTTTAAATCTTCCAGGTTCATGTTTACAAGGGTTTCAATGAGGTCTATTCCATTCTCCTTAAGGAGGGCAGCTACCCTTTCCGGGATTTCCGGCAGCTCATCAATGCGGGTAATTTCTTCACTGGCAGAATCTTCTTCAGTAAAGAGTTCCGATGCAGCCCGGCTGACCTTCCGGGATACATCCATCTCTTCAAACTGTTCTTCCGTTTTAACGTCAATGCTCCAGTCCACCAGGCGGTTTGCCAAACGCACATTCAGCCCCTGCTTGCCGATGGCCAGAGAAAGCTGCTGCTCCGGTACAATGGCCAGGGCCTGACGTTTGGCACCGTCCAGAACCACCACATCATTTACCACCGCAGGAGACAGGGCATTTTTGATAAAGGATACCGGCTCAGGGTCAAATTTGAGAATATCGATTTTTTCCCCTTCCAGCTCTCGTACAATGGCCTGAATCCGTACCCCTTTTAACCCGACACAGGCTCCTACAGGATCCACATCATCCCGGTTGGAAGATACCGCAATCTTTGTCCGGTACCCTGCTTCCCGGACAATTTTGTGAACCTCTATGGTATTATCGTAAATTTCAGGTACTTCCAGTTCAAATATACGCCGTACAAAGTCTGTATGGGTTCTGGAAAGAACAATCTGCAGCCCTGAAGGGGTTTTATTTACTTCGCATATAAGGGCTTTGATTCTGTCTCCCTGATGGTATTCCTCCCGGGGGGACTGAAAACGTTTGGGAAGAATGCCTTCCGTACGTCCCAAATCCACAAAAATATTGCCGTTTTTCTCCCGCTGATAATAGCCTATGATCATCTCGCCCACTTTATCCTTGAACTCGGAATACAGGGTGTCCTTTTGAATCTCCCTTAAATCCTGTCTGGCCCTCTGCTTGGCACTTTGGACAGCCAGACGGTCAAACTCGGAAGGATCAATCCTTACAAGAAGCTCATCCCCCACTTCACTTTCTTCGTGAAGCTCCAGAGCCTCGGATAGTATAATTTCACTCACCGGATCATAAAAATCATCATCGTCAACGACCATTTTCCGGGCAAAAATGCTTACCCCCGAATTATCATCCGAGAATTTGACAACCGCATTATCGGATGTTCCATATTTCCGTTTATACGCAGCCAATAAAAAGTCCTCAACTGTACTGAGAACCAGCTCTTCCGTAATACCGCGCTCCTGCTGCACCTGACGTATGGATTCTGCAAAATCTGAAGTCATGCCTTGGGGCCTCCGTTTTCCATTGTATAATCCAGTTTTCCCTTCCGTACTGCATCCAGACGAAAGGTTTTATTTTTTCCATCAATGGCCAAAGTCAGGGTTTCTCCATCAGATTCCAGAATCTGCCCAACCTGCCATTCGCTCTTTCCTTCTTCCAGAATTTTTACAAAGCGCCCTTTGAATACGGCATATTCCCCGGGATTTTTGATTTTCCGGGACAAGCCGGGGGATGTAACCTCAAGGGCCATGTTTCTTGAATCCAGAAGTAAATCCAGCCGGGGGCGAATTACCCTGGTGGCTTGTTCACAATCCTTAAGGCTGATTCCTTCTGGTTTGTAAATTACAATTCTGATTTGAAAGATCTGCTTTACCATAGAGGCATTTACCTCCACCAGAGCCAGGCCCATGGCTTTCAGAACCTTTTCCAAATCCTTTATAATACGTTCTTCCGTATCTTTCAAAAAAACCTTCCTGTAAACCGGAGAGGTGAAATGGATAAAAAAAAGAGCCTTGCGGGGCTCTTCTCTCCAGCGGCCTTCTTAACTTGTACTCAAACCCTACCAGTTCAGGATAAAAATGTCAAGCAGGCGCATTGGCTCATCAGCAATTCCAACTTTAGTTTTTTGGGCAAACCATTTTGTATATTAAATCAGAAAATCAGTTTTTTTAGTCAATTTTCAGGCTTAAAATTCTGTTTTCTTCCAAAATTGGAATTGCTGAGCTGGACCTTCAATGTTCCCTGTGGCTCATGTTTGTCTTTCTTGCAACTTATTCAAAAGACCTTTATTCTGGCCTTATGAGTTTATTTAATAAAAGCCAAAGTATTTTTGAAATTACGGAAAAGTATCCCCAGACAATAGATGTTTTTGTCCTCCATGGTTTTACCAAAATGAAGGATGAGGGCAAAAGACGCACATTGGGGAAGAAAATAAAACTGAGTACAGCCCTCATGCTTAAAAATCTTGATTTTGAAGGTTTTACAGCCCTGTTGGAGCAGGCTGTAAATAATGAAACCGGTTTAATGGCTCAGGGCACTTCCGGGGAAGAGAAAAGCAGAAAGGAGCTTCATATAACCGGTCTTCTGCCCTGTCCGGTCAGGCTTCCCCTTATTGAAAAATTTGAGGAGTTTGTACAAAACTATCAGGCTGAGTCGGGGCATTCTCTTTCCTGGGAACTGCAGGCTGCATCCATGGGGCTTTCCTGGCTGGAAGAAAACCGAAAGATTTTTGAGGACGAAGAACTTATGCCTGATCTTTTTATTTCGGCAGGTTTTGATCTTTTCTTTGATAAGGCCAAAATCGGTCAATTCCGTTCTTCCGGTGTCTTTGCTGATTTGAGCGGTTTTAAAGAAGGAAATAAAATTTTTAAAGGTGTTTCCTTGCTGGACCCGAAAGGGGTTTACTCCATGATTTCCGCTGTTCCCGCGGTTTTTCTTGTGAACCCGAATGTTCTGGATGGCCGGCCGGCTCCCCGAAGCTGGAAGGATTTGGTCTCCGGAGGCTATGAAAAGAGCATTTCCCTGCCCATAGGGGACTTTGACCTGTTTAATGCCATTTTGCTGAATATTCACAAAGCATACGGCCCCGGAGGGATTTCCGGACTGGGCCGGGCTCTTTTGGAGGGTATGCATCCTTCGGAAATGGTAAAAAGTGGAAGTCGCAAGGGGAATAAGCCCGGGATAAGCATTGTTCCTTACTTTTTTACCAAAATAGTTCGGCCTTCTGACAGTATGCAGGTTATCTGGCCGGAAGACGGTGCCATACTAAGTCCTGTTTTCCTGTTGGCCAAAAAAAAGAAAGAGAAGGTCCTTAAACCATTAGTGGATTTTTTTGCTTCCAGGGAAGTGGGGGAAATCCTGGCTCACCGGGGGCTTTTTCCTGCAGTGAATCCTGAAGTGGATAACCTTATGGATGAAACCGGCAGCTTTATGTGGCTGGGCTGGGATTATATTGCTGAACATGATATAGCCGCCCTGATTCGGGATTGTCAGGCTCTTTTTGACCAGAGCCGGGACAGAGCATGAATCTTGTAACGGTGTCAGGGCCTCCTTCTTCAGGGAAAACGGCGGTTATTCTTAAAACCCTGACAGCCCTGCGGGAACAGGGCTGTTCCCCGGGGGTAGTCAAATTTGACTGCCTTTTTACAGATGATGATGAATTGTATGCCAAGGCAGACATTCCAGTTAAAAAAGGGCTTTCCGGTTCTCTTTGCCCGGATCATTTTTTTGTGTCCAATATTGAGGAGATTCTCCAATGGGGACTGGAGGCTAATCTGGATATTCTGGTTTCTGAATCCGCAGGGCTGTGCAATCGCTGTTCTCCCTATATAAAGGATATAAAGGCCCTGTGTGTTATTGATAATTTGAGCGGTATCAACACACCCAAAAAAATCGGCCCCATGCTGAAATTGGCGGACATCGTTGTTATTACCAAAGGGGATATTGTCTCTCAGGCGGAACGGGAGGTCTTTTCTTCCCGGGTCATGATGGTGAATCCCAAAGCTTTAGTGATCCATGTAAACGGCCTGACAGGGCAGGGCAGCTATGAGCTTTCAACCCTCCTGTATGAGGATGAAAAAAATCTGGAATCCCTTAAGGGGAAAAGATTGCGGTATCCCATGCCTTCGGCCCTGTGTTCCTATTGTCTGGGAGAAACCAGAATTGGAGAAAACTATCAGATGGGAAATATCAAAAAAATAAATCTAAAGGATAAATCCTGATGATCGGGAAAGACTTGCAAAATCTTGGTTTTGAAGATTTGCTCATTAAATATCCTTTTGCCGGAAGTTTTTTTTCCGAAGGGCAAATTTCAGAGTATAGCCTTAAACGGCTTAAAGATTCAGAAGCCCTGAATGAACTGCTCCCCTTAAAAATGCTTCTGGAAGAGGATGAGCTGGCACATTTAAGGGATTATATAGACCAGATGCTGGATTTTCTGGGAGATGAGGCTGAGGTTGACTCCCTTACCATCTTTGCCGGACGGGACAAGCTGGGAAATCCTGAGGCTTTCGGTTCCTTGAGGATTGAAAAGGGACAGGTCATTGTTATTGTGGGGCCTACGGGCTCGGGAAAAAGCCGTCTTTTGGCAGATATTGAATGGGCTGCCCAAGGGGATACTCCTACAAAGCGGCATATCCATATTAATGATAAAATACCTGAAAAAAGCTGGCGTTTTTCCGCTTCCAAAAAATTGGTGGCTCAACTCTCCCAGAATATGAATTTTGTCATGGATCTTTCGGTGGAAGAGTTTTTGAACCTTCATGCTGAAAGCCGTATGGTAGGGAATCAAGCCGAAGTGGTAGCCCGCATTATCAGGGCCGCCAATAAACTGGCAGGGGAAAGTTTTACCGGGGACAGTCCGGTTACCTCCCTGAGCGGCGGCCAGTCCAGAGCCCTTATGATTGCAGATACCGCCATTTTAAGCCGCTCTCCCATTATTCTTATAGACGAAATTGAAAATGCGGGGATTGACCGTAAACGGGCTTTGAAGCTTTTGCTGGCAGAGAACAAAATTGTATTGATGGCCACTCATGATCCCATTTTAGCCCTTATGGGAGATATGCGGCTTATCATTAAAAAGGGAGGTATTGTCAAAGTCATGAAGACTACCGGGAAGGAACGGGAAGTCCTGAGGGAACTGGAAGAACTGGATAACCGTCTCCTTAGCTTTAGGGAAAAACTCCGGCAGGGAGAGTCTTTGGCTCCTGCTTCCAGGGAATTGGAAGGGGAGGTTTAACCTTTGTTTATGACGAAAAAATGGGTCATCAGTCTTTTGTCTCTTTTTCTTTTTCTTT
>PDWI01020818.1_pt1 | contig 11260 bp, 9 predicted proteins | sample 1430891 | NCBI WGS metagenome assembly PDWI01 (sample SAMN01162508, study PRJNA174530) | Oral metagenome, whole genome shotgun sequencing project. | biome: Marine environment; feature: Marine mammal; material: Swab sample of the gingival sulcus; isolation source: swab sample of gingival sulcus... | reverse complement strand
CGCGTGCCGCCGAGTCGGCGCACGATCATGACCACGCATACGGTGGACACGAAGGTCAGGGCCACCATGAATCCCCGGCCGGAACTGATCAGGTTCTCGCCGGGGAACCAGCGGCCGACGGTTCCCATCCAGCCGGCCAGGACTATCCAGCCGAAAGGCGGATGGTCGTACCAGTAGGTGTAGGGGGCGAGTTGGCCGTCCAGTACGGCCATTGCCTGGGATACGTAGGTGCCCTCGTCGTCGAAGCGCATCGGGCCGGTGCGGGAGCCCACGGCGGTGACCAGTGTGGTCACCACCGCTACCATGGCGCCCAGCAGCAAGTTGGCGCTGCGCCGCCACCAGGGCAGGCGCTGCAGCGGCTTGCTGGAGGATGTGACGTGGTAGGCCACCGGCGCGTGCGCACGCACTGTCTCCCGGTGCAGGGGTCGGGCGGTCCGTTGCGGCAGCGTGCTGGTGCGCAACTGTGGACTACTGGTGCTCATCTGCTTTGCCCGTCGTTCTCGGCGGTCAGGACAACCTCAGGGTGATACACCGCGGCCCCGTCGCGCAGGTCGAGGATGATGTCTTGGAGCACGTCGATGCTGATGTGCTCTTGCTGGCCGTTGGCGTTGGTTCCGGGAAGTGGCAGCTTGGTCGGATCCGGATCGGCTGCCGGCTGATCCTGCTCTTCGCGCTCCAGGAATTGAGCGTGCCAGTCGCGGGCGTTGCCGGTCCAACGCAGGCCAGCCCCCGGGGCGCTGGGCTTGGCCTTGCGGCGCGGCCGGCCGGCCGGTTGTGGCCGTGCCTGGGTGGGCAGGTCCGGCTCGCTTGCGGGACTGCGGGTGTCGCTGGCGACCAGGTCCGGCGGCACCGGGGGGCTGGCCGGCCCGGCGGCAGATGCCGCCGCGGGAGCGGGTGCCGAAGGTGCGGACGGTGACGGGGCGGGTGCCGAAGGCGCCGACGTTGACGGGGCGGGTGCCGAAGGGAGAGGCGTTGCGGGGGCGTCCCGGTGCGCGCCGGTGTGGGAGGTAGATGTAGTCGCGCAACCGCACCTTGACCCGGTACATCTTGCCGAACTCGTACAGTCCCAGGATCTCCATGGTGACGTTGGCGACCATGATCATCGCTGGGACGAATCCGATCATGGACACCAGCACGGGAGTGTTGCCGAAGATCATCAACAGGATGGACAGCGGAATGAACAGGCCGGTGACCGCCTGGAGGAACGGGGTGAGCAGGGTCAGTTGGGCCAGCCAGCGGCGCCGGGTGGACAGTTCGCGCCAGATTCCCTTCTTGTACACCTGGAGAAAACCCTGGTCCCACCGGGTCCGCTGGCGCACTAGCTGCGCGATGGTGCCCGGTGTCTCCTCCCTGGTGGCCAGCTCCGGCTCGTAGGCCACGCTGACCCAGGCACCGAGCGCGCTCAGCCGGACGCCGAGCTCGCAGTCCTCGGCCAGGCATTCCGGGTCCCAGCCGCCCACGTTGCGCAGCAGCGCCGTCCGGACGAAGACGGTGTTTCCGCCCAGCGGGATGAAGTCGGAGTCGGCATGGAAATGCAGCCTGGACCGGAACCAGAAGAAGTATTCCAGGCAGTTACGCAACGACCACCATGATGAGTGAATGTTCATCAGTTGGACGCCGCCTTGAACCACATCCGCCTGGTCGTGGAAGAAGCATCGCTCGATCGCGGGCAGCAGCCGAGGATCGACATCGTCTTCGGCGTCGAAAACTCCGACCACGTCACCGCGAACGTATTCCAGCGCGGTGTTCAGTGCTTTTGGTTTGTTCTTCGGCTCGCTGTGATCGGTGACGACCCGGATCAGGTTGGGGTGGCGTGCCGCGGCGGCTTGCGCGACCGCCGCGGTGCCAGGGTCGTCGTGGCCCACGACGCAGATAATCTCCAGCCGCGGGTGTTCGCTGCTGGCCAGCTTGTCCAGCGTGTGCCCGAGCACAGCGTCCTCGTGGCGGGCCGGCACGATGAGCGAGAAAACCAGCGGTTCAACCGGCAGCGTGCGATCACGCGTGAACGTGGTCCGCAGGTAGTGTTCCTCGGTCTTCCAGGCGTACAACATCCAGCGCAGTGTCAGAAGCGCGGTGCCGCCGAGCACGAGCGAGGCAGCCAACACCACGATGCTCTGGAAAAGATCCACAAGCTCCCCTGCTCGCACTGGCCTCGGTCCGGGCAGCGGGACAGGGATGTTCGAGCCCGGCTGGGCGACTCATCCCACTGCGCTGGCCAGATACTAGTGAAGGATCGTCAGGAATCAGCAATCTGACTGTGACATATGACCGGTTGCGACGGTATGCGTACTCTTTGCTACGGAATGGGGCTACATTTTTCCGCCAGCGTGTTCGAGCGATTACTTTTCGTTGATCTTTAGGGAGAAGGCGGCCGAGTGACGGACATCATGCGCACATCGTGGGGGCAGCACGACCGGTGGGCGTAGCCACCTGTCGACCGGCACCGTCGTCGGCTGCGGTCCCGCCGCCGGCATGGGCCATATCCTCCGGTGTCAACCCGTCCGGCATCAGCCCGGCTTCGACGCCGCGGTGCTGTGTTCGGCTGGATACTGTTGGTCCCCTGGATACTCTGCACGCATGCTGACCGACTTACGCATTCGTGATCTCGGGGTGATCGCCGAGGCCGATCTGGAGTTCGGATGCGGCCTCAACGTGCTCACCGGCGAGACCGGTGCGGGCAAGACGATGGTGGTCACCGCGCTCGGGCTTCTGCTGGGAGCCAGAGCCGACTCCGACCTGGTGCGGCAGGGGGCCCGGCGGGCCGTGGTGGAAGGCGCGTTTCTGGTCCGGGCCGACGGCGCGGCCGCGGCCCGGGCAGGGGACGCCGGCGCCGACCTGGACCCGGCCGGAAACGATGAACGCGAACTGCTCACCGCCCGGTCGGTCGCCGCCGCCGGCCGCGGCCGCGCGCACGTCGGGGGGCGGGCCGTCCCGGTGACGACGCTGGCCGAACTGGCCGATCTGCTCGTCAGCGCCCACGGTCAGTCCGAGCAGATCCTGCTGCGGTCCCCCGCCCGGCAGCGGCAGGCGCTGGACGATTCCGGTGGGGCGGACCTGCGGGAGGCGTACACCCGGTACGCACAGCTGTACGCCGCACACAGCCGGGTCAGCCGGGAACTGTCCGACCTGCGCGGTCAGGCCACTGCCCGGCGCGCAACCGGGAGAGGACCATCGGCTGCGGACGTCGGCGATGCGCCTGGAAAACGTGGAAGAACTGGCCAGGGCGGCCACGCAGGCCTACGAGGCGGTCGCGGGCGCGGAGGACCCGCAGACCTCGCCCGGGGCCATCGGCGCGCTCGAATCGGCCCGCCGCAGCCTGCAGCCCGCGGTCGCCCACGACGAGCAGCTGGCCGAGCCCGCCCAGCGCCTGGCCGGCCTCGGTGTCCAACTGGCCGACCTGGCCGCCGACCTGGCCTCCTATCGCGCCGGCATCGACGTGGATCCGGCGGCTTTGGCCACGATCCAGCAGCGCCGCGCCGACCTGGCCGCCCTCGTGCGTCGCGTTCCGGCGGCAGAGACCGTGGACGACGTCCTGGACTGGGCGAAAACCGCATCCGCCCGGTTGCTCGACCTGGACGGCGACGACGCCCGGATCGGTCAGCTGCAGGACGAACAGACAGGGCTGGCGCAGCAGCTGGCCGGCGCCGCATCAGAGTTGAGCGGCCTGCGCAGCGCCGCCGCGGACCGGTTGGCGAGCGCGGCCACCGCCGAACTGACGGCCCTGGCGATGCCGAACGCGGAACTGAGTATCGAGGTCCGCCCGGCCGAACCCGGCCCGCACGGTGCCGACGAGGTGAGCTTCCTGCTACGCCCGCACCCCGGCGCGCCGCCGCGCCGGATCGCCAAAGGTGCCTCCGGCGGAGAACTGTCCCGGGTGATGCTGGCGCTCGAGGTGTGCCTGGCCAGCCAAGCCGACCAGGTCGTCACCTTCGTCTTCGATGAAGTCGACGCCGGAGTCGGCGGCAAGGCCGCGGTCGAGATCGGTCGCCGGCTGGCCCGGCTGGCTACCTGCGCGCAAGTGCTCGTCGTCACCCACCTACCGCAGGTGGCCGCCTTCGCCGACCACCACTTGGTAGTGCGCAAGAGCGAGGACGGGGCGATCACCTCCAGCGCGGTTCGGCGGGTGGCGGACGCGGACCGGGTGAACGAACTGGCCAGGATGCTGGCCGGCCAGGAGTCGTCTCGCTCCGCGCGCGCTCATGCGGCGGAACTGCTCGAACTGGCTGCCGCCGGCCGTGGGAAACTGCGACAGTGAAACTCCCGCCACTGTCCCTGGGTACCCGTAGCGGCGGGGCCGGCACGATCGGGGGCGTCGTCCGGGTGGACCGGCGGACCAAGAACTTGGTCAAGCGGCTGCAGGGTGGTGACATCGCCGTCATCGACCACGAGGACCTGGACCGGGTTTCCGCGGACGGGTTGGTGGCTTGCTCCCCGGCGGCGGTGGTCAACGCCGCGGCCAGCATCTCTGGCCGGTACCCGAACGCGGGTCCGCTGGTCCTCATCGAGGCCGGAATCCCGGTGCTGGACAACGTCGGGTCCCAGGTGATCGAGGATGTGCAGGAGGGCGCCCAGGGGCAACTGGACCAGGACCGGTTGCTCGTCGACGGCCAGTGCGTGGCCACCGGCACCCCGCTGACCAGGGACGCCGTCGACGCCGCCATGGAGGCGGCCAGGCAAGACATTTCCGAGCAGTTGGCGGCATTCGCCGAGAACACGATGCGCTATCTGGTGAAGGAACGCGACCTGCTGATCGACGGGGTCGGCGTCCCGCCGCTGCGCACCGACCTGGACGGCAGACAGGTCCTCATCGTCGTGCGGGGGCACCACTACCAGGAGGACCTGGTCACGCTCGGCCCCTACATTCGGGAGTACCGGCCGATCATGATCGGGGTGGACGGCGGTGCCGACGCGATCCTGGCCGCCGGCTACGGCCTGCACCTGATCGTGGGCGACATGGACTCGGTGTCCGATGAGGCACTGACGTGCGGGGCCGAGATCGTCGTACACGCCTACCGGGACGGGACCGCACCGGGCCTGGAACGAGTGAACGCGCTGGGAGTCGACCCCGTCGTCTTTCCCGCCGCCGGCACCAGCGAGGACGTGGCCATGCTGCTGGCCGATCACCAGGGCGCCAGCCTCATCGTGGCCGTCGGCACTCATGCGACGTTGGAGGAGTTCCTGGACAAGGGCCGGGCCGGCATGGCCAGCACCTTCCTGACCAGGCTACGGGTGGGCGGGAAACTGGTCGATGCCAAGGGGGTCTCCCGGCTGTACCGGCAACGGATCGCCAACTGGCAGCTGGCGTTGCTGCTGTGTGCCGGCTTCTTCGCGCTGCTCATGGCTCTGCAATCCACCGCGTCCGGGCAGGTCTTCGTCGGGCTGCTGGTGCAGTCGGTGCAGGATGTGTGGAACGGCATCCAAGGCTTTTTCCGGAGACTCCTGTGATCGATTTCAAATACCACCTGGTCTCCCTGGTATCGGTGTTCATGGCCCTGGCCATCGGGATCGTGCTGGGCGCCGGTCCGCTGCAGGACCAGATCGGCGTCACCTTGAACAACCAGGTAGAGCACCTGCGTGCCGAGACGGACCAGCTGCGCGCGCAGTCCCTGGCCGATCGCAGCAGCCTGGAAAGCCGGGACCAGGTCCTCGCCGAACTCACCGCCACGATCGTGGCCGGCCAGCTCGCCGGCCGACAGGTGGTGGTGGTGCGGCTGCCCGACGCGCCGGACGAGGCGGTCACCGGTATCGAGGACGCCCTCCAGCGCGCTGGCGGCACCGTCAGCGGCCAGGTCGACATCGACCCTGCCTGGGCCGAGCCAGGACAGGCTCGCAAACGCGCCGACGCGGTCGAGCGGATCGTTGCGATCACCGGTGACCGGGCGCCGGGGGCCGCCGAGGTGAACGAATACCTCGACCGGCAGCTGGCGGCCGCGGTGACGGCCACCAGCCAGCGTGAGTCCGCAACCCAGTCCTTGCACGGTCCGCAGGTCCTGAAGGCCCTGGAATCCGCCGGCCTGCTCACGGTCAGCGGGTCGCCGCAGCAGCGCGCGACCATGATGGTGGCCGTCGACGGCAACCGTGCCGTCGAGCGGACGCCCGCTCGCGCGCAGCTGGACGAGCGATACCTTGCACTGTTGCGGCAGTTGTGCGCCAAGGGGCGCGGTGGCGTGCTCGCTGCCCCGGAACGCGATGAGGACACGACGAATCTGCTGGAAAGCCTGCGCCGGGACGACCAGGCCGGCAGCGTGATCAGCGGGGTCGGCGACGCCGACACAGCGGTCGGGCCGATCGCGGTGGTGTTCGCGCTGGCCGAGCAAGGCATCGGTGAGACCGGCCAGTACGGCAGCGGCGCAGACGCGGACGCGCCGTTCCCGCCGGTGCCGACCACCCGGCCCGGCCCGCGGGACACGCCATGATGCGCGCCGCGCCGGCCGGCGCCGTCCCCGCCGTGGTCGCCGGCGCGGCCGCTCGCGCCGTCTGGCGACACCGCGGCCGCATCCCGGGCCTGCGCGAGCAGACCCGGTGGGTCAGGGTGAACCATCGGCAACGCACCGTGCACCTGGGCGAGGGAGTGGCCTGGGCGGCAGGTGCCGCCGCCGGGCTCGCCTGCGCGCCCGGTCTCGGCGGTCGCCACCGGGCCGGGGCGCTGGCCGGGCTGGCCGGTGCGGCTACCTTCGGCGTCATCGACGACCTGGGTGACCGTCACTCGGCCAAGGGGATCCATGGCCATGTCGGGGCGCTGGCCCGAGGCGAAGTGACCACCGGCCTGCTGAAGGTGTTCGGCATCGGCGCAGCCGCGTTCGGCGCTTCGCAGCTGGTCGACCGGCGCGCCGGGCTTGCCGACACCGTCATCGGTACGGGCATCGTGGCCGGGGCGGCCAACTTCGCCAACCTGCTCGATCTGCGGCCAGGGCGCGCCATCAAGGCGGGACTCGCGGCCGCGGGGCTGCTGGCCGCAGCCCACCCGGGTGACCGGCAGACCCTGGCGGGCGCCGGCGCCGCCGCCGGCGCCAGCCTCGCCCTGCTGGGCACCGACCTGGCGGAGGAAGGCATGCTCGGCGACGCCGGCGCCAACGCGCTGGGAGCCGTGCTCGGGGTGACCGCCATCGTGGCCATGCGCCCGGCCCCCGCCGCCCGGGCCCCGCGGGCGGCCACCCTCGCGCTGCTGACGGCTGCCATCCTGGCCAGCGAGAAGGTCAGCTTCACCGCCGTCATCGAATCGACGCCGGTGCTGCGCGAACTTGACGCGTGGGGCCGGAACTGAACCGGGCGGCGCCCACCCTCGCGGCTGCCGCCGCGAGCATTGCGGTGCTGACCGTGGTCGCCAGGGTGACCGGTTTCGGGCGCTGGGTGGTGCAGTCCGCAACCCTCGGGCGAGGGTGTGTGGCTCAGGTCTACGCCGCCGCCAACCAGCTGCCGAACGTGGTGTACGAGGTCGCCGTTGGCGGCGCCCTGGTGGCCGCCGTCGTGCCGGCGATTGCGCCCATGGTGGGCTCGTCCGGCGGCAGCACTGCGGGGCAGCCTCGCGGGCAGGTCCGCGACACGGTCGGCGCGCTGCTGACCTGGGTGCTCCTGCTCACCGTTCCCGCCGCGGGGCTGTTGTGGGCTTCGGCACCCCGGCTGGCCGGTCCGCTGACCCCTGACCAGTGTCCCGGCGCCGACCCCCTCGCGGAGTTCTTCATCGCGGTGTTCGCCGTGCAGATCGTGTTGTACGGGCTCGGGGTGGTGGCCATCGGAGTGGTCCAGGCCCATCACCGGTTCGTGCTGGCGGCACTAGCCCCGAGCCTGTCCAGTGTGGTGGTGATCCTTACCTATCTGCTCACCGGCCGGCTGGCCGGCGGGATGATCGACGACCCGGCCCGGTTCCCCGCGCCGGCCCGCTGGTGGCTGGCCTGGGGCACCACCGCCGGGGTGGCTGCCCTCAGCCTGCCGGTGCTGGTGCTGATGATCCGGGGGGTCGGTGTGCGGCCGCGGCTGACCTTGCGGTTCCCGGCCGGCATCGGTGCCCGCATCCGGGCCCAAGCCCTCGGTGGGCTGGCCGCGCTGCTCGCCCAGCAGCTCAGTGTCGTGACCATCCTCGTCCTCAGCGGCCTGCCTTCGGCCCCGGTCGGCGCACTCGCGCTATGGCAGTACACCCAAGCCGTTTTCCTGCTGCCCGTGGCCGTACTGGCGCAGCCGATCGTGACCGCGGCCTTTCCCCGGTTGGCCGCAGCCACAAGCGATTTCGCTGCGCAGTGTGCCCGCACGCAGCGCAGCGTGCTGGCGGCCGGGTTGTTGGGTGGCTCGGTGCTGGTCGCGGTAGCCCTCCCGGCGCAGTCGTTCTTCGCCGACCTGGACGCCTCCGGACGCGGAGCCGGTGGGATGGCGGCGGCTTTGGTGGCGCTGGCCGGTGCGGTGCCGGCGACCGCGGGCCTCACGCACGCCACCCGTGCCTTGCAGGCTGCCGACCGGCCGCGAGCGGCAGCGTATTGCGCCGCTACCGGCTGGGGGCTGGTGAGCCTGGTGGCGGTGCTGCTGGCCGGCGTGTTCGGCTCGTCGCGGATCTTGCTGTGGGCCGGGCTGGGGACCACCGCCGGGATGGCGGCCGGCTGGGTGTTGGCCGTGATGATGCTGCGTCGCCACACCGGGGTGGACGGCACCCGTGGGGTGGTCCGAGTGCTGGGCGCCGGGGGAGCAGGCGCGGTGACGGCGGCCGTGGCAGGGGCCGTGGCTGGCATCCTGGTCATGGGGCAACCCGTACCGGTGCCGGCCGCCGGGACAGCCGTGGCCGCGCCGGGCGTGGGTTGGTTGCGCGCGGCGGGCGCCGCGGCCTGCGCGGCGGTCATCGCCGGCGGCGTGACCGCCGCTGTGCTCGCCCGGGTGGAACCCGCACTGTGGGCAACCGTTCGGCGCATCGTGCGGCGCACCGGGGTCCCCGGTGTGCGCTGACCCGGACGGAACGGTAGAACAGGCGGGGACACGAAGGATGCCGCAATGAAGGTGCTTCTGGTACACGGCAGCTCCACCGGAGGAGTGGGCCGGCATGTGGCCGAGGTGGCTGCAGGAATAGCCCGGGCCGGCCACACGGTGATCGTTGCCGCGCCGCCGGACGCGGCTGACCGGCTTGCCGTCATCGGCGCCACCCATCCGCATCCCGGACCGCACGGTGAACCGGGCTTCGTGCCCGTCGACATCGCCGACCGGCCACGGGGCGCGGCCGACGCCAAGGCGGTGGCGACGTTGCGCCGGCTGGTGCGCGGCGCCGATGTGGCGCACGCGCACGGGCTGCGCGCCGGAGCCGTGACCGCGCTGGCCCTGTCCAGCACCCGTGACGGGGCGATTCGCAAGCGCTCACGCGGAGTGCGGTTCGTCGTCACGCTGCACAACCTGCCGATGGGCGATCCGCGGACGCGCACCATTGCAGCCGGACTGCTCACTCTGGTCGACGCCGCATCTACCGCAGGCGCCCGCCAGGTGGCCACCGCTCTGGTGCCCGCCCCGGTGGCCGATCCGCCGGACCTGGACGAGGTGTGGCGCGTCCGCTCGGAACTGCTCAGCTACGCCGAAGACCCCACCGGCGACGTCGTTGTCCTGGTGACCGTGGCCCGGCTCGCCCGGCAGAAAGGCCTGGAACGGTTGATCGAGGCCACCGCCCTGTTACGCCGGCAGCTGGCCTCCGATGGGCGAGCCGTCATCTGTGTGATCGCCGGGGACGGCCCGCTTGGGCCAGCACTGGTGCATCAGGCGGACGCGGTGGGCGCGCCGGCGGTACTGCTCGGTGCCCGCGACGACGTCCCCGCGTTGCTGCGCGCCGCTGATGTGGTGGTGCTGCCCTCGCACTGGGAAGGGCAGCCCCTGGTGATGCAGGAGGCGCTGCATGCCGGAGCAGCCGTGGTGGCCACCGACGTGGGCGGAACGGCCGCGGTGGCGGGCGACGCGGCGCTACTGGTCCCGCCGGATTCCGCCCCGGCTCTGGCCACCGCGATCGCCGATGTCGTGACCACGCCGGGACGGCTGTCCGACCTGAGACACCGGGCCAGGATCCGGGCCGGTGAACTACCCACCCAGGAACAGATGATCCAGCAACTGGTGTTGCGCTACCGCGACCTGGTCCGGTAGGACCGGGCGGCGGCGGGAAAGGGCGTCGGCGGTACGGAAACGTGCTACCGTCAAAGTCCGTGGTGCACCATCAACGCGTACGCGCGACGCGACAGTCCGGGGTATTCCTCACCAAGCACATTTTTGTCACCGGCGGGGTGGCGTCCTCGCTGGGCAAGGGGCTGACCGCTTGCAGAAGCTCGATCCCTACATCAACGTCGACCCCGGCACGATGAACCCCTTCCAGCACGGCGAGGTCTTCGTCACCGAGGACGGCGCGGAGACCGACCTGGACATCGGTCACTACGAGCGCTTCCTGGACGAGGACCTCGACGCGGCAGCTAATGTCACCACCGGACAGGTGTATTCGGAGGTCATCGCCAAGGAACGCCGGGGCGAATACCTCGGTGACACCGTCCAGGTGATCCCGCACGTGACCGACGAGATTAAGCGCCGGATGCGGGCCCAAGCCGATGCCGAACCCGCCCCGGACGTGGTGATCACCGAGATCGGTGGCACCGTCGGGGATATCGAGTCGTTGCCGTTCCTGGAGGCGGCCCGCCAGGTGCGCCAGGACATCGGGCGCGACAACGTGTTCTTCGTGCACGTGTCGCTGGTGCCTTACATCGGCCCCTCCGGAGAGCTGAAGACGAAACCCACCCAGCACTCGGTGGCCGCGCTGCGCAGCATCGGCATCCAACCGGATGCCATCGTGCTGCGCTGCGACCGGGAACTGACCGAGTCCATCAAAACGAAGATCGCAAACTCCTGCGACGTCGATCTGGATGCGGTGGCGACCGCGGCCGACGCCCCGTCGATCTACGACATCCCGAAGGTGTTGCACCGAGAAGGACTGGACGCGTATGTGATCCGCAGGCTGCGGCTGCCGTTCCGGGACGTGGAATGGACCGAGTGGGACAACCTGCTGCGGCGGGTGCACCAACCGGCCGAGAAGGTCGAGGTCGCCCTGGTCGGCAAATACATCGACCTGCCGGACGCCTACTTGTCGGTCACCGAGGCGTTGAAAGCCGGTGGGGTCGCCACGGACTGCGACGTGCGCATCCGCTGGGTTCCTTCCGACCTCTGCGACACCCCGGCCGGCGCTCGTCAGCACCTGCGTGGAGTGGACGCGGTCTGCGTGCCCGGCGGTTTCGGGGTGCGGGGCATCGAAGGCAAGCTCGGT
>PDWI01009383.1_pt1 | contig 11260 bp, 6 predicted proteins | sample 1430891 | NCBI WGS metagenome assembly PDWI01 (sample SAMN01162508, study PRJNA174530) | Oral metagenome, whole genome shotgun sequencing project. | biome: Marine environment; feature: Marine mammal; material: Swab sample of the gingival sulcus; isolation source: swab sample of gingival sulcus... | reverse complement strand
ATTACCATGGGAGATATTTATAAATCCGTCTGGCCGTTTATTTTTCTCCAGGCATTGTGTCTGGGCATCATCATGGCCTTTCCGGAAGTGGTTCTTTGGTTGCCGGAACAATTCGGATTATAGCCTGCTGATACCATAAGCTACTTAATTTATATGAAAGTATCTATAAGTTATTAAATTACTTTCATTCTTGGTTATGGGCTGATCTGGAGAGTTCCATACCCAGTCGGCCAGTGGCCGTTATGCAAAGCCAGGGTTCCATAAAGGAGCCCTGGCTTTTTTTCTATGAAAGATTCTATAAGCTATTAAATTACTATCATTATTTTCTGTGGGTTGATCTGGAGGATGCCATACCCAGACGGCCCGAGACCGTTAGATTCATGGTTGACCGAATTAACGGGCCAGGGCTGTTCTGGAATTATTAACCGACCGATTGAGATTTATACAGGTTTGGTGCGGCCTGACTGCTTCAGGCAGGCTGGGGCTGATGGACAGGGAAACACGGCCCATTCAGTCCAGGACAAGCCAGGTTATTACCCCGGCCATGGCAAGCCAGATATTGGTAATATTGGACACTGCGATATTTAATATGGCTGACAGATACTGGCGCCGCCTCAGCAAAGACAGGCAGCATTTGAATTCAGGCCAGCTTGACAAAGTTGCCAGCACAAAAAAACCGATGACGCCCTTGGGTGCGCAGCTCTGCCGGGAAGCGTAGCTGACAACCGGATCAAGAAAACAGCCTGCTGCAATCAACAGGGCACTTGCGGGAAAAAGGATCCATCCTGGTACGGTGTTATTGTCTCCTTGGGTTTCCTGTCCTGCTTCGGAAGGCCGTTTGAAAAACAGGAAAAGGGTCAGCAAGCCTCCCAGGATAATCCATTCCCGGAAAAAGGCTGCAGGAAGAAGATAAAATACAACTGCATATCCGGCAGTCAAAGGGATACAGGTCAGGGTGTACTTCCATTTTGTCTGAAATGTCGTACAAAACGTCCGGCTCACAAGAGCGGCTCCTGCCAGCAGAACTGGATTGATAAAATTGGAGCCCAGGGGTGTACTGGCCGCAAACAGGATATCTCCGGCAGCAAGCCCCGCGACAAGGCACACCAGTTCCGGCCCGTTGGTGATAAATCCGGTGATGGTGCCAAGCCCTTTTATCCCCTTCAGGGATTCAATGATGGCTTCAATGGAAATTCCGATTACCAGCATCACTACAACCACAGTTAGAGCTGCTCCTGCCGAGGCTGGAAAATTACCGTCAAACAGAAGGGCACTGCCGGAAAAAAACAGCACCACCAGAAACCAGCACAAAATATCCAGACGGCCCACAGCACCCATAAAAAACTGCTTCATTATACAATCAATCCATCTCAACGGCCCAAGGCCGGGTGGGTATTTGCCTGACAGATGTATTCACATGACAGACAATGAAAGGAACTCTGATGAATTACACAATACTGTACATATAGAAAAAACATTTCCCAGTCAACGGGAAGACCCTGACCCTGATCCACCATCAAAATGCCACCTGCGGCGTTGGCTGGGTTCGCATCTCCCTGAGGCGTATGTCTAATACGCCTCAGCAGGGCCTGCTCCCCATTTTGAGATCGGACTGCCTTACATCTGCCATCTTGCTGATGATCAGGGAAAAGACATATGTATCATAAAATAAAATCGTTATAAAATTAGGCGGTGGATTTGGGACAATGGAAGGATCAACGGATCAATGAAACCAAAAATTCTGACAAATCAGCAGAATAAAAAATCAAGTAAAATGAAGAAGTTATTTTTTTGAGGCCCTAAGGGGAAAGCTGGTTTTGTTTGCAAACGAATCCCTGCTGGCCTGTCTCAGAACGGCTTTCTGGCGAAACACACCTGGGAAAAAAATTTGCGGGTATAGACCTCAATATCTCCAAAACCTTCTTTTTGGAGCATTCTGGTCATTTCATCATTGGAATAGGATTTCAGTTTATACAGCCACCCCAATGTCAGTTTCACAGGCAGGGTATCGGCGCTGGTAACCATGGCAAACCGTCCTCCGGGACGCAGGACACGATACACTTCCGCCAGAGCTTTCTCCGGCTCTTCCACAAAGAAAAACATATTGGCGCTTGCGGCAGCAGAAAACCTCTCATCTTCCCAGGGTAGGTCAGCCACATCTCCCTGGACGATTTGTGCCCTGCCAGATGCAATGGCCTGGGCGTTGTTTTCATGGCTGACCTTCACCATATCCGGGCTATGGTCAATTCCAGCCCCAAATCCTGCGGTTCCCAGGGCAAATTGTAGCAGTTCTCCTCCTCCGCAGCCGATTTCCACATACTGATCTTCCGGTGTCAGCCCAAGCAGGCCCAAAATCACGCGAAAGCTGGGATAGTGGGCTGTTGGATGGGCGTAATTGCGGCGGTTTGATCTTCCCGAAGGCTTACGGGCCGTGCGGTCAATAAAATTCTCACGGTCAAATATGCCCATGTGATTTTCCTGTTGTAAAAAATGATTCCCAGGAGACCCTGATTCACCATCAGAATGGCATCTGGAGCTTCTGCGCCTTGTATCTGACACCCTGCTGGTGATCAGGGGGGTAATAAAATGTAAATCCAATAGATTATATGAAAGTCTCTATGGTCTATTAAATTACTTTCATTATTTGTTGTGGACCGATCTGGAGGATGGCATCCCCAGTCGGCCCGTGGCCGTTATAAAATTAAGCGGTGGATTTAAGGAGAAAGCCGTGTTGCCGTCTTTCTCCCGGAAATCAGATAATTCTAAAAACGAAAAGCAAGATTCACACCAAACGCAAAGGGCTCTCCTGCCCGGCCGCCCCATGCGCCCTGCATATTAAACTGCCGGGTGGTGTATTCCTCATCAAATATATTACGGGCATAGACATAAACGTCAAATGAGTTCCCTTCATAACCGATTTTTCCACTCAAAAGGCCATAATCTTCTTGTTTGTGTGTATTGGCAACATCAATGGTAACATCTCCCACATACCGATAGAGAAGACTTGCAAAGAAACCGGAATCATGGCGATAGACCCCGCCCAGATGAAATGTCATTTCAGGCACATCAACAATGGTGTTTCCGTCATATATGTTGGGGCCCACACTATAGGAATCATATTCCGCCTTGATATATCCCATGCCGGCAAACAGCTCAACACCCGGCGCAGGACGGGCAGCAATTTCCAGTTCAAACCCTTTTGTGGACGCCTCGGCTGCGTTGTTCATATAAAAAGCAGAACCTCCTGCTGTGGGCACTTCCACCTGCATATCTGTCCAGTCAATATAGAACACCGCAGTATTGCACTGGAGGCGATGATCCAGAAATGACGTCTTGATACCTGCCTCATAGTTCCAGGTAAATTCCGGGGCAAAGGCAGCGCCCAGATTCTCCAGCGCATTATATCCTCCACTGCGAAATCCGCGGGCCATACTGACATAAGGAGATATGCCTTTTGCAAGATCATAGCGCAGAGCCGCCTTGGGCAGCCAGGCGTCATGGGTACCGTTTTTGGAAATATGCTCCAGTTTTTTGCCCATCATTGACAAAACAGGCCCTGGCTGGGGTTGATGATGATCAAAGTCCTGTTCTTCCCGGTCATATCTCAGCCCCAGGGTCAGATGGAATCTGCCAGCAAAGGTGTAGGTGGCCTCTCCAAAAATTGCCCCGCTATTGGTGACGGCCTCAGATTGTCCTCTCAGGGTCTCTCCAGGCATGCCCATACCCATATTCATAAAATTCATCCACATCCCCAAAGAGGTGTCCCTGTTCTCATGGAGCAAAAATGCACCCACCAGCCACTGGAAAGGAGCCTTTTTATCTGCTGACATGAGACGGAATTCCTGGGAAAATGTTTCTATTTCCTGATGAATATCAAGATTCATCATGTCCATGGGCATCAAGTCAATATCGTTGGCACTACGGGCTTTTACCTTGTCAAAGGAAGTGATGGATACCAGCCGGTAGCTGCCAAAATCATATTGCCCATGGAGACTCAAGGTATCCACATCTTTTTTCGCCTCACCCATATAATCCACATTGATATTTTTACGCAGCTCACCGGGTTGACCCAAAAAGGCAAAGTTTGCGTAATCGGGATTTTTTCGGCGGCAAATATCGTAGATCAGTTGAAAATTCAGATTTTCGGAAGCAGCCAAAGAAAAATGCAGCCGGCCGTTGAATTCTTCCTTTCTGCCGCCTTCATCTGATCCATTGAATTTATTTTCAAACCAGCCGTCAGATTCTCCATACTGAAGAGAAGCGCGAACCCCCATTTTTTTTCCGATTGGGCCGCTGAATACAGCAGAGCCCTGATAGCTGTTAAATGAGCCAATATCAGCAAATAATTTTCCATCCCATTGTTTTCCTGGCTTTTTGGTAACCACATTGATGACTCCGGCCTCGGAGTTTCGCCCGTACAAGGTCCCCTGCGGCCCCCGCAGCACCTCCACCCTCTCCACATCCATGAGGGCCAGATCCAGGCCAAAACTGGTATAGACATCATCCACATAAATGCCCACAGTGGGTGCTCCTGCCATGGAAGCCCCAATACCCCGCATACTGGCAAAGCTCTGGTCTGCTCCCGTATCCGTTACATAAAAATTGGGAATCAGGGTACTGATATTTTTGACAGAATCCATTTTCAGATCATCAATCTGGACATCACTGACCACAGATACGCTGGAGGGAATGTCCTGGATATTTCCTTCCCGTTTCTGGGCCGTGACTGTGATGGTTTCCACGGAAGTCTCTGTTTCCTGGCGGGCAAAGGAATGCCCGGTTCCAAGAATACTGATAAAAAGCACGACTGCAAGACAGCGGAACAGAATCCATCGGGGACGGACGGGATGAAACTTCCCCAAAGAAGAAAAACGTTTTGATACAAACAGGTTCATGGCATCTCCTTTTCAGATAAACGGCCACGGGCCGATCTGGTCTATCAATGATCAGATTCAACCCACAACCAAGAATGAAAATAATTTAGTAAGTTATAGAAACTTTTATATCAATTATGTTACGTCAGATATGTCGGTAAAACAACGACACGAGATACGATACAAAAAAATCAAGTGTATCCTCATATGATTCAGAAGATAAAAAATTGTACATTGGAAATTTTTAATTGTATTCTGGCGTTATTTTCTGGATATGTTTCAGCAGGGAGAGAAAAAATCAGATGCACTGTTCTTTCAGATACATTCCAGGGGTTTTGCCAAAATGCTGTTTGAAATGGCGGATAAAATGCGGCGTGTCATGAAACCCCAGTTCCTGGGCGGTTTCATCAATATTGAGCTGGCCCTGCTCCAGAAGTGTGCAGGCGTGCTGGATTCTAATCTTTCGATAGTAAGCAAATACGGTCATACCAAATTCCTGACGAAATCCCTGGTTCAGTTTGTTGGGATTTATTCCAACGGCCCTTGCCAGCATATCCAGAGAGGGGGGATTTGCAAGCTCACGAAGCAGGATGGCTCTGGCTTTGTGGATCTGATCCCTTTCGGAATGTCCCAGGGACAGGCATGGATTCTGGGAAGGAAGCCGGGCAAGTTCCCAAAGATGACGGACAATAATTTCCATGATTTTGGCTTCCAGATACAATTGCTGCATGATGCCCTGGTACGGGCATTGGAAAAGTTCTTCAACCAGTGCTCTCAGTTTACAGGACATGGGAAACCTCTGATTACAGGGATGCTGTTTCCCGGATTCCAGAATCCTTGCCAGATTCCGTGGAAGCTGATGCAATTGGGCTTCAAATGTTTCCCGGAGTATTTCACGAGGGATATAGATATTGACAATGCAATAGGGCTGCTTTTCCCCTACCTGAAATCTGCATCGGGTTTCGGGCAGAAAAGAGAGAAAGGATGAGCCAGGAGTGCAGATAAACTCTTCTTTTCTTTGTAAGGAATATTGAGCTACTCCCTCGGCATATCCTGCAAGGTGAAAGGAAAATTCGATTGGGGCCTGGTCAATGGAGACGGAATGCAAGCTCTGTGCTACAGATACAAAATCTAAAAGTATCACCTCAATCTTTGAAGGGAAAATCACATGATACTTCTGACCCTGGGGAGAGATTTTTTCCAGTTTTCTCAAAAAACTCCAGGAAGTCTCTTTGGGTTGGGAACTGGGCTCTTGGGGGATCATTTTTGATATTCACCTGTCTGGAAAGGGATTCCCACGAATGGTAAACAAAACAACCATGGGGCCGCCAATACTTCATGCAGAAAAAAACAAGATCATTTCTGAATACCTATCAAACTGCAGGAATCCTTGTCAAGTCTCCCTGAGCCTCCCAAATCCAGCGTCTGATTTTACAACATTCTTATTTTATAATACATAAGTTTATTTCCTGGCCGCCAGCAAGATGCCAGATGGAAGGCTGCAAGGTTCTAGCGACTGAGGCGTATTAGACATACGCCGCAGGGAGATCGGAACCGCAGCCAACGCCGCAGGTGGCATTTTGATGGTGAATCAGGGGAATAAATCTTGACTCCCAATTTGCTATTGATTATTTATATAACGGACATGGGCCGTCTGGGTATGTTATCCTCCAGACTGGCCAGCAACAAAGAATGATAGTAATTTCGTGGATTATGGGAATTTTAAAAAAGGTTGTAATGATGACCTTTTGTGTATGGGAATGCCATGGATCCGGCAGATGATGCTTTGGGTGGACAATGATATATGTTGAGGATGGAATAAGCCAATGGGACGCTGTGCACAGATAAAAAGAGAGACAAAGGAGACCCGGATTCATGTAAGCCTGGATCTTGACGGATCAGGAAAAGCCGATATTTCTACGGGGATTCCTTTTTTTGATCACATGCTCACGGCGTTTACCGTTCACGGATTTTTTGATCTGATCATTCGGGGAGAAGGGGATATTGATGTGGACTTCCATCATACCGTGGAGGATACAGGGCTTGTTTTGGGGCAGGCGCTGGATCAGGCGCTGGGGGACAAAAAGGGAATTGTCCGGTTTGGCCAGGCAGGAGTGCCAATGGATGAATCCTTGTCCCAGGTACATATTGATTTGTCCAATCGTCCTTATCTTGTGTATCATTTTCCAGATACTCTGAAAGCATCCGGGCCCTTTAATGCCTATCTTGCCAAGGAATTTTTCCAGGCATTTTCTGTCAAAGGAGCATGTAATCTGCATATCAATGTCCTCTATGGGGAAAACGAACACCATGCGCTGGAGTCGGTGTTTAAAGCCATGGGCCGCTCCCTGCACATGGCAAGTCGGGTCAGTGAAACAATTGGAGATACTCTTTCAAGTAAGGGATGTCTGTAAGGACTGCCCATGGGCCAGCCTTTCTGGTATTTCCCAGATCCACCGCCTAATTTTATAAATAGTTGATTTGCATTTTATTCCGGCAATTCCTTGATCGCCAGCAGTAAGCATACCTCGTAAGGCCATGGGGCTGAATGCAACGCCGCAGGTGGCATTCTGATGGTGGATCAGGGTATTTTTTGGCTCCTTGACTTGCCGTGTTCCATTGTTATTATATCCTTATGATTTTTTTTGTATAGGACAGGCCCGTGTTTCCGTGATGTACGGGCAACATCTTGCCCCGCAAATAGAAAAGGTTGCTCCAGGCCCCAATGATTTCCATGGAGTGTTCCATCATCCATGGAGCAAGAGAATGGTGTTTGTGGTTTTTTATTCCCATGTATATTCCTGAAGACAAAATTTCCCAGGTCCTTGCAGCCTCTGATATTGTGGATGTGGTTTCTGAAGCGGTAATTTTGAAAAGATCAGGGCAGAATTTTTTTGGGTTGTGTCCGTTTCATTCTGAAAAGACGTCGTCTTTTTCCGTGAATCCTGCCAAACAGATTTTTTATTGTTTTGGGTGCCATGCCGGAGGCAATGCCCTGGCCTTTATCATGAAGTATAATGGAATCAGCTTTCCTGAAGCGGTCAGAATGCTGGCCAGAAAGTACAATATCCCCCTGGAACTGGAAAGTGCAGATCCAGCTGTCCGGCAAAGGGCCAATACAAGGGAATCTTTGTTTCGGTTGAATAAAAAGGTAATGGATTATTATGCCGGGCGTCTGGCCCAGTCCGCCGATGCAGGGGAAGCCAGAAAATATCTGCACAAACGGGGAACAAGCCCTGAGGTCATTGAGCAATTTCATCTGGGTCATGCCCAGGACAGCTGGGATGGTGTGGTCCGATTATTGAAAAAAGAGGGCGTGGGCCGGAAAACGGCTGTGGAATCAGGTCTGATCCTTCCCAGAAAACAGGGCAATGGATACTACGACCGTTTCCGAAACCGGATCATTTTTCCCATATTTGACATCAATATGCAGGTGGCCGGATTTGGCGGAAGAATCATGGATGAAGGACAGCCTAAATATTTGAATTCTCCGGAAACCATGGTCTATCACAAAAGCAAAATCCTCTATGGACTACATGCTGCAAGACAGCATTGCAGAACCAGCGGGATGGTGTATATTGTGGAAGGATATTTTGATTTCCTTTCCCTGTATCAGAAGGGGATTCAAAATTGTGTGGCAACTCTGGGCACTGCCCTGACATCGGATCATGTAAGAATTTTAAAGGGGTATGCAAAAAAGATGGTCCTTGTCTTTGATTCGGATACGGCAGGGCTCAACGCTGCAAAAAGAAGTATCCAGATTTTTTTGAACCAAGGCGTGGATACAAGGATTCTGGTGCTGCCCAGGGGCAGTGATCCAGATTCTTTTATTATGGAGCAGTCCCAGGATCCCGTTGGTGCCTGGGAAGAAAATGCCCGGAACGCAAAAACCATGATGGAGTTCCTCTTTGATCTGTCCCGGCAGAACCACGGGTTTTCCGTGGAAGGCCGTCTGCGCATACTGGAGGAAATGAAAGAGTACTTGGCAGCCATCGGTGACAGGGCCTTGCGGTCTTTGTATATAAAGCAGCTTGCCGAGTCCCTGCAAATTGATGAAAGGGCCGTTCTTGAAAAGGTGAGGGACAAGGTACAAACAGATTCTGCAAGGAGCACTGGAAGACAAAAAAATAGCGCAGATGAACACGTTGTACAAAGATTACGGTCAGATCCCAGGGAAGAGCAGATTCTTTCCATGATGATTTGTCATCCTGATATGATTCAGATGGTCGAAGACAGCAAGGTCTTGGATTTCTTTTATTCTGACAGGCTGAAAAAGATCGCCCGAATCATCATGGAGGGCCGGATGGATCAGCAGGGAAGGCTCCATGACCTCCTGTCCAGGGTGGAAGATCCCCAGGACCAGGAGTTGATTGCCGCCCTTTCCATGAAAGGAAACTGGGATGAGGTCGAGAATATTCAACCGGCTGCCCAGGCTTTGATTCATCGCATCATACGGGTGAGGCAAAAGAATGACAATCCCCTTGTATCCAAAATTATCAGCGCACAAAAAAACGGGCAGGAAGATGTCCTTGATCTGTTGCGTCAGAAACAACAGGAAATTGAGCACTTACACCATAATTGATAACAGTTTCAATTGATTGGGAGATGGTTTTATGGCAGACAAAACATCCAGATCTTTGGAGAAACTTGGGATTGATCCCGGGGTAATAAAAGAGCTGAAGCAGAAGGGACAGAGGAAGGGTGTTCTGACCTTTGCTGAAATCAATGATGCGATTTCAGGGACCATTGAATCATCGGATCAGATAGAAGATCTGATGGATGAGTTCAGAAAACTTGGCATTGAGTTTGTGGAGGAAGGTTCTGTGCCTTCCAAGCCTGTTGGATCAGGCCTGAAAGAAGGAGAAAAGGCAGCAGGGTCGCCAGAAGACAAGGGAAAAAAGCCGGAGAAAAATCCATTTACTGTGAAAAATGAAAAGGATGATCTGGAATTCGGCGCGGTAACCGATCCTGTGAAGATGTACCTGAAAGAAATGGGTATGATCACCCTTTTGAGCAGGGAAGGGGAAATCGAGATTGCCAAGAAAATTGAATCTGGAGAAAGGTCTGTGCTTCGTGCCATGCTGGATTGCCCTTTGTCCCTGTCCATTATTTTTCGATATGGGGACAGAATGGAAAGAAAACGGATTCGCCCAAAGCATGTACTCCGGGACGTGGATGAGGGAGACGGTGCCGTTGACGAAGAATCCAAACAGGAAACCTTTCTGGCCGATCTTCAGTCCATCAGAAAGATCCATGAAAAAAATCAGTTGATCCGGGAGGAATTGGAATCTGTAAAAAAACGGACCAAAAAATATCAGACTCTTCAGACGGCCCTGTTTGAAAATACAGAACAAATATTTGAGCTGCTCAAACCGTGGCGGTTTGAAACGGTTATCATTAATTCCATTGAAAACCATATCAGGAATACCATCGAATGGTTTGAAACCATGGATCAGTTGTTGGCAAATTGTGCAAAAACCTTCAATGTGGTTACAAGTACCCTTGTTCGACAGGTGACAGACGAAAAACAATTTGTTGCATGGGCAACGGCCCGTACAGACCTCTCCCTGGAACAAGCCGGGATTCTGTGGCATGATATCAATGAAATTCTTGCCCAGATTGATGAGCGAAAGTCTCTTATCAGGGGGGATGCAGCCGGGTTGAAAGCCATCGTGTCTGGTATTGACAAGGGCAGAAAAGATGCTGAACGGGCCAAACAGGAACTGGTGCGGGCGAATTTAAGACTTGTGGTCAGCATTGCCAAAAAATACACCAACAGGGGCTTGCAGTTTCTGGACTTGATTCAGGAAGGTAATATCGGGTTGATGAAAGCCGTGGATAAATTTGAGTACCGCCGTGGGTACAAATTTTCCACCTACGCCACATGGTGGATTCGCCAGGCCATTACCAGGGCCATTGCGGATCAGGCAAGGACCATAAGGATTCCTGTGCATATGATTGAAACCATCAACAAGCTCATTCGTACTTCCCGGTATCTGGTACAGGAAATGGGAAAAGAACCATCCCCCGAAGAAATTGCTGAAAAAATGGAAATTCCCATTGAAAAAGTCCGGCGGGTATTGAAAATTGCAAAGGAACCCATTTCCCTGGAAACCCCCATTGGAGAAGAAGAAGACAGTCACTTGGGCGATTTTATTGAAGACAAGAAATTTTCCATTCCCTCGGAAGCGGCCATTGATTTGAGTCTGGCAGAGCAGACACGGAAAATTCTGGCCACCCTGACCCCCAGGGAGGAGAAGGTGCTGCGAATGAGATTTGGGATTGGAGAAAAATCAGACCATACCCTGGAAGAAGTGGGCAGGGATTTTACCGTGACAAGGGAAAGAATCCGCCAGATTGAGGCAAAGGCCCTGCGGAAACTTCGT
>PDWI01010414.1_pt1 | contig 11262 bp, 8 predicted proteins | sample 1430891 | NCBI WGS metagenome assembly PDWI01 (sample SAMN01162508, study PRJNA174530) | Oral metagenome, whole genome shotgun sequencing project. | biome: Marine environment; feature: Marine mammal; material: Swab sample of the gingival sulcus; isolation source: swab sample of gingival sulcus... | reverse complement strand
GCAGATGCCTTGGCTGCTATGGAAGGCACCGAAGATGCTTGGGTAACAGGTTCCGGCATGGCTGCTATTACTGTTATGTTTTTGCAATTGTGTAATAGTGGCGACCATATAGTGTCCAGTATGACCACTTATGGCGGTACTTATGCTTTCCTCAAAAACTATTTGCCCAAGTTTAATATCGATGTTACTTTTGTAAATATCTCGGACTTGGAAGCCGTAAAAAAAGCCATTAAGCCTAATACCAAATTGGTATATACCGAAGGAGTGACAAATCCGTTGTTGCGTGTATCTGATATTCCCGCTTTGTCTAAGATTACCAAACAACATAATATTAAGTTGGTGGTAGACAATACATTTACACCTATGATATTGTCTCCATTCAAATTGGGAGCAGATATAGTGGTGTATTCTATGACCAAGTTTATCAATGGTAAGAACGATGTGGTGGCAGGTGCTATTTGTGCCGATACTCAGTTTATCAACGATATTAGCAATGTGAATGATGGTACAGCTATGTTGTTGGGACCTGTGCTCGATCCTTTGCGTTCTTCCAATATCTTGAAAAATTTGCATACATTGCATATTCGTATGATACAGCATAGTAAAAATGCTATGTATTTGGCAGAACGTTTTAAAGAATTGGGCTTGAAATTTAATTATCCTGGTATGCCGGAACATCCTGATTATGAATTGTTCAACAGTTTGCGTAACGAAGATTTTGGTTATGGTGGTATGATTGCTATTGATATGGAAACACCCGAAAGAGCAGCTGCTTTGATGGAAGAAATGCAAAGACGAGATGTGGGTTACCACGCGGTGAGTCTGGGTTATTTCAAGACCTTGTTTAGCAATTCCGGTAAATCTACCAGTAGCGAGGTGCCGGAGGATGTACAAAGAGAAATGGGAATGTCGCCCGGTTTGGTACGTTTCTCTGTAGGTTTAGACCACGATATAGAACATACTTTCCAAGTGATTAAGAGTTGTTTGGAAGACTTGAAGTTATTGTAAGACTTGTTGTATAACCCACAAAGTATTAAAAAGTTTTGTGGTATAAATAGGTTATAATAGAGAGAGACCTCACAGGTTTAAAAAAACTGTGAGGTCTTTTTTTTTGTACGAGGGGTTGTGGTGGTATTCAAGGGTATGGCGTTGGCTACCAAATTGATTGGGGATTGTTTCAGGGTCGCATTAGAGAGGTACAAAACCATACCAATATGTTCTGAGATGATATCTAATGCGATGCTGAAATAAATTCAGCATGATGGTTTCATGCCTATAAATTTATATCTATAATGTATCACCCATCACCCATCATTCATCGCTTATCGTTACTCCTTTAGGATAACACAAAAAGTATTTTTTTACAGGGGCACTTAAACTTTGGATATTCAAATTGTCGGAGGCAGCTGCTATATCTATGAGATGTTTGCTACCTTTTTGTTTGATAAATATATTGTTAATTTCTTGGTTGTAAGCTCTGTTGGTGGCTTGGTCGGTAAATACAAAAAAGGCAGCATCCGCTTTGCTGATATGGTGCAATTTAGCTGTTTTTTCTTGTAGTATGTTTATGGTTTCGGCAGCAAAGGGTGTGTTTTGAATCTCTGTTTTAGGTAATTGTCTGTTCAACAATTGTTGACTTAGTATTGCCAGTGCTTTATGCTGTCCTTTAGCCCATATTTTTAAGGCGTGATAAATATCATAATCGTCCAAGTTGGTATAATGCTCCAAAAATGATGGGCTGTCCATGGTTCTATCTTCCGTAAGGAAATAAGCCAATGAAGGGTTAACATACAACTGCCCTATATTGTGGCTATGCCACACCTGTTTGGTCAATCGTAAGATATTGCGCAACATTTGTTCCGCTGCTACTACTGTTTTGTGCAAATAGACTTGCCAATACATCAAGCGGCGTGCTACCAGAAACTTTTCTACCGAATAAATGCCTTTTTCCTCTATCACTATGTGGTCATCTACCACATTGAGCATTTGTATCAGCCTGTCGGTGCCCAAAACGCCCTCAGATACACCTGTATAGTAGCTGTCTCTTTTCAGATAGTCCAGCCTGTCCATATCTAACTGGCTACTAACTAATTGATGTAAAAAATATTTGTGATATGTATTGTGAAAAATAGCCATACAACCCTCAAAATCAACCCTAATATCATTACCAATATGTTCAATCATTTGCAGGCTGATATCTTCGTGGCTGATATGTGGCATAAGACTGTATTCCAAAGTGTGTGAAAAAGGCGCATGCCCTAAATCGTGCATCAAAATAGCTTGTTGCGCAGATAGGCTTTCTGTATCGCTAATTTCCACCCCTTTATCTTTGAGGCTTTGGAGTGCCAAATGCATAAGATGTAAAGCACCTATGCTATGTTGGAACCGATTGTGTGCCGCTCCGGGATATACCAAAGACGATAAGCCTAATTGGCTGATACGCCTCAAACGTTGGAAAAAAGGGTGAGAAATAATATCGAAAAGAGAGCTGTCCTGCAAGCGGATAAAACCATATACAGGGTCGTTGATTATTTTATACTTATTGGTCATAAGTGGTTTTGTTTCAAGGGTATAATATTTGCATATAGCGTGGCTAATTGCTTGTTAAAAAATGCATTTAAATCATAATCAACTAATTTTTAACAATATAATTGTCAGGGCGCTTGTAAAAAAATGTTGATTTTTAGAGTGTTATAGTGGCTGTTACAACAAAATCTCACTAATAAATAAAATCAGTATAGATTGCAAAAGTAATGAATTAAGTACTATCTTAAACAAGAACTTTGAAAGGAAAATGAATTTAGCTTGTGTTAAGCTTATAAGTATGTTTATTATAGCATTGTGCAAAGTGCAAACAATTACTTTTGAACATTTAGTTATAGTCTTCGATAGTTCACCCAAAGCGTCTTTATTTTTATATTAAGTCCTGATAATAAGTGTGTTACAATGATAATACAATATAAAGCCGCCTAAAAGCCCTTATTTAAAGTAATTATTTATAATTAATATAAGTAATATAATTATTCTTATTTAGAAATATTATAAATAAGGTTTTTAAATGTCTTATTTATAATGAATTAGTATAATTTTTACCATATTAACCATAATAATATACATAAAATCGTCATATAATATTAAAAAAATAATTATATTTGTAGCCAAAGAAGATAGAAAGCAGAGGTATATAAAATATAAACCTTGGTTTTTTTCAATATTATTAACTTAATAATACACATGCCGTGAAGCTAAAAGAGTATATAAATAGGACATTTCCCTCCAGACGCAGCAAAATATTAGGTATAATAGTAGCAGGAATATTTTGCGGTTTAGTAGTCTATTTGGGATATGCTTCCAATGCAGCAAGTTATCTTTCAGATAATCCTAAAACTTGTGTGAATTGCCATATCATGGGGACTTATTATGCCACTTGGCAGCACAGTTCACACGCCAGAAACGCTACTTGTAACGATTGCCACGTGCCACACGACAGTTTTTTCAAGAAATGGTTTTTTAAAGGCAAAGACGGCTTGCGACATGCCTCTGTTTTTGCTTTAGGTAAAGAGCCTCAGGTTATCCAAGCCATTGACGCTAGTGCAGAAGTTATTATGAACAACTGCATCCGTTGCCACACACAGTTGAACCAAGAGTTTGTAAAAACCGGCCGCATTGCTTTCTCGGATGTTACATGCGGCAAAGGAAAAGCTTGTTGGGATTGTCATAGGGAAGTGCCCCACGGTGGCACCAATAGCCTCTCTTCTACCCCCAATGCTATTGTACCTTATCCCAAAGGCATTGCACCCGATTGGTTAAGAAAGCTAACAAAAAAATAGCGTTTTAATAATAATAAAGTGACAGCAACAAAGAATTTATAAGAAACAGCATATTACATTAGTAAATTAATTCATTAAAGATATGAAAACAAGTTTAAAATCATGGCAAGGTTGGTTGTTATTTTTAGGAGTAATGGCTATTGTTTTTGCCTTAGGCGTTTTAGCAGCCTCTATTAATGAGAGGCATGCAGAAGTTGTAAGTATTTACAACAACAAAAAGGTAGATATTAAACAAGGGGAAGCCCGAAATGAAATTTTCGAGGCTAATTATCCTAGAGAATATGAAACTTGGAAAGCTACCGAAGAAACAAATTTCGAATCGGAGTTCAACGGCAATATATCTAAAGATGTATTGGCTATGCGTCCTAACATGGTGGTGCTTTGGGCAGGCTACGGTTTTTCTAAAGACTATCGTACCCCTCGCGGACATATGCACGCTATTGAAGACCAATATCACAATTTGCGATTGGGGGCACCGGGGGTAGGTAGCAATCCCATGCCTTCTACTTGTTGGGCATGTAAAAGCCCCGATGTACCGCGTATGATGGCTAATATAGGTGTGGCAGAATTCTATAAAAAACGATGGGGCGATTTTGGTAGCGAAATTGTAAACCCTATAGGTTGTGCTACTTGTCATGATGCCGAAACCATGGACTTACATATTTCTCAGCCTGCACTTGTAGAAACTTTTAAAAGAATAGGGAAAGACATTACCAAAGTTACCCATCAAGAAATGCGCAGCTTGGTATGTGCACAATGCCACGTAGAGTATTACTTCAAGGGTAAGGGCAATTATTTAACCTTTCCTTGGGATAAAGGTTTTACAATGGAAGCTATTGAAGCATATTATGATGAAGCCAATTACAAAGATTATACACACAAATTGAGTAAAGCTCCTATCCTAAAAGCACAACACCCCGGTTACGAGACATGGCAAATGGGTATCCACGGACAACGTGGTGTGTCTTGTGCCGACTGCCATATGCCTTACAAGAGCGAAGGAGGTGTGAAGTTTAGCGACCACCATATACAAAGCCCCTTGGCTATGATAGACCGCACTTGCCAAACCTGTCACCGCGAAAGTGCAGAAGACCTGAGACAAAACGTGTATGAGCGTCAAAGAAAAGCTGATGAAACTCGTACTGCATTGGAGCGTGAATTGGCAAAAGCCCATATAGAAGCTAAATTTGCCTGGGAAAAAGGCGCCAACGAACAACAAATGCATGATGCCTTGCAGTTGATTCGTCAAGCGCAATGGCGTTGGGATTTTGGTGTGGCATCGCACGGGGCTTCATTCCACGCGCCACAAGAGATGCAACGCATCTTAGGTTCTGGTTTGGAAAGAGCTTTGCAAGCACGTTTGGCCATTTCCAAAGTATTGGCTAAATTGGGCTATCTTGAAGATGTACCTATGCCCGATTTATCTACCAAAGCCAAAGCACAAGCTTATATTGGTTTGGATATGGAAAAATTGGATAATAATAAAGCAGGATTCCTAAAGACAGTGGTTCCTAAATGGTTGAAAGAAGCCAGAGCCAAAGGACGTTTAGCCCAAAATACTGACATATAATAAAATAACATGTGGAAATATCCTTGGAGATATGCCGAAGGTTTTGCAATTTGCATCGGTTTGTTTATAACCGGTGCAGTTTTGCAATCTGTACTCGGTCCGCTTGTATTAGAGCATTTTCGCTATCCTGTCAATCTAATCTTTGCCTTTTTATACCTATTGATATTGGGCATATTTTTTTGGATTGGCAAACACAATAAATATGTCTTTTGGTTTACCAAAATGGAGGCAGCTATTACTGCTATAGCCTCACTACTCGTTTTGGTCATTATCATGGGATTTACCCGCCAAATACCTTCTGTTAATTTTATGATGCCCCAACAAGAAGCATCTATACTCAACAGCTTAGGGTTTCATCAAATGACCCGCTCGTATAGTTTTGCATTGCTCTATATGTACTTGCTTAGCATACTGGGTATTACTACTTTGCGACGTTTGAGTGTGTTTAAGTGGAAAGATTTTACTTTTGCTATGAACCATTTGGGTTTGTTTATTGCCCTATTGGCGGGTATGTTGGGCAGCCCCGATATGCAGCGTTTGCGAATGCAAACAAAATTGATGCAAGTAGAATGGCGTGCCACCAACGAAAACAATCAGCTGGTAGAGCTACCCGTAGCCATAGAATTGCAATCTTTTACCATAGAGCAGTACCCTCCCAAATTACTTGTTATTTCGAACGAAACAGGCGAATCGCTGCCCAAATCGCAACCTCACAATCTGTTGGTAGAGGAGGTGCCGGCATCGGGGCATCTGTTGGGATGGCAGATAGAGGTAAGTGAGTTTTTGCCCATGGCAGCTGCCGTAACCACAGAAGATACACTGAAATATGTAAATTTCGAAACGCATGGCGCTACTTCTGCCTTATATGTAAAAGCCACTAAAAACAATCTGGTAAAAGAGGGTTGGGTAAGCGCCGGCAATCACCTGTTCCCGCATTCTGCTTTAACTTTAGACTCGCTACATAGTATTGTGATGCCCGAAAGAGAGCCCAAAAAATATGCCTCGGATGTTAAAATATACACCAAAGCAAGCGGTACAGAGACGCGGGCAATCATAGAGGTAAACAAACCTTTTCAAATAGAAGGTTGGAAGATTTACCAGCTGAGCTATGATGAAGCCATGGGACGCTGGAGCAATATCAGTATCTTTGAACTGGTAAAAGACCCTTGGCTGCCTTATGTGTATTCGGGAATTATATTAATGCTGATAGGAGCTGTAGGCTTGTTCTTAGTAGCTAAAAAACAGGAGGTACAAGATGATTAGTTGGCACGATTTTATCTATTTTGCTATACCCGCCATTGCTTTATGGGCAGTGGGTGCCTGGGGCGCCTACAAACCAAATAAACGCTTGTTTGCCATACTGTTTACAGTATTGGGCGCATTGGTATTTGCGGCTTTTATCATTAGTTTTTGGTACTCTTTGGAGCGTCCGCCATTGCGCACCATGGGCGAAACACGATTGTGGTATTCTTTCTTTTTGCCCATAGCCGGCCTTATCACCTACATCCGTTGGCGCTACCCATGGATTCTGTCTTTCAGCACCGTGTTGGCTACCGTATTCATCATCATCAATATAGCCAAACCCGAGATTCATAACAAAACCCTGATGCCGGCCTTGCAAAGCCCTTGGTTTGCCCCTCATGTGATTGTGTATATGTTTTCGTATGCCATGTTGGGCGCAGGCACCTTGGTAAGTCTGTATTTTTGGCTGTTTCAGAAAACAAAAAATATCGCCCCTAAGGTGATGGACTTGATAGACAATTTTGTGTATGTAGGCACTTCGTTTTTAACCATTGGCATGTTGTTTGGCGCTTTATGGGCCAAAGAGGCATGGGGACATTATTGGAGTTGGGACCCTAAAGAAACATGGGCAGCGGCCACATGGATGGGCTATTTGATATATATACACTACCGAAATCACAAACCTGCCCGCTATCGCAATGCATTGATAATAGCTGTGTTTTCTTTCTTATTATTGCAAATCACGTGGTTTGGCGTCAATTATTTACCCTCGGCACAGGGCGCAAGTGTGCACACCTATACTTTAGACTAATCCTTTAAATTATAATATTATGAAACAGATTTATTTATTCATTATCGTGATGATGTGTGCCACTATAAGCACGTGGGCACAGGACAATACAAAAAAAGTAAACATAGATTTGCAAATGCGTGCCCGCTCCGAAGTGCGGGATGGCGCTTTGATACCTAAAGCCAAAGGCAACGATATAGCTGCTTTTGTAAACAACAGAACACGCCTAAACGTGGACTATAGTCAAAGTTTCTTAAAAATGGGCTTATCTCTACAACATGTAGGTGTATGGGGCGACGACAAGCAAGTGCACAAAAATGCTGATATGGGTGTGCACGAGGCTTGGGCACAAATGAACTTTGCAGAGCACTTTTTTGTAAAGTTGGGACGTCAAACCATAAGCTACGACGACCAACGTATCTTAGGGGCTTTGAACTGGCATGTGGCAGGTCGTCATCACGATGCCTTGAAATTGGGATATGCCAATAAGCAACACAAATTACATCTGATATTGGCGTATAATCAGAACAAAGAGAATGTGCACGGCAATTGGTATGATGCCACCATTGGCCAACCCTACAAAAGTATGCAAACCTTGTGGTACAATGTGAGCGTGGGTAGCGCTTCCAAATTATCTTTCTTATTTATGAATTTGGGTGTTCAGGGAGCTAACGAAACCCATTTTATGCAAACAGCGGGTACTTATATGAATATTTCTATTACACCTAAGTTTTCTACCCAACTATCCGGTTATTACCAATTTGGCGAGAATACCGCCAAAAAAACCCTTAAGGCTTATATGCTCTCTGCTGTATTGGCTTACAAAATTACACCTAAGGTAGCGTTCAAAGTAGGTTCCGATTACTTAAGTGGTAATACTACGGACACTACCCAAGTACAAGCTTTTAATCCATTGTATGGCACACATCATAAATTTTACGGCCATATGGATTACTTTTTTGTAAGTCCTTTTGCGGGTGGTCTTCATCCCGGACTTTGGGATACATACATAGGTCTTAACACTTCTTTCAACCCCAAACTTAGCGCCGGACTTGTATATCATTATTTTCAATTTACCGGAGATGTATTCAATGCTGCCGGAGAAGATATTGACAAGGGTTTAGCCTCTGAGATAGATTTCAATATAAAATACAAGCTGCATAAAGACATTACTTTGGTAGGCGGCTTGTCTTGCGCTCTATTGTCAGAATCTATGGACATAGTAAAAGGAGGCGACCACAACGAGTTCCAATCCTGGGGATGGATAAGCATTAATATTGCACCCAGAATATTTGCACATTAGATATATTAATGTGGCAATGTGTTAATATGGCAATGCGATAATAAGTTGGGGCTCAAGGTCAGCAGCAATAGGTATTCATCATCTTTATCCGGGTTGTTGTAGTGTGTCCTATATAGGTTGATATATGCTTTATCACCTTAACATATAAGCCGCATGCAAACAAGGAATAAAAGTATAGCTTTTGTGCTAAAACTGTGCAAAGACTGTGATTTGTAATATATTATTAATCATTATTTTACGTAAAAATCTATTGCGTTTTGTGCAGCAAACGTGCATTAAGTGTGACAACAAAAAATATATTTATGCATCTAAAAAACCTCCTCCACATTTAGCAAAACACAAGGCTTTATATCCAGATACCAACTCCCAAGTTTTTCATATCTTTGCCCCCGCAAAAATAAGCCCCTATGTACACTATTCATCAGCTTTCTATTGCCTTTAATGGCAACCCTTTGTTCCAAAATATAAGTTTTCTTATTAATCCCAACGATAGGATAGGTTTGGCAGGGGACAATGGCAGCGGCAAAAGTACTTTGCTCAAGATGATAGCAGGTTTGCAAAGCTTTGATTCGGGACAAATTAATATACCTTCGGATAAAAAAATAGGCTATTTGCCTCAGGAGATAAACACAGTATCGGAGTTGAGTGTGATGAACGAAACACTCAAAGCCTTTGAAGAGGCCAATCAGTTGTCTGCCAATATGAAACGTTTGACAGCCGAACTGGAACAACGTACCGATTACGAAAGCGAGACTTATATAAAAATGGCGGAGCAGCTCTCGCATGCCAACGAGCATTTTCATATTGTGGGCGGGCACAAACAAGCAGCCGAAGCAGAAAAAGTATTGAAGGGTTTGGGGTTTAAACAAAGTGATTTTGACCGCCCTTTGCGTACCTTTAGCGGGGGCTGGCAAATGCGTGTAGAAATAGCCAAACTATTGTTGCAAAAACCGGATTTGCTATTGCTGGATGAGCCTGTAAACCACCTCGATATAGAATCTATAGAATGGTTGGAGTCTTTTCTAAAAACCTATGCTGGGGCTTTGATATTAGTGGCGCACGACAGGCGTTTTCTAGATAATGTAAGCACACGCACCATAGAAATTTCTAAGGGCAAGATATACGATTTCAAAATGTCGTATAGCCGCTATGTAGAGGAGCGTTTGTTACGTTTGGAACATGATAAAGCGGTGTTTGACCAACAGCAAAAACAGATACAGCAGATAGAGCGTTTTGTGGAGCGTTTTCGCTATAAAGCCACCAAAGCCAAGCAGGTAAAATCCAAGCAAAAAGAGCTGGACAGGATAGATAAGGTAGAAATAGATACCATAGACCGTTCGGCCATTCATTTCAACTTTCAGGAAGCGCCGCCCAGTGGCAAAATTACTATTGAGGCCAAAGCCTTGTCTAAGTCGTTTGGTAACAAAAAAGTGCTGTGTGATGTAGATTTTGTAGCCTTGCGAGGCGAAAAGATAGCCTTTGTAGGTAAAAACGGTACGGGCAAATCCACTTTCTCTAAAATTATTACAGAAACCAAACCGATGCCTTGGACAAAGAAAAAACCGTATTTGAAACCATAGACGATGTGGCTGTGGGCGATATGCGTCCCAAGGTGCGTGATATTTTGGGGTCTTTTTTGTTTGGTACGGAGGCAATAGAGAAAAAAGTAAAGGTGCTAAGCGGTGGCGAGAAAGCCCGTTTGGCATTGGCAAAAATGTTGTTGGAACCGTACAACCTTTTGGTATTGGACGAACCTACCAACCACCTCGACCTCAAATCTAAGGATATACTCAAAACAGCTTTGCTTAACTACAAAGGTACGCTTATTATCGTATCGCACGATAGGGATTTTTTGAGCGGTTTGACAGATAAAGTGATGGAATTTCGCCACCAAGAAACCAATATCATCTTGGGCGATGTGCAAACCTATCTTGATAAGCGCAAAATGGAACATCTAACCGCCTTGAATACCACCCAAACGTCAATAGAACAAACCACCAATGCGCCCAAAGCAAAATCTGACCAGCATATTGCTTATTTGGCACGCAAAGAGCGCGACCGACAAGTGCGCAAATTGCAAACCCAAGTGCAAAAGGTAGAGGAAAAGATAGCCGCTACAGAGGCTTCCATAGCCGACTTCGACCATAAAATCCAAAATACTGAAGCCCATGCCGATTTGCTGAGCTCCGAAGATTTTTATAAAGATTACAATGCTCTAAAACAAGAACTTAATCAACAGATGGAGACTTGGGAAAGTTTGCAGGAAGAGATAGAGGCATTGCAGGCGAGTAGTTAGATGGAAGATGGGAGTTGGAAGTGGGAAGATGGAAGTTGGGAGTTGGGAGTTGGGAGTTGGGAGTTGGAAGATGGAAGACCGAAGAAGTGAGGTTAGAAGACGGAAGTTAGGGTCGGGAGGTTCGAAGAGCATTTATAGGTAGTTCTATGCAGTTTTCCCATGGCATCATGGCATTGATAAGGCGTATTTTGGTATAGTGGCTTAAATCTGTTTGTTGGATGCTTGTTTCTT
>PDWI01009381.1_pt1 | contig 11265 bp, 5 predicted proteins | sample 1430891 | NCBI WGS metagenome assembly PDWI01 (sample SAMN01162508, study PRJNA174530) | Oral metagenome, whole genome shotgun sequencing project. | biome: Marine environment; feature: Marine mammal; material: Swab sample of the gingival sulcus; isolation source: swab sample of gingival sulcus... | reverse complement strand
ATGATACCGCTTGCAATCTTCGTTGCGACCGGGGTAATAGGGACGCAGGAACTCAAGGAGATTAACTGGAGCGTTCTGTGGATGGTTGCAGGTGGTTTTGCCCTTGGGGTAGCACTCAAGCAGACGGGGCTTGCTAGCCTGCTTGTGGATAGCATTCCGTTCTCTACCTTCCCGTCTATTGCTGTTATACTGCTTGCTAGCCTGGTTTGCTGGTTGCTCTCTACGTTCATCAGCAACACGGCTACGGCTGCGCTTATGATGCCTATTCTGGCGGTGATTGGCGGTAGCATGTCCGAGCAGCTGGCTTCTCTGGGTGGTGTTCAGACGCTCCTTATGGGTCTTGCATTGTCAGCCTCGCTGGCCATGGCGCTGCCCATCAGTACGCCTCCGAATGCGCTGGCATACTCGACGGGTCTATTCAAGGCCAAGGATATGCAGAAATTCGGTCTGATAGTGGCCGTTTTGGGCTTCTCCATCGGCTACTCGGTCCTGATAGCCTTCGGCGTGTACGTATGGCAGTAAATTGAGTATTTTAGGTTTTGACTCATAGCCAGTGGCCTCCGGAAGGAGGCCACTTTTTTTGCCTACTGGCTATGTGGCGTAGGTTGGTGCTGGTGGGCTATCCGTTGTGAGATGGTCGGTGTAGGTTGTTTTAGGTGGTAATCAGTTGCGCCATTTTGCTACCGCAATTCGGTTTATTCCTATTGGCTATTCTAGGCATGTGGCGAGCTGCTATGCCAACTGACCGTTGGGCGGTGTGGCTCGGGTATGGTAGCTGTCTTGGGGGTGGTATTGCTGGGGGGATAATTTGCGTGGGACTTTCATATTGGGTATAAAATGTTATCTTTGGAGTGCTAATGCGTTCCTGATGCGTTGTGTTCCGTATGGAAGCGAGTTGCCTCAGGGCGTCTTACTGTTTGGAAAGGATTTGTACTATGGAAGGACGTATGGGTTTTCGATATATAGGATGGTGGAGTTTGCTGCTGGCGGTGTTTTTGGTGCCTTTGACCTCTGTGGCGCGCCCGACCGCGCGGGAGATTAGCAGCGCCTTCGCCGCAGGGTCTGCAGAGCAAATTGCGCAGTGGTTCTCCCCCAAGGTGGACTTGACCCTGCTGAGCGAGCAGTCTGTCTACAGCTCGTCGCAGGCCAAGGGGCGTCTGTCAAGCTTTTTCGGCTCGCATAAGCCATCGAGCTTCAAGATAGCCTTTACCAATGCACGGGGCGAGCGGACTTTTATCATAGGCAATTTGACGACGGGTAAGGGGAGCTATCGTGTAAATATCTTCCTGCAGGGGGAGGGTGAGGCTGAGCGTATAACGCAGCTTCAGATTTGCGATCCGTCCTAGCCGGTTGTGTCTTTGCTGGGGTTTTGTAGTGCTGACCAGTACTGGCTAGCTGGCTGGTGCTGGTTCTTGCGTTGTGGATGTATGGGCTAAAGGTGGTATAGGTTATATGGTTCTAGGATTATGAGGAAGTTTCTAAAGGTGCTACTAATCGTCGTGTGCGTTTTGGTGGTGCTGGTGGTGGGGGCGGCGATTGCCATCCCGGTGTTTTTTAAGCCGCGGGTTCTCTCTTTTGCACAGGCGGAGATCAATAAGCGTGTGAATGCGGAGGTCTCCTTTGCGGATGTGGATCTGTCGGTTTTTCGCGGGTTTCCCGACTTGTACGTTTCTCTGGATGGGCTGAGCGTGGTGAATAAGGGCGTTTTTGAGGGGGATACGCTCGTGTCTTTTGATAGGTTCGCGGTGGAGGTTGGTCTCTTTTCGCTTTTCAACGATTCTGCCATCGAGCTGCATTCGGTTACGCTTGTTCGTCCGCGGGTTACTGCCATCAAGAGCGCTACTGGGGAGGTGAATTGGGATATCGCCGCTGCGGATAGCGTTGCGCAGGATAGCATAGCCGAGGAGCTGTCTGATACGGTGTCAGCAGCCTCCGGTTTGCGTGTGGCGCTCGAGAAGCTCGAGATTAGCTCGGGCTACGTGGGCTACTTTGATGATTCGTCGAAGATGGTGGCTCGCCTTGATGATGTGAACTTTTCGCTCGGTGGTGATCTGGGGCTAGATCGAAGTAAGCTGGATCTGGAGCTGCTGATTGGTCGCCTGCTCTTCGAGATGGGGGGCGTTACCTATGCGCCGGACCTTCGCTTGAGCTTCGATGCAAAGGTTGATGCAGACCTGGCCAATGCGCACTACGTGCTGGAGGACAACCGTCTTACCGTGGATGATTTGGGCTTGTCGTTCGAGGGATGGGTTGATATGCCCGGTGATTCTGTGCGGATGGATATGCGCTTTGCGACGACGGATTCGGACTTGAAGGGCTTGCTTTCGCTGGTGCCGTCGTCGCTGCTGAAGGGGTATGAGGATGTTGAGACGGCTGGTGTTCTGTCGCTGAGCGGTAGGGTGGCCGGCCTGCTGCATGGTAAGCAGCTGCCGAGTGCAGATTTGCACCTGCTGGTGAAGAACGGTATGGTGCACTACCCCTCGTTGCCGGAGAGGATAGAGAATATAGGCATAGATCTAGGGGTCGCCTTTGATGGTGTGCAGCAGGATCGAACGGTGGTAGATCTGAAGCGGCTCGCGGTGAGCGTTGCTGGTAATCCGCTGGAGGCGACGGCGAAGGTTCGTACACCGATGTCGGATCCGCAGGTGCGTGCGACGGCAAAGGGGCGTGTAGATCTGGAGAGCCTGCGGAAGGCGGTGCCGCTCGATAGCCTACGTCTGACGGGGATGCTGACGGTGGATGCGTCGATGTTTGCGCGGATGTCGTGGGTGGAGAAGGAGCAGTATGAGAAGTGCGAGCTCTCGGGGAATCTGCGGCTGCAGGATGCGAGCGTTGAGGGGGTGATGGATGCGCCCATCCTGGTGAAGGATTTATCGCTGGTGTTCAATCCGAATCGCGTGGGTCTTGAGACCCTGCAGGCGAGCGTGGGGCGTTCTGATGTGGTGATGGAGGGTTCGCTCTCGAACTTCCTGCCCTACGTTATGACCGATGGGGTGCTGCGGGGTAACCTCTCGTTACGCTCGCGGCTGCTTGATCTGAACGAGCTCTTCCCGAAGGTGGCGGATGGCGAGGCTACGAAGAGCGCAGCGCAGGAGCCGGCGGACCCGGTAGCAGGGGCTGATACGGTGGCGGTGGATGTGTCCATCATGAAGCGTATAGATTTCGACTTCAAGAGCAAGCTTTCGCAGATCTACTTCCAGAATATGGACATAAAGGATGCAGTGGGGCGTATCCACCTGGCGAACTCGGTTTTGGATCTGCGGGAGGTTTCGTGTAAGATGCTCGATGGTAGCGCGCTGGTTTCCGGTAGCTTTGACTTCAGCGATCCGGTGCAGCGTTCGGCGAAGCTCGAGATGGACTTTAGGGGTATAGATGTGCAGCAGGGGGTTACGACCTTCACGAGCGTGCAGGCGATGGTGCCCCAGGTGAAGCGTATGAAGGGGCGTGTGGATTTGAAGGTTTCGGCCGATACGGAGCTTACACCGGCCCTCTCACCAGTGCTGAATACGGTCAACGCAAGTGGGCGTGTGCATACGACGAGGCTGTCGATCCGGAAGGATCCCTTCTTCACTAAGCTGGGTGCTTTGCTAAAGAATGAGTACGTTACGAATCCCACGCTGGTGGCTTCGACCGTTCGCTTCTGGATAGTGAATGGGAACATGCGCTTTGAGCCCTTTTCCTTCGATATCAAGGGTATAAAGAGCCAGCTGGGTGGGCGTATTTCGCTGGATAGGACGATGGATCTGGCTATGAATATTACGGTGCCTCGGGCAATGCTTGGCAAGGCGGCCTCCAAGGTTCAGGGGTTGCTGAATTCGCTTTCGCCGGATTTGGATATCGGGGAGATGATTCCGGTGGATATTTCGGCCTTGGGCTCGATCAGCGACCCGAAGATTAGCGTGGAGATAGCGCAAGAGTTCCAGGATCGTCTCGAGGCCTTTGCGCGCGCTAAGGCGAAGGAGGTGCTAGATAAGGCTAAGGCTAAGGCCCGTGAGGAGGCCGCGAGGATAATCGCCAAGGCGGAGCAGGAGGCGCAGCGGATTCGGGATAAGGCGGACCGGGCGGCATCTGAGGCGCTGGCCAAGGCGCAGAAGGAGGCGGATCGCCTGGAGGGGAAGGCCAAGGGCTACTTCCAGAAGACGGCGGCGCGCGAGGCCTCCAAGCGTGTGATGCGCCAGGCAAGGAAGACGGTTCGGCGTATCCAGTCGGAGGCGGACGATCGGGCGAATGCTATTCTTTCGCGTGCTCGTCAGGAGGCCGCCCGCCTGGATTAGGCCTGTTGGCCTAGGTTGTTGGCTTGTGCCTAGCGGTGCGGCGGTTGGCTAGGGTTGTGAAAAGTGCTACTTTTGCTCTTGGACTCGGTGTCCTAGCTTTTGTTGTGTTTTTGTCGGCTGGGCGGTGGAGTCTAGGCATGGTTGTACTGCTTAATGCAAAGGAAAGGTTTTTAGTATGGCAAAGGGCATAAGTGCGCAGGAGGCTGCGGCAATGATAGCTGATGGTTCAACGGTGATGCTGGGTGGCTTCTTGTCGCATGGTTCGCCGATGGAGATTATCGATGCGCTGGTAGCTAGCGGCGTGCGCGATTTGACGCTTATTCTCAATGATACGGGTTACCCGGAGCGTGGTGCAGGCCAGCTGATTCGCCGTGGGCAGGTTCGGAAGGTGATAACTTCTGATATCAGCAGCAATCCGGATGCGTCCTCGCTGATGATGCAGGGGCGTTTGGATGTGGAGTTCTCGCCGCAGGGTACGCTGGTGGAGCGCATTCGTTGCGGTGGTGCGGGTCTGGGTGGCGTGCTGACGCATACCGGCGTGGGTACGGTCATCGCCGAGGGTAAGCAAAAGGTGAGCGTGGATGGGGTGGACTACCTGCTGGAGAAGCCCCTTCGGGCGGATTTTGCGATAATAAAGGGGGCGGCAGGCGACCGGTCAGGAAATATCGTTTATCGTGGCACAGCGCAGAATTTCAATCCGCTGATGGCGATGGCGGCTGATACAGTTATTGCCGAGGTGGATGAGCTGCTCGAGGTTGGGGGAATCAAGCCGGAGCATGTGCATACTCCTGGTCTGCTGGTGGATTACCTCGTTTCGTTGCGTTCCTGCCGTCTGGCTGGGCAGTAGATAGGGCGATTAAGGCGCGATTTAGGTATTTCTAAAACCGTTTTCATGCTTCGATATCGATTAGGTTTTGCCGGTAGGTCTTTCCTGCTGGCCCTGGGTGTTTTGTTTTTTGGGGTTGGTATGGTGTATGCCGGTGGGGGTGATACGGTCTGGAATGAGTACGATTCACAGGGTGAGCGCCATGGTTTCTGGCGTGCGTACTACAACAACGGTCGCCTCAAGTACCGTGCTGAATTTTCGCATGGGCGTGCTGTAGGCCGGACGACTCGCTATTCCGGTGGTGGGCAGGTAGTGAGCGTGATGGATTATGGGTCGGATGGGCATACCTGCCAGGTGGTGATTTACGATGAGATGGGTAGGGTAGAGGGGCGTGGAGGGTACTATGACAGGCGTAAGGATGGGAAGTGGGAGTACTTTTCTGGTCGTCGCTTAATCCGTGAGGAGGGCTGGCGTCGTGGTTTGAAGCATGGTCGCTTTGTGGAGTATCAGGACAATGGGCATAAGGGGAGCGTTGGCTCGTGGTCGAATGGGGAGATGGATGGGCTGCAGGAGCAGTACTACGGTAATGGTGCGTTGCGCATGCGCTGGAAGATGGTGCGCGGTGTGGAGCAGGGGCCTAGCGTTACGTACTACCCCAATGGGGCGGTGCGTCTTCGGGGGCAGTTCCGTGATGGTAAGCGTGATGGTATCTGGCGCTTCTATACTCCTAGGGGTAAGGTGGAGCGTGAGCAGGAGTATCGTTCTGGTGAGCTGGTGCGTGGGGATAGGAGCGGGGAGGTGGATAGCATGCTCCGGGTTCTGATGGGTAACAAAGGAAAAATCCCCGAACCTCGCGCGGGAGGTCGGGGATACCTGAGCTACTAGGCTATGCCCTAGAGCCTCTCATGGGACTCGAACCCACGACCTGCTCATTACGAATGAGCTGCTCTACCAACTGAGCTAAAGAGGCGATTGCGGGTGCAAAGGTAGTGGTTTCTTTTTCATTTGCAAGGTGTGCGGGTGAATTTGTCTTGAGATTGCCCTTTTGGGGTGCTTTAATTTGGGTGGTCAGCGATGCGGCGAGCTGCCTGCTGCTACGGGCTGCTGGCTTGGGTAAGTTTGTCGAGTAGGTGCATGTGGCGGTGTGTAGGGTGTTGGTATAGTGGTGTTTACCGAATTGGTAGAAGCATGTACCGTCAGTGTCGCCCGCCAAAAGGGGCATAATTACAAATGGGATTGGGGTCTGGTAACGTGTAGCTGCGCATTAGTTTAGAATGGCTTGTGAATAGTTTTGGTAGTCGTTTTCGGGTTTCGCTTTTTGGTACTTCGCATGGGCCTGTGGTCGGCGTGGTGATTGATGGTGTTCCGGCTGGTATGCCGTTGGATGTTTCGGATTTTGCCGTGGATTTGGGTAGGCGGCGAGGTGGTGCTAGGGGCACAACTGCGCGCGTGGAAGAGGATGATATGCGTTTTGCAAGCGGTGTGCACGGCGGGTATACAACGGGTGGTCCTCTCTGCATCGAGGTGGTCAATGCGGCGCAGCGTGGCGGTGACTATAGGGATTTTGCCACGTGGCCACGGCCTGGGCATGCGGATTATCCCGCGGGGGTGAAGTGGGGCGGTTATGCGGACCTCCGTGGTGGGGGGATGTTCTCTGGGCGTATGACGGTGGGGCTAGTATGTGCTGGCGTGGTGGCCAAGCGCCTCTTGGATTGCGTGTGGGATGGTGTGCGCATAGCGGCTGGGGTTGTGGAGGTTGGTGGCCAGCGCGATTACTTTGAGCTGCTCGATGAGGTGCTGCGTTCTGGCGATTCGCTGGGTGGGGTAGTTGCGTGCAGAATTGAGGGTTTGGGGGTGGGGGTGGGTGCTCCCTTCTTTGGTTCGCTAGAGTCCAGGTTGGCGAGCATGCTATTCTCGATTCCGGGGGTGAAGGGCGTGGAGTTTGGTGCGGGCTTTCGTGGTGCGGCTATGCTGGGTTCTGATTTCAATGACAGGCTACTGGATGCGTCTGGAGCGATGTCGAGCAATAATTCTGGTGGGATCAACGGTGGGTTGAGCAATGGGATGCCTGTGGATCTGCGCGTGGCCTTTCGCCCGACAGCCAGCATTGCTCGTTCGCAATCGAGCTTTGACTTCTCGCTTGGTCGGCCTGATACTGTGCGTGTTGGCGGTCGGCATGATGCTTGCTTTGCGCTTCGTACGCCCGTGGTTGTAGAGGCGGCCTGTGCGTTGGTTCTTGCAGATTTTGCCCCCTCGCTGGACTGCATTCGTTCTGTATAAGGTTGCATTGGTCAAATATCGTCTTTGGCTTGGCTTTTCTGTTTGCGTGGGCGATTAAATTATCATATCTTTGCAATGGGCGAATAGTATGTTTGCGATTGGGCTCTTGGGGATGGGCTTTTTTTGCATGGCCCTTTGAACGAAAGCGATGAGGTATGTTAGGCATGAGAGTACTTGTTCTGTTGCGTAGGCGTAGCGTTTGGCTGCCGGTCTTTTTCTGCCTGCTATTTGCGGGTCTGGCTAGTAGTGCGCGGGCCGTGGATGAGGGCAATTTTCCGGATTTGGCGGATGGCTTGACGAAGTGCAATGGGCAGCGTCAGGTACAGGGTGAATTCCATCAGATGGTATATGAGGGAGGGGAGCGACATGTCTGGTTGCGCTTCGTTCTGTGGGTGAAGAATGAGACGCTTGGGCTTGGGGGCTTCAAGATTCGTAAGCTGGAGGTGGATAAGTGGGTTGATGATCCGCTTCTCTTTACGAATATTCTGAGCAAGCTGAATGCGCAGGTTCCCTCGAACTTTGATCCCCTGCCGAGCTCTGTTCCCAATAGCGGTGGCTGGCGCTACTTTGATATTGAGCTGAATGAGGATATAGGCGATATAGAGGCTGGTGCTCAGTACCAGATAATCAATACGGGTAACGTGTTCCACGTTGGGGTGCTGCGTAAGCCGAAGGCCGATCCGTCTGCTCCATTGCCGGGGGATATGTTCGTTTGGCGTGGACATACTGCGAAGGGTTACAATTTTGCAGATGATTACCAGGCAGATATCCCCACTTCGATGATGCTCAACCTGGAGGAGAATTTGGATATTGGCCGTGAGAGGTTGCCGGATATTGGTTATGATCCCTCCAATCCGCCGGCGACGCCGAAGGATCCGCTTCAGATATGCAAGAACGATACCATACAGCTTTCTGCCTACATTGAGAATCGCAAGATTTCCGATTGGTTTACCTACGAGTGGAAGCCGTCGCAGGGTTTGGCGCAGGCGGGGATGGATTCTTGCACTGCGACGTATGAGGGTATAACGCAGCCGATGACGGTAGAGGTCAGTCGGCTTGGTGTTTGCGATATCAAGTCCAGCAGCCGGGTTAAGGTAGAGCTCTCTGAGCCTTTGCAGCCGGTTCTGGTCAGCAGCGTACCTCCCTACTACTGCGGTCCGCATGATGGTAAGGTAAATCCGGCGCCGGCGCCCCCCAACCCTGCTCCCGTAGAATTTAGGGTAAAGGGTATAGGCGAGGCGACTCACGTTGTCTTCCTTGTGCAGACGGATGGTGACGGCGAGTTTGTGGAGCAGGCATCGGTGCCTAAGGCTAGTTTTACCAATGGTGGTAAGGAGGCCAGCTGGGATTTCCCGATAGAGTATACCTCCCTCAAACCGGGTCTGAGCCCGCCGCACAAGCGGGGGGATCCTGTAACTCATAGGCTTCGTATTCTTGCGAGGAATGGGATGTGCCGGGCTGCGGTGACGGTGCCGATCGTGGTTCAGGAGGCGGTGAAGGAGCCGGTCGTAGAGCTGGTTCAACGGATAAAGGATCCGAATAATCCGAATGCTTTCATAGATGGTGGTCCGATAGACATGACTGCGGTGCCCCCGAGCAAGCTTTGTAGCCCGGTTGGTATTCAGGCGCAGGCATCGAACCTTACAACCGAACAGCGTAGCCGCTTTTGGCATGAGTGGGATATCGGCAATGTGAAGGGTACCGCTAAGATTATTCGTCTGCAGGGTGATAAGGCGTTTAAGGTTCGTCCGGGTGCGGGTGAGGTTTCTATACCGCTGACACTCAAGTTGACGAATAAGCATCGGAAGTGTCCGGCCACCTTTACGGCTTCCCCGGCTTTCATCGTTAAGCCTGGGGTTATAGCCAACATTGCCGTGAAGTCGAGCGAGCCGGGTCTGCAGTGCGTTCCGCTGGTGGAGACACTGGATCCGACGAGCCAGGGTAATCCGGACAAGTTCACGTGGACGGTAAAGCTGTGGGATGGTGAGCCAGGTACGGCTGGTGCGACCTCTCAGCCGCTGCCCGCGTTGAATGGTGCGATGTACGAGCATCCGGTACCCGAGCCGCATAGCGGTGGGGTTGCAGTCCCGAATGGTGCCCAGGCTCCCAATGGGGATAAGGTGGATTTGTGCATCGATAAGCTGCAGGCCGGGCAGTACGTTCAGGTGAGCCTGAAGGTGCAGAAAGATGATTGTCCGGATGAGATGTCGCTTTTGCTACCCCTCTCCCCTACGCCCTATGCGGCCTTCGGTACGGCGAGCCATAAGGATGCGACGGGTGCTGATCCGGCGAACTATGTGCATGCAAATCTTCCGGATAACTCCGCAGTTGCGGGCGAGTCCTACTGCTCTCCGATGGCACTGGAATTGCCCGTGGAGAACCTAGAGGCCGCAACAGGCTTCCGCTGGGTTTGGGAGGAATTCAATGATGCAACAGGGAAATGGAAGTCGCATACGTTCTCTGCGGGTAACATAGCCGGAGGTGCTACGACGATGGATCCCTTCCGACGGATTTTCGTGAATACGACAATGAAGGATAAGCGCCTGAGGGTGAAGCTTTTCCTGAATGGTGCAAGCGGTTGTGCCCGCGAGTTGTCGTATGAGTTCACACTGCGTGGCTACATCAAGCCCCGGATAGTTATCCCGGCGACTATGGCGGCGGCCTGTCCTGACGATAAGGAAGGTAATCGTCAGATTACGATAGAGGATAACTCTGAGCTGCCGGTGCCTAAGCTCCCAACGATAAACTATAGTTGGGAGGTGAGGGATCTTCCCACGACTGCCGTGCCGACTCCGGCTTTTAATCCGGCTACTACGGTTGGAGCAGGTGCGACAGCTGGTGAATACCTCTATAGCCAGAAGAATACGAGCTTTACGAAAGATTTGGGGGAGGAGATTCGTCTTAAGATTGAGGATAGGGGCTGCGTGAAGTACTCTGACCCCAAGGTGGTTAAGACCTATCCACGCGTGGATCCTGAGATTAGCCTTCAGCAGATTACACGGGATATCAAGGGTAACTTTACTGCCCCGTATGGCGCATGGCCCAACGTTGGTACGGCGACGGTGCAGGAGCTTTGCGCTCCGGTGAAGATCAAGTACGCGGATAATGGTGGTGCAGAGAAGCTAGATTTTCTGCTGGGTAGTACGCCGCTCACGTCGGACGAGACGGTTCTTTACAATAAGAATGAGGATGGTCTGGGGGTGCGTACGTATGTGCTGAACCTGAAGGGTTCGAATAGGTTTGGCTGCGAGCGGACGGCCTCCTTGGACTTGAAGGTTTTCCCTGAGGTGAAGGCAAAGATTTGGTATGATGTGCGGACACCGATATGCAATCCGTTGATAGTGGATTTTCGTGATGATTCGCAGTGCTACGAGAGCGCAACCAATAGCTGTCCGGCTGCCGTTTGGGAGTGGGATGGTGGCGTTGCCCCGACGGATCCGAGCATTACGGTGCCCAGCCCGCCGAAGTACGTCAAGGAGTATACAGGAACTGGAGCTAAGTCGGTATATTTCACGGTAACATCTACGACGGGTTGCTCGCAGGAGTCTGAGGTGGTGAATTTTACCGCTCCGGCAGCACAGAGTGTCGTTCTTGCGCCGTTGCCTTTGAACGAGGTTTGCTCTGGTGCTCCGATTGAGGCAAAGGCCACGGCGACGAATTGTACTGACGTGAACTTCTACTTCGAGGCGGTGAGCGCCAAGGATTTGGGTACAGGGGAAGCTGGTGTGGAAGAGGCACCCGCTGGGAGTGGAAAGTTCTCCAGGGAGCATGTGTACGAGAATAAAGATGCGGTGCCCATGACCTACCAAGTGTATGCGCGGGGGATGAATTCGAATGGGTGTAAGAAGCTCAGTGCGCCGCAAGCAGTTCAGGTCTATCCGTTGC
>PDWI01009380.1_pt1 | contig 11266 bp, 7 predicted proteins | sample 1430891 | NCBI WGS metagenome assembly PDWI01 (sample SAMN01162508, study PRJNA174530) | Oral metagenome, whole genome shotgun sequencing project. | biome: Marine environment; feature: Marine mammal; material: Swab sample of the gingival sulcus; isolation source: swab sample of gingival sulcus... | reverse complement strand
TTTTTCGGCTATTTTGCCGATTTACGGGGTGTTTTTATGCCAAAAATACAAATTATTTTTCTGATTTACAAATATTTAAGTATTTTCTGAATGCGCCTTTTTAATGTTTTTCACGAAAAACGGGTTTTTTAACTGAGAAATGCTTTATAAATCATTGATTATAAAGATGTTGATATTTCCTGAATACCCCAAAATATTCCCAAAATCAAAATCCTTTTTCTTCTAATTCTTTTATTATCCTCAAAATAAACTCTTTGTAAGCAAAATTTGTTCTTTTTGCTATTCCTATAATCTCGAAATGAGAAACTTCATCTCCCGCAATTCCTTTATAATCGCCCCATTTCGCTGACTCTACGGCTATTACTCCATCATTTTCCCCTTCGTGTTTTGCTATTTTTTTCCGTTTTATACTTAACCACAAACCCGGATAATTTTCAGAAATAGATGCGGCATAACTTTGATAATAAACATCAGGCGAATTTATTATCCTTTCATTAAATTTGTTCATGCTTTCAGGAGTGAGGTCTTTGCAGGCTTGCATAAAATTCGGCGAGCGGTCGCCGAGTATTTTGGCATATACAGATAGAATATTTATAACTATTTTCCTCACCAATTTCTTTTGAAGTAAATCAAAAATCAGTTCGGCTAAAATGCTTCCTTTGTGCGGAGTCGCCAATGTTGTAAGCGAGGCAACTCTTTGGGCAGTTCCCTCTGTACTTATGGCGTATCGGGCTTCTATTCCACCTTTTGAATGTGCTATTATATTTACTTTGCAATTATTATTTGCCTCACTTATTTCCTTTATTCGTTTTGCCGTATATTCGCCGTTTCGGGCGTTGGTATCAAAAGCATTCTGTCCGCAAAGAAAAACTTTACAACCTTTCGATTCAAGATATTCGGGAATATCGCCCCAATATCTGTAAATTCCAATATCGTCTCTATACGCTATTCCGTGTACAAGAAGTATCGGATATTTAAGTTTCATTTCGGACTGTAACATTTTTTTATTAGTATTGCATGAAACAAAAAGATGCAATGATAAGGTCAATAACAGAAATTTATTTTTCAAAATAACTTTCACTAAAAACTAAGTATGAATTATAAATCAAGCAAATATTCAAACAAAGATAATTATAAATTTGAAATACCGGAAACAGTTGTAAAAGAAGTACGTAAAGTTGCCGAAATAATAAGAAAAGGCGGAGTTATATTATATCCCGCCGATACTGTTTGGGGAATAGGTTGTGATGCCACAAACGAAAAGGCAGTAAAACGAATTTATGATATAAAAAAAAGGGAAGACAATAAAAGTATGTTGGTACTTGTTAATGATGTAAAGATGGTGGAAAAATATGTGAAAAAAGTGCCGAAAACAGCAAAACAAATAATAAATTTGGCAACAAAACCCACAACTGTAATTTATTCTGATGCTGTTGCTTTAGCTAATAATATTATTGCCGAAGACGGTTCTATCGGAATAAGAGTTTGTAAAGAATTATTTTGTTCACAACTTATAAGAACATTAAAAATACCGATTGTTTCCACCTCTGCAAATATAAGCGGAGAACCTACTCCGAAGAGCTTTGCCCATATTTCGGAAGAAATAAAAAAAGCAGTTGATTATGTGGTGGAATGGAAACAAAAATCAAAAAAGAAAGCCAAACCTTCTAGTATAATAAAAATAGGAAACGACAACACTGTTAAAATTATAAGAGAATAAGCAACATCTTTTTAAATTTAAGAATTATAAATAAACTAACTATAAGACAGACCACTTACGGAAAATGATAAAAGAGATAAAACTGCAATTAAGTCCCAAAGAGGCATCGGACATAAAATATTACGGCAAATATGTGGAGCAGGAAATGAACTGTCCCATCAACAAAATAAGCGAAATAAAAATCATAAAACGCTCCATTGATGCCAGACAAAAAAATATCAAAATAAATCTCAGTCTGTTGGTTGCCATTAATGAAAAAATTTCCATATCGCCCGAAATAATTTATAATAAAACAGATACAAATAAAGAAGTCGTTATAATCGGCAGTGGTCCGGCAGGCTTGTTTGCGGCACTTCGTCTTATTGAAGCCGGAATAAAACCTATAATATACGAAAGAGGAAAAGATGTAAAAAGCAGAAATAAAGATTTGGTTGAACTCAATAAGAACAGAAAAATAAATCCCGATTCCAATTATTGCTTCGGTGAAGGAGGAGCAGGAACTTATTCTGACGGAAAATTATATACTCGTTCCAACAAAAGAGGCAATGTAGGTAAAATACTGCGAATATTGCATCAACACGGAGCAGCCGAAAACATTATGATTGATTCTCAACCTCATATCGGAACAAATAAACTGCCTCCAATAATTGAAAATATAAGAAATACTATAAAAAAATCCGGTGGCGAAATACATTTCAACAAACGACTTACCGACTTTCATATTCAAAATAATGAAATAAAAGGAATAGAACTCACCGACACAATTACTAAAGAAAAAGAACAACTATCTGTTCAAAAACTAATACTCGCAAGCGGACATTCAGCAAGAGATATTTATGAACTTCTGGACAAAAAACATGTCTTCTTGGAAACAAAACCCTTTGCCGTAGGCGTAAGAGTAGAACACCCTCAAGAACAGATAGATAAAATTCAATATAAAGCAAAGCGAGGAAAATATCTTCCGGCAGCAAATTACAAAATCGTTCAGCAGGTTGCCGGAAGAGGAGTTTACTCTTTCTGCATGTGTCCGGGCGGTTTTATCGTTCCTGCGACAACCGCCGAAAATGAGCTTGTGGTGAACGGAATGTCGCCTGCAAATCGCAATTCGGAATTTGCTAATTCGGGAATTGTGGTTGAAGTGAAAAGGGAAGACTTTAAAACCGAAAATGTTTTAAGCGGAATTAAATTTCAGCAGGAATTAGAGAAGTCGGCTTTTACAAACGGAGGCGGAAATATGTCGGCTCCGGCTCAACGTTTGGCTGATTTCGTGAACGGCAAAATATCCGCCGATTTGCCTAAATGTTCATTTAAGCACGGAATAATATCTGCACCTCTGCATTTTATTTTGCCGAAAAATATAAGTTCAAGATTAAAAGAAGGCTTTAAGAAATTTGACAAGAAAATGAGAGGTTTTCTCACCAATGATGCTGTTGTAGTCGGAGTTGAAAGCCGTACTTCTTCTCCAATTCGTATTCCTCGCAACAGAGATAATTTTCAACATATCCGCCTAAAAGGATTATATCCGGCGGGAGAAGGAGCAGGCTATGCGGGCGGAATAGTGTCGGCTGCAATCGACGGCGAAAAATGTGCGGAAGCAATAATTCGTTATACGGAACTCATTTAAACTTTTAATTTTTGACTGAAAATGAGCGAAAATTTATTCAGACTGACAAATTACTTATCAAAACAATCTTTCTGTAAACCGCAAATAAAAACGAAAGCCGAAGAAGATACAGCTATAATAATAGTTATACCTGCATTTGACGAAAAAAATATAATCGAATCCGTAAAAAGCATTTACAATTGCAACAAACCCAAATGCAAAACAGAAGTAATAATAGTATTCAATTCGGCAGAGAATACAATTAAATCAAAGAAAGAGCAAAACGAAATCGGATTAAAAAACATTAATAAATTTGCCGAAAAAGTAAATTCAAAACATTTTAGCATACATGGCATAAACCAAACAAATCTGCCCAAAAAACATGCAGGAGTAGGTTTAGCTCGCAAAATAGGCATGGACGAAGCTCTTGCCAGATACAATTACATAGGAAAAGAAAAAGGACTAATAGTAAATTTTGATGCCGATGCGCTTTGCAGCAAAAATTATTTAATCGAAATACATAAATTCTTTACCGAAAACCCAAATCTCAACGCCTGTTCCATTTATTTTGAACACCCTGTTTCGGGCGATGAATATTCTCAAAAGACCTATAAGTCGATTATTGAATACGAATTATATCTTCGTTACTACAATCAAGCGATGCGTTACACAAAACACCCTCACGCTTTTCATACCATAGGTTCAAGTTTTGCGGTGCGAGCCGACGCTTACGCCCGACAAGGCGGAATGAACAAACGCAAAGCCGGTGAAGATTTTTATTTCCTGCAAAAAATAATACCGCAAGGCAATTACGGAGAACTTAACAGTTGTTGCGTAAAACCATCACCTCGTCCTTCCGACCGAGTGCCTTTCGGAACAGGAGCAACCATCAGCAAACTTCTTATCACCGATGATACTTACTTAACTTACAACCCAAAGGCTTTTTATGCTCTGAAAAAATTATTTTCGGAAACAGAAAAAATTTACAATAATGACTTTGATATAAATTGTCTTGAAAAATATTTGACCGCCTATCTCAAAACACAAAATTTTGACAACAAAATAAAAGAAATAAAAAATAATTCGGCATCATTACACACTTTCAAATATCGTTTCTTCTCTTGGCTCAATGCCTTTCGTATTCTTAAATATTTGAACTTTGCACATGAGAAACATCTTAAAAAAATTCCCATATTTGAGGCAGCCAATCAATTATTTGAAAAAAAAATCGGGACAAACAATATAGACAAAGAAATAGATCTATTATCAGCTTACAGAAAAGAAGAAAGAAGTAAGGGCAATTATATTTTATCAAAAAAAGAAATGTATTAAACTTCGTTAAATGAGTTACATACAAAAAAACTTTCAAAGTCTGAGACTTTGAAAGTTTTTACTGTAGCGAGAGGCGGGCTTGAACCGCCGACCTCATGATTATGAATCATGCGCTCTAACCGGCTGAGCTACCTCGCCGTATTTCCCCTTTTGCGACCACAAAATTAGATATATTTTTTAAAGATACAAAATTATTTATACGTTTTTCGCCTTACAAAAAATATCGTTCTTATATACGTCTAAAAATCAAATTCATACAAATTACTTTTCAAATTTTATTTTTTTGTATCCGCAATATCGGGCTTCCTGTAAAGAAAGACATGCCTTGTATTTACTGCCAATATTAAGTCGGATAAATTTCCCGAAAACAAAAATTATTGAAATATAAATTGATATAATTTCTTGCAACAACTCATTAAATACTTGTAATACATTGGTATAAGTTAATTATAAAACAGCCGATTATTTATGTAATATATTCATTATTAGCGTGTTAATTTAAAATCCTGAATTTTTAGTTCAGAATTTAACAAACTGTTGATGTAAAAATTTAAAGTTTTTTTAACTTTGTCAGATAATTAACTAATTACCTCAATATAATTAATCACACATTGTACATTTGTGAAAACTTGTTTCCCTAAAAAACGAAATAAGGAATAAGTTGTTAAATAACACAATGTGTTTAAAAAATTAAAAAACAGTAAAAAATGGCAAATGCAGAAAAATATGTCTATTTCTTTGCAGCAAATAAAGCAGAAGGAAAATCAGACATGAAAAATATGTTAGGAGGGAAAGGTGCAAACCTCGCCGAAATGTCTAACATAGGTATTCCCGTACCACCCGGCTTAACTATAACTACGGAAGTTTGCAATAAGTATTATGAAAATAAAAAAACACTACCGAAAGGATTAAAAGAACAAATAGACGAGGCACTTAAAAAAGTAGAAGCAGAAACAGGAAAGAAATTCGGAGACCCCAAAAATCCACTGTTAGTTTCAGTTCGCTCAGGTGCAAGAGTTTCCATGCCCGGAATGATGGATACGGTATTAAATCTCGGACTTAATGATAAGATAGCGGAAGGTTTAGCAAAACTGTCAAAAAATGAGCGTTTTGCTTGGGATTCTTATCGCCGTTTTATTCAGATGTACGGAGATGTTGTAATGGGTTTACAGCCGGAAAACAAAGATGACGTAGATCCTTTTGAAGAAATAATAGAAGGAATAAAATCAGCAAAAGGAGTAGAATCCGATTTATCCCTCACTACCGAAGACCTGAAAGAACTTGTAAGCAGATTTAAAAAAGCCATAAAAAATCGCACAGGACAAGAATTCCCTACAAATCCCAAAGAACAATTATGGGGAGCTATAATGGCAGTATTCAACAGTTGGAACAACGACAGAGCCATAAAATACAGACAAATGAACGACATTCCCGGCGAATGGGGTACAGCCGTTAATGTTCAAGCTATGGTTTACGGAAATATGGGCGAAGACTCGGCAACAGGAGTTGCTTTCACACGCGACCCTTCCACCGGAGAAAATATGTTCTACGGAGAATTTTTGATAAATGCACAAGGCGAAGATGTAGTTGCCGGAATACGTACGCCACAACCAATGAGCAGAAAAGGCTCAAAAAATTCCAATGCCATTACGCTGGAAGATGTAATGCCCGATGCTTATAAACAATTAGTTGAAATACGTGCAACATTAGAAGACCATTACAAAGATATGCAAGACATAGAATTTACGATAGAACGTAATAAACTATGGATGTTGCAAACAAGAACAGGAAAAAGAACCGCCGCCGCCGCAATAAAAATAGCCGCAGAAATGGTAGATCAAGGCTTCATTACAAAAAAAGAAGCACTACTACGCATCGCCCCGAATGACTTAGACCAACTCCTACACCCAACTTTCGACCCCAAAGCAAAAAAAACAGTAATGGGAAAAGGACTTCCCGCTTCTCCGGGTGCAGCATCAGGAAGAGTAGTATTTAATGCGGAAGATGCAGAAAACTGGGCAGCAAAAGGAGAAAAAGTAGTTCTTGTTCGTATAGAAACTTCACCCGAAGATATTGGTGGTATGGCAGTAGCCGAAGGAATACTAACTGCCAGAGGCGGAATGACATCGCATGCTGCCGTAGTAGCAAGAGGTATGGGAAAATGTTGCGTTGCGGGAGTACAAGGTCTTGTTATAGACTATAATGCAAGAACCTTTAAATTCGACCGTTTCACTATAAAAGAAGGCGATTTTATATCTTTGAACGGCAGTACGGGAGAAGTAATGAACGGAAAAGTAGATACTATCGAACCCGAACTCTCCGGAAATTTTGCCAAAATAATGGAATGGGCAAAAAAGACAAAGAAATTAGGAGTACGCACAAATGCCGACACACCGAAAGACAGCAAACAAGCCAGAAATTTCGGAGCAGAAGGAATAGGACTTTGTCGTACAGAACACATGTTTTTTGAAGGAGACAGAATCGATGCAGTAAGAGAAATGATTATGGCAGAAGACATTCAAGGACGAAAAACCGCTTTGAATAAACTTCTCGCCATGCAAACAGAAGACTTTGAAGGAATATTTGAAGCAATGGACGGACTGCCTGTTACAATACGTACATTAGACCCGCCACTGCATGAGTTCCTGCCACATAGAGAAGAACTTAATGCCGAAATATATAATCTGAAATTCAAATTAACTGATGCAGATGATATTAAGGAAATAGACGAAATCCTAAGCGAATTAAGAGAAAAAGAAGAACTGCTGGTTAAAGTGAAAAATCTGAGCGAACAAAACCCGATGCTCGGATTAAGAGGCTGTCGTCTCGGAACATTATATCCCGAAATTACCGAAATGCAAGCAAAAGCAATAATGGAAGCTGCTTGTTCATGTAAAAAAAGAGGTATTGATGCAAAACCGGAAATAATGATACCTTTGGTTTCAACAGAAGGAGAACTACGAAATCAGAAAGAAGTTGTTAAAAAAGTTGCAAACGAAGTAATAGAGAAAACAGGAGTAGAAGTTGATTATCTTATAGGCACAATGATAGAACTGCCGAGAGCTGCACTCATTGCCGACGAAATAGCAAGACAAGCCGAATTCTTCAGCTTCGGAACAAATGATTTGACACAAACTACTTTCGGTTTATCAAGAGACGACTCCGGTAAATTCCTGCCCGAATACATAGAAAAGAAAATACTGGAAAGAGACCCCTTTGAAGCAATCGACCAAAAAGGAGTAGGACAATTATTGAAAATAGCGGTAGAAAAAGGAAAATCCACAAGACCGAACATAAAATTAGGTATATGCGGAGAACACGGCGGAGAACCTTCTTCCGTTAAATTCTGTCACGGAATAGGATTTGACTATGTAAGTTGTTCACCATACAGAGTACCGATAGCAATACTTGCAGCAGCACAATCTGCCATAAATGAAGAATAAGATTTAGTGGCGTAAAGAAATTATTAATCACGATATTTTACGCAACAAATTTATTACAGATTATTTATGTAGGCACAATTGTCGGAGTCTTTAATTTTGCAAGGGAACATTCGCCCTTGTCAATTACGGACTCCGACTGTGAAATATTAAACTTTAAATTTTTGACCGAAAATTTATTCTGATTATGAATAAATTTCAGCCGTTTTTTTCATACATTTGAAAAGTTATAATGAATTGAAATTGCAATTATTCTCAATAAAAAAACTATACTTTATTTAATAATAATTACTTCTCAAAAAAAAATAATCATGACTAAAATACAAGAACTTACAGACAAAATTTACAAAGAAGGCATAGAAAAAGCAAAAAAAGAGCATGATACCATAGTGGAAAAAGCAAAAAAAGAAGCCGATGAAATTATAAAATCGGCAAAACAAAAAGAGAAAGAAATAATAGAGCAAGCAAACAAAAAAGCCGATGAAATAAAAGACAATATAAATACCGAAATACAATTAGCCGCCAAACAATCAATAAGTAAAATTAAACAGCAGATAGCAAATATTGTAACAAGCAAGCAAGTAGAAAATCCGGTAAAAACAGCCTTCAAAGATGACGAATTTATAAAACAAATGATATTGGAAGTGCTTAAAAATTGGGATATAAACAATCTGCAATCACTTGAGCTGATACTTCCCGAAGAAAAAGAAGCCGATATAAACAACTTCTTTAACAACAAAGCAAAAGAACTGCTTGACAAGGGTTTAGAAATAAACTTTTCGCAGAACATAAAAAGCGGTTTCAAGATAATTAACCAAAATAAAAATTACCTGATAAGTTTCACGGAACAAGACTTTGTAAATTATTTCAAAAAACAGCTGAAAGACAAAACTAAAAAAATGTTATTCTCCTGATAAAAATAAGCAACATTGTGTCGTTTAAACTTCAAATTAGTGCCAAATGTTCAAAAAAAATTACTATTGCATAATATCGGGACTTCCCGAACTCATTAGGGAAAGCCGAAAAAAAACAAAATACACAAGTGCAAAATTCAGCGAAGAAATGAAAGAATTACTCGCCGAAGAAGACTATAATATTCTCAAACTTCTGTATTTAGACATCGACAATAAAAACCTTATACAACTATTGCAAAAAAAAGAAACAGAAGAAAATACAAGCATCGGAAACTATACAATAGAAGAACTGAAAGAACAAATAAAAGAGCCTACTTATATAGTTGACTACCTGAAAGAATTTATAATACAACATAAGGAAGAAGCCAAAAAACAAAGCGAACAGCAACAAGAACTTCTGTTGCAAACACTCTATTTTGAGTATATGCAGAAACAGAACAACGAATTTGTGAAAAAATGGTTTAACTTTGAACTAAACATAAAAAATTTACTCTCAGCAATAAATTGCCACAAATACGGCTATCCGCCCGAAACACAACTAATAAAAATACCAAATAATGAGATTTATTATCAACTAATAAAACAAACACCAAAAGCCGAAAACCTAAAACACGAAATTCCTTTTGCCGAAGACATAATAAAAATTGCGGAAAAAGAAGGAATAAAAAATAAAGAAATAGAAATAGACAAAATAAAATGGAACTTCATAGATGAAAACACATTTTTTCACTATTTCACCATAGAAAAAATAGCTGCTTTCGCCATAAAACTTAAAATAAGCGAACGTTGGCTGAAAATGGAAAAAGAAAAAGGCGAAAAATTATTAAGGAAATTAATCGGCAACATAACAGCCGAAATAAAAAACTAAATTTTCAGGCGCATTTCTTGCGCCTAATGCCTTTTTTGTTTTATTACAATTATGTCCGACTTTTTACTTTCATTATGTAATCTATCGACAGCGGTTACTGTATAGGCGTATTTTTTCCTGAAAATAGCCCTTCTTCTTTTTATCTCTATTTTTTTATTCCGCACAATCTTATAAATATTCTTAGGATTTTCGGTATCAATCTTTTCTCTTGCTCTGAATTTATAAATTACATAATAAGAAGCAGTATCATCGGCGGCGGGATTTGATACCGTCTCATCTTGCCAGCTGATTGTAATTTTTCTTCTTTTTTTCTCGGCTTTAATATTTACGGGTCTTGGCGGCGGAATATTATCTTTCCAACTCATAGTCGGAGGCAAAGCGGGATATTTGTAAATACTGTTCTTCATACTGTCGCACAAGCCCAACGGATTAGCCAATGTTTTTTTGGTGTTGTAAAAAGCACTTCCGTAAAGATTATTTTTGCGCATTTCTCTTATTTGCGTCGGCAATTCGCTACTGTTTCGCCAAGCCTCTTTCTTTGCGTTTTTCTTCGCCTTATAGGACGAATGACCTATATAAACATGTTTGTTTCGGCTGTTTTGTTTCCACCACTTAACAAGCACCGAATAATTTGCGACCTTGTTTTTGCGTGTCCAATAAATTTGCGGAACAACATAATCTATCCAACTTTCGGCTAACCACTTATTTACATCAGCATATAAATTATCATAATTACTTAATCCTCTCGTTTCCGAGCCTCTGCGGTCATCTCTTTTATTTCGCCATATTCCGAAAGGACTGATACCGAATTTCAAATATGGTTTGTTTATAATTATTGTTTCATATATTTGCTTTATAAATTTGTTGATATTTTCTCTTCTCCAATCCTCTATTGTTTGATCTTCATTTGCATATTTCTTAAAAGTAAGACTGTCAGCTATTTCTTCGCCTCGCTTGGGATAAGGATAAAAATAATCGTCAAAATGTATTCCGTCTATATCGTATCTTTTTACTATATCTTCCACTATGTTTGAGATGTAAGTTCTTGCTTCCGGTATTCCCGGATTGAGATACAAACATTTGTCGTAAGAAAAAATCCATTCCTGTTTTTTAACTGCTATATGCCGGGACGCTCTTCTGCTTTTTATCGTATCGGTAGCTACTCTGAAAGGATTTATCCATGCATGAATTTCCATATTTCGTTTATGAGCCTGTTCCGTCGCAAAGCTCAGAGGATCATAAAAAGGCGTTGGTGCTTTTCCTTCCTTTCCTGTCAGCCACTTCGACCAAGGCTCTATTTCTGATTTGTAAAAAGCATCACCGGAAGGGCGAATCTGAAAAAAGACAGTATTTATTTTTAATTCCGATAAATTGTCAAATATTTCTATC
>PDWI01009378.1_pt1 | contig 11268 bp, 11 predicted proteins | sample 1430891 | NCBI WGS metagenome assembly PDWI01 (sample SAMN01162508, study PRJNA174530) | Oral metagenome, whole genome shotgun sequencing project. | biome: Marine environment; feature: Marine mammal; material: Swab sample of the gingival sulcus; isolation source: swab sample of gingival sulcus... | reverse complement strand
CTTTAAAGTTAGAGAAAACTGTTCTTTTCTTTACTTTAACCTTAATAATTATTGTTGCTTCTCTCAATATTATTGCAGGATTAATAGTTTTAGTCACACAAAAAACAAGAGACATAGGGATTTTACGTACTTATGGTGCAAATAATTCTTTAATAAGAAGAATTTTTATTATTCAGGGTTCAATAATAGGATTCCTCGGAACTTTTTTTGGTGTAATTGTAGGACTTGGTTTTTGTACACTTGCAAACCATTATAAATTAATAAAAATCCCTGAAGAAATATATCAAATCCCATATCTTCCTTTTCATATAAACTTTTGGGAATTAATTGCCGTTATTACAGTATCTTTAATTATTTCATTTAGTGCAACTATTATACCTGCCAAAAAAGCCTCTTCAATCAGAATTGTCGATGCTGTGAAAGGAGAGTAATTCCGACAGAAATTCTTGACACTATTCAGTTAAGCACTTTTCTCGCTATTACATAAATACTATGTTAGCAATAGTTTTTATTTAAATTCAATGTTAATTAAAAAATAATGAGGGAGCTTAAAATGTTTACCTAATTTGTTTGGATTTATTTTTGAATTAGCAACATCACAATACGAACCAAATCCTTTTTCATTTATAAAAGGTGTTATCAGGGCAAGAATTGAAGTACTTTTGTCAATATCTATCTTAATTTCAGAATTACGACCAAAAAAATCTTTTAATACATATTTATCATCCTCTTCTTTTAATTCAAAATACAATTTTTTGCTAATGAATTTATCTGTTGCTATTTGAATTTTAAGTTTTTCATTGTCAAGTTTTACGTTAAATTTTAAAGAAGTCTCATTTGAATTTATTTTAAAATAGTCCGATTCAGTTCCATCAAATAGAATGGTAGAATTTACTTTCTTTCCTTTTTTAAATTCTAATAGTTTTATTAAGTATGATTTTCCTTTTAGTTTTTCACTTTTAAAGCAAAATTGTTGAACAAAAATATTTTCAAAATTATATAAGTTTTGAATTTCAGTATTTTCACTTCCATACTTGGTCTTTACTTTAATTTTAGTTTGAGCACTTAATAGATTTATTCCTAAAATAAATATTGATATAAATATTTTAATTTTCATTTTGGTATTTTATTTTCTAAATTATTGCTAACTTCTGTGTATAGTTATTGTTTTTATATCCTTAAATTGATGGTATAAGAATAATTGTTTATATTTTTCTTTTATCACTTTTTCATTTCTTGTAAAAAAACTCCTTCATTTTGTTTTTTTGTCTTATCCATTACTTTATTTTTATTATAAAAGATAATATTCTCTTTTGCAAATTATTGTTTTGTTGAGTTTTTATTTTTTAGATTTATTATTCAAATATCATCTCAAAAACGAGATAATGTTTTATTCCAAATTCTTTTCCCCAACTTTCAATATCCTTTCCACTTCTTGCCACTGCACACCAAGATTTAACACCATTTTTATTATAAGGTAAAATATATGCAAGTAAATAGAATTTTTTCCCATATTCTATTTTAGTTTTATTTACTTCCGCTACATTCCATAAACGATAATCACCAGATATAGCATCAAATTTCTTTTCTATTACAAAAAATTTTGGGAATTTTAAAATCATTTTTAATTTATTATCACTCGTTAATTTTGAAATAACTTTTAAATTAAGAATCGAACTATTTATTTTTTTATTTATTCTTTTTAGATTTACTATTGTACTATCAGATTTTATTTTTCCATCCCAAATTTCTTTAACTATTAAACGAAAACTCTTATCAGCTAAGTCTTTACCTTCAAATTTTACATTTAAATATTGAATTCCCTCAAGTTCCAAAATATCTTTAATTTCAGGATTATTTGAAGAATGAGAAGTCATCAATATATCTCCTTTCTTCTCTGTTTGTCCAAAAATAAAACTTGAAACTAAAATTAGTATAATCGTTAAAATCTTTTTGCTCATAATTTGTTCTCCTTAATTTTTTATATTTAAGTGTAGTTTAATCCAATAAGTTTGTCAATTTTTTAAAGGTTAAGGTTTGTTTTTAAAGCTGTTAAAACATTTTTATAGATAAAAGGAGAAGTTGCTATAATTCCTTTATTTTTCTTTAAGGTTATTCCTTGGGAGAAGTCTAATTCTTCTCCGTATATGTCACTTACTATACCTCCTGCTTCTTTTAAAATCAATGAGCCTGCAGCGTGATCCCAAATTTTTTCTCTATAATCAAAATTATTGGGATTTGGCACCCTTAGATATATTTCAGCATTTCCTGAGGCTAACATAGCATATTTAACTTGACTATCCAATTGAAGAGGTTTTCTTTTTATACCTAAGTCAAAAGCAATTTTTTCTTGCAAACCAAGATTTCCATGAGAGGATTCGTAGCTTTGCACAAATCTCATATCTTTTGTTTCGGTAACAGACGATGTTTTTATCTCTTTAGCCTTATCTAAATTTTCCTCTGCTTTCAAAGAAAAGGCACCTTTACCTTTTATGGCGAAAAAAATTGTGCCTCCATTTACTTTAGGACAACCTAAAACTCCCAATACAGGAATTCCTTTTTCAATCAGAGCAAGAGCTATCACATACTGCTCTCCTCTAAGAAAACCTTTTGTTCCATCTATAGGATCTATCGTCCAAAATAATTGATTATTAGCAGAATCACTTCCTAAATCTATTTTATCCAAAAGATTGTCGTAAGTTATCTCACTTTCTTTATCTACACAATTAATAGATGATACAATTTTTTCTTTCAAGCTTGGTTTATCCAAAAGGCTTGAACCTCTCTCTTCTCCAACTATAGGAACTTCAGGAAATATATCCTTTATTTCAGAACACACTAATGCTTGAACCGAAAAATCGGCGATAGTAACTGGACTGTTATCAGATTTAGTAATTGTCTCCTTTTCTCCAATCTCTCTTTCTTGTATAAAAGAAGCGACTTTCATTGCCTTTTTAACGGCATTCAAGGAAACAGACAACATATCCTCTTTTTTCATCTTAGAACTCCACATTAAATTTTTTCTTAAGTGCCAAAGCAAAAATGAATACTAATATTAAATAATACACCCACCAATAAGTATTAAAAAATAAAAAAGGAATTTTTTTTCTTGGATAATTTATTGAAATTTCTTCTATAGAACCTTTTTTTACACTATCTTCCAAAGGATTTAAAAGACTTTTATAAAAGCTGTACTTTCCTTTCCAAGAACTCAAGCCCTGACTTGGAGATGATTTGTCTTCAATAGAGATACTTTTATTGACTTTATCTTCTCCACAAATAAAAGATATTGTACCAAAACCTTTTTTTGCACCTTGAACCCTTAAGCTGACTTCATTAAGAGCAGGAATATATACCGGAGACTTAAACTCTTTAACCAGAGAACTTTTTACACCCACTTCTCCTCCTTGGTCAAAGAAATTTTTATTTAGCTTTAATTTAACATCTATAGTTTCTCCAACATTAAATGGTCTAAAACCATATCTTAAATCCATTTGTAAAAAAACAGGGAAAAGAACGGGTATAAGAACTATAAGAGGAACAAAATTAAGCATAAAATATCTTAATATATGCCAAAGGCTTTTAAAAAAAGATAATACTATTTCCAGTGCAAAATCTTTATAAAGCCTTATAGCTAATATATTGCCTTTTATATACCCTTTTGTTCTTTTTATCTTCTCACTGTCAGATAGATATTTATATGCTATTAAAGCTATTAATGCCGTTAATAAAGAAATAAGCATAATAGCGACAATATCCCACAAATAATTACAAGGTAAAAGAAAGATGTCAAAAAGCTTATTTACAAAATGGTTAAAAAACCTCATTTAAGAGATATAGCCCAATCCTGTAAGTTTATCAGCTTGTTCTTCTTTATCATCTTCTCTTTTTATATTATTAAACTCCTGATCAATTAAACTATCAACCAATTCTTCCAAGGAAGAATATCCGTGAAAAGTAATTATTTCTTCAGCTTTTACATAAGCTTCTTTACTTAATTTAACTTTTTTTGCCATTTTAAAAACTCCTTCTTTTATATAAGTCTTTTTCCTTTTAGATTTAAAGGTTTATTTATTCCAAAATACCCTAATATCGTCGGAGCAAAATCTAATAAAGATATTTCCTCCTTTTTAACTTTAAAGCTACTAAAAAAAGCAGCAGGGACAACCGCAGGATCCACACAATGATCTCCGCCCCACCAATCCATCCTGTCATTAAGAAAATTATTCTGTAATTCTCCTATAGGAGAAGAATCATCACTCCTGTATCCGTAAGCAAACCCCATTATTATATCAGGAGCATCAGAAAGATTTTCTCTGCTATAACAATCTTCACTAATAAAAGCATTATTAATAACTCTGTTCCCATCAACAGGATCCCTTAAATTTTCTAATTTATATTTTAATTCTTTTAATAACTTTCTTTTTTCTTCTTTTCTTACAATCCCTTTTGACTCTCTACCTTTAAGATTTATATATAAGCCGTTAAGACCGCAAGAATAAGCTTTTGTTTTACTCCAGTCAACATAATCATAAAGATTATTGTCTTTCTGTGGTCTTTCTCCGTCCAAAGAAAGATAACCTTCCTTTGCCAACCAAGTGTTAAGGTTAAGCTCTCTGTAAAAAGGAGCAAAACCATGGTCGGAAATAACCATAATATCAACATCTTTAGGAAGTTTTCTTAAAACTTCCCCCAACACTGCATCGTGCTTGTAATAAAGTTCATAAAAAGCTCCTTCATAACTTTGATATTTCTTATCATGAAAAGGATGTGCTTTATCCTGAAGTGACCAAAGAAGATGTTGACCTTGATCAAGTGTCGAAAAATAAGAGAAAAGTAAACCTTCTTTGCTCTTTATAAATTCATCTAATTGATAGAATAATATTTTTCTACTTTCATTAAAAATACTTGTGTTTTGTGTTATAAAATTATCTACATTAAATGTTCCTTTTCTCAAAGCAGAGGTATCAGAAGGTAAGCTGAGTGTATGAAAAAGCCCCACCTTATCAGATAATTCTTTACTATAACCTTTAGGTGTGCAAATTTCTATTGCTGGATTAGCAGGAGAAACTTGGAGAGGAGAGATATACAATCTAAACTTTTCTTTACTACAATTAAGCAAGAAAAACTTAACCATACCTTTAATCGAACTCAATCCACTTATCAGAGTAAAGTTTAACTCTTGCCACTGCGAATACTCTCCCTCAGATAAGATAATTTCTTTGCCCTGTATATTAACTCTTATGCTTTTATGTTTATAGTCAACATAAACCTTAAAAGGAATTTTAGGAGGTTTGCTGTCTTTTACCAAATCGTTGACAGGACCTTCAATATAACACTCTTCTTCCATAATAAAGTTATCATTTATATATGCATAAAAAACTTTATTAGGACTCATTTTTTCTATTTTTTGTGGAGATAATTCTTTCTCATCATTAGTATAAAGAGTGTACCAACCATAACCATCCCTTAAGGAAGGTGTTCCCATACCTGAAATTGTTTTTGCTTCAGTCGAAGAAGCAGGGTAATTACCAGGCATTTTAAAAATAACAGAATCTATATCCTTTTCTTCTAAATATTGCCAAAAAGGTTTCCCCTTTCTAACAAGCGTAGTTTCTCCGGCACTCAAAGGTAGATTATATTTACCAAGCTTCACAATCCAAGAAGCAGGAGTTGTTTCACACTGTGAAAATTTAGGAAAATAGTTTTCTTTATCTCTATGTAAAAAGTCGTATATACCGGTTATGCCTGGATCTGCACCGGTTGCTATAGAACTCCATGCAACAGGACTTTGAGGTGGTATAGTTGTTCTAGCACCTCTAAAAGATCCTCTGTTTGCCAATGCTTTAAAATTAGGCAACTTACCAGCTTTTATTAAAACCAATGTTATCTCAGGATCCAATCCGTCAAACCCCAAAATCAATAATCTTTTATTTCTTAACTTACCTTTATTAAAATTCAAGAACGGTACCGCCAAAGAAGCAACGGCACTCTTTTTGATAAAATCTCGTCTATCCATTTAAGAAACCTCCATATCAAAACCTTCTATAAAAGCCTCTTTCTTTATTCCAAACGCTTTTAATACTGTAGGAGCAATATCTATTATATCTAACTTACTCTTATTTACCTTATGGTTAGAAAAAAATATTCCAGGGATTTGCTCCTTGCTAAAAGCATGATCACCACTCCAATTTCGCACATTATCTGTAAATATCTCGTTTCCAACATAATTAACGGAGGACTCCCAAGACACTCGACAACCATGGTTATATGCCAAGAGGATATCAGGTGCATTCCTTAAATACGGCCCCTTATAAATTTCTTGTCTTTTATAAACCTTGCAAAAAATCTTTCTCCCCGTAACAGGATCTTTAACCTTAAGTAATTTTTCCTTTATTTCATCTTTTAAATTTTCTAATTCTTTATTTTTAACAATCCCTTGCTTTTCTCGACCTTGTAAATTGATATAAAGTCCATTCAATCCCTGTCCATATGCCTTACTCTTAGACCAATCCACATCAGCATACCATTTATCACTTTTAGTACATCCCTCTTTAAGAGTTATATAACCTTCTTTATATAACCAAGAATTAAGATGAAACTCCCTGTGAAAAGAACCAAATCCATGATCTGAGACAATAAGCAACAAATCTTTCTTGCTTATTTGTTTTAATAATTTACCTAAGAATACATCTATATCTCTATACATATTAAATATTGCATTTTTTACTTCTTCGGATTCATTATCTTTCTCTGCAGCTGTTTTTTTGTCTATATAACGCCAAAACATATGTTGAACTCTATCAGTTGACTCAAAAACTTGCACAACTAAACCTTTTTTTATCTTCTTAAAGGTATTAAAAAAGATAATTTCCCTCTCTTTCTGTGTCTTTTTTACTTGATCTAAAAAAGTTTCTTCACTCACAACCTTTTCATTCAAAGCCCATGTATCTTCAGCCATTCCCAAGGTTGCGTAAGGCCCTAAAAGTCTTGATAAATAAACCGAAAAGATTTTAGGCGAAGAAACAGCCATAGAAGGTTTAGCAGGATTAATATTAATAGGAGATAAATAAAGTTTCAAAGGATCATCCGCCTGCAATGCAAATTGTGCTATACCAGATATTTTAATAAAACCTAGCTTAAAATCCAAATCAATCCAGGGGGTTAATTGATTTTTCTTTAATTTTACTTTTTTACCTTCTATATCCAAAAGAACACCATCTTTTTCCTTTATTAATAAAAAAGATAATTCAAGAGGAGGATGATTTTTTAGAAAAGGATTCAGAGGACCTTTTATTTTTCCTTTAAAGACATTTTCTTTTTCAGTTTTTTCAAGTTTCTCCCAAACGCCATCAGAGATATGATCCTTATCACTCTTTTCATAAGAATAAAATGTAAAACTTCCCTGAGTTCCTCTAAGATCCGGTGTACCCAAACCAGAAAGCATTTCCCCATAAAATTTCTCAGGAGGGAAAGTAAAAGGCACTCTTAAAACGGAGCTATATATTCCCTTTGAGCTTACTATCTTCCAGAAACTTTTACTTTTTCTCATAAGCTCAACCTTAGCCGCCCCTATGGGAAAAGAGAACTTGCCAAAAGAAAGACTTTTCCTAGGAGGAGTTATTTCAGAACATGATAACTTCGGCATATAAGTCTGCCTATCAGTACTTAGAAAGTCAAAGATATTATGCTTACCCGGATTTACTCCGGTGCTAAAAGTTGACCACGCTACAGGAGAAATAGGAGGTTCCGTACTAAAAAGCGGTTTGAAAGTACCTTCTTTTTTTAAATAAGAAAAATTAGGGAAAGAATCTGGGGACTTATTTATATACCTGCTAAGAAGGCGATAATCTACTCCGTCAAAACCTACGACTACAACTCTTTTAAAAGAAGCATTCTTCATAACATGTCTTCTCTTTAAGTATTTAAAAAATGCCCTTATGGGAAAAGTAAGAAAATTAAAAACTGCAAGAAAAAAAGCAATAAATATAAAGAAAAAAGAACCTGCAAAAGCAAAGCCTGCTCCAGGTCCTACATAAGCCTCTAAAGGACAAACTATAAGGAAAGTTAATAAACAAGACAAGATAAATTTCATAAAAACATTCTATCATAAATGGATATGCTTGTGAATACGTACTGTATCTGGCATCATACATATGGGAAATCAAATGTGCTAAAAATTATTGACACTAACTTATTATATTAATTTTTAAAGCTTTTTGCAAAATTACCGATAAATATATTATGAAAAGAATAATAACTTGGACTTTCACCCTCATATTATTGGCAAACTTTTTTGCACTTGAATTACAAGCTTTAAATAAAAAAAAAAAAATATTCAAAGGCTTGCATCAGATCTTTATTTAAATTTAAAAAGACCGTCTCTAAAAAATAGGACTTCTGTTTTAGTCAGTTTTGTTAATTTAAATAATCTTGAAAAAAGTTCTCCAACAGGAAGATTTTTGCAAGAACAATTAAGTATAGAGCTTTTTAAATTAGGATTTAGAATTAAAGAAATAAGAAATAGTAATATTATTACTTATAAACAAACTGAAGGTGAATTCAATTTAAGTAGAAATCAAAATCCTCTTGATTTAAGTAAAAATCCTAATATAGAATCCATAATAAGCGGGACTTATCTTTTAAAAGGAAAAAAACTGTATATATACTGTAGAATGCTTCATTTAAAAAGCGGATTAGTTGTCTCAGCCGCTCAAACTACTTTTCAGATATCCGAAGATAGAGATAATATAAGGAATAATGAATCTAAGAAAAAAAGAGCCGTACTTTCCTATGAAAGGTTTCCTAATTCCAAGGTTGATTCTTTTTAATGACTTTTACTCAATAATACCTTGATCTTGCATAAGACGTTTTTTTATTTCTAAACAAATCCATGCATCTGTTGCTGCATAAAGCAATTGTTTGGTTGTTAAAAATCCAGAAGCCCAATTACTTATCCTAACAGCTTTAGATAATTTCTTTTCCAGAAAAAAAGCCGTTAAAGCTTTTGCTCCTGTTTGCGCAAACCCTTTTGATGCTGCAATAACCGAGAGATCTAAAAATCCAGATACTTGCAAATCGGAACTTTCTTTTAATTTATGGATATCACTTTTAAGACCAATTCCAACTTTTTCAATTTGAGGATCGCTTAATATGCTTGCCAGTGAGTTTGGTATTTTTCCCTTTATTATTTGAAATAAATAAGCCTTTTCCTCTGTTGCTATTTGTATTAATGCAATAGGAAAATTTTGACCGGCTCTAAAACTCGGCCTACTTTCTGTATCAAACCCTACAACATCTTCTCCTACTATTTCTTCTACAGCCTCTATTGCCGCAGCTTCTCCACGAATAAGTTTAATCTCACCCGGAAAGCTGATTAAAGGTAAGGAGTTAATATAATCTAAATCCAACCTTCTAATTTTCTTCTCCTAAAATAAAAAGCCGGGATTTACCCGGCTTATATAAATTATTTTTTTAAATTTAAAGAATATTTTTCAATTATATCTTTGTATATTGGGAAATTCGCAGTTAACTCTTTTACCTTATTTTTTATTTGAGCTAATTTCTCATTATCTTTGGTATTTTTTAGTGCTTCAACAACAAGATTTCCTACATCCGCCATGTTTTCTTCTTTCATTCCTCTTGTGGTAATCGAAGGAGTTCCTATTCTAATTCCAGAACTTATCATAGGAGGATTTTGATCAAAAGGAATAGTATTCTTATTAACTGTTATTCCAGCCAAATCCAAAGCTTCTTCAGCTTCCTTACCTGTAATTCCAAAAGGAGTTACGTCAACCAAGATTAAATGGTTATCTGTTCCGCCTGAAACTAATCTCAACCCTGCACCTGTAAAAATTTCAGCTAATTTTGCTGCATTTTTAACAACATCTTTTTGGTAATTTTTAAATTCTTCTTCCAAAGCTAATTTAAAGCAGACAGCTTTTGCTGCAATAATATGTTCTAATGGTCCTCCCTGTATACCCGGGAAAACAACACTTTTTAATTTTTTACGGAAAGATTTCTTACAAAGAATTAATCCACCTCTTGGACCTCTCAATGTTTTATGTGTGGTAGAGGTTACAAAATCTGCATGAGGCACAGGCGAAGGATGAACTCCTGCTGCTACCAAACCTGCAATATGAGCCATATCAACTACTAATACAGCACCAACAGAATCTGCTATTTCTCTGAATTTGACAAAATCTATTATTCTAGGATATGCTGATGCACCTGCCACAATTAACTTAGGCTTGTGTTCTTTAGCCATATCTGCCAACTTATCATAATCTATTACTTCGGTATCTTTATTAACTCCATAAAAAACAACATTGTACAATTTTCCTGTAAAATTAAGGGGATGACCATGAGATAAATGACCTCCGTGAGATAAATCAAGACCAAACATTGTATCTCCTGGTTCTAAAACACTCAAATAAACACCCATATTTGCTTGAGTGCCGGAGTGTGGCTGTACATTTGCATAATCAGCACTAAATAACTCTTTAGCCCTATCCATAGCTAACTTTTCTATCACATCTACATTCTCACAACCGCCATAATATCTCTTTTTAGGATATCCTTCAGCATATTTGTTGGTTAACACCGATCCCATTGCTTGCATAATGCCGTTGGGAACAAAATTCTCAGAAGCAATAAGTTCTAAATTATCATTCTGCCTTAATGCCTCTTTTAAAATAGACTCAGCTACCTGAGGATCTAGCTCAAAAATGTTTTTATCAAGCATAGCAACTCCTTATTATTTAAAATTTTTATTTTCATTCTCATAAAGTAAATCTAATCTTTCTGCATGCCTACCAGCTTCAAAATTTGTATTAAGCCAGGTATCTACTATTTCCAATGCAACTTCTTGAGAGACCACCCTACCTCCCATGGCTAAAATATTGGAATCATTGTGCTTCCTCGACATTTCTGCCGTAAAAATATCATGGCATAAAGCAGCTCTTACTCCTTTAAATTTATTTGCAGAGATAGATATGCCTATACCTGTTCCGCAAATGATTATTGCTTTATTTGTCTTGGGAGAAGAGCTAACTTTCTCTCCGGCTAAAGCTCCCCAATATACCCAATTTGTTGACTCTTCGTCGTGAGTACCCAAGTCATTAAATTCTATAGAATTTTCCTTTAAGAAGAGCTTAATCTTTTCTTTTAAAGCATAACCTGCATGATCAGAAGCCAAAAAAATCATTCGTAGTACCCCACTTTTATTATTTTGAACTAATATTATTGAACAAATTGTTTATTATGTCC
>PDWI01009377.1_pt1 | contig 11268 bp, 8 predicted proteins | sample 1430891 | NCBI WGS metagenome assembly PDWI01 (sample SAMN01162508, study PRJNA174530) | Oral metagenome, whole genome shotgun sequencing project. | biome: Marine environment; feature: Marine mammal; material: Swab sample of the gingival sulcus; isolation source: swab sample of gingival sulcus... | reverse complement strand
GTATCCATCCATGAGTTTTCCCGTTGTCGGGTATGGAATGCTGTAAGTTGATCCACAGAGCGATTCAGCGCTGTTAAAAAATCAGGCGGCATTTGAACCAGCGCATCATCAAATTCTGCATCTGAAACCTTAAAATTTGTCAAGGTCACAGCCGGAGAGTCGAATTGATTCGTATATTCAATAAGCGCCTCATCCCCGCGGGCTTTCACATCATCCAGATAGGCCTGGACATTATCATGGTCTTCTTTTGAAAACCCAAGCCCTCTATTAATGATGTTTTGAACCCGTTTTTCTCCTTCCTCTGACGGATAATTATATATTTTCATTGTATTTTTTCTCTACCTTTGTTTGTTTGATATAACGGCCACAGGCCGCCCTTACTCTATCAATACCAAGGTACAGCCCACAACAAAAATTTTAAGATCTGAGTAACCTACACAGACTTTCATATAAAATTTTACCTATACCAGAAATTTTAGGGTTTCGTAAAATAGATTTCATAAATTTTATAGCGGCATTTTAAACGTATGCTTGTCAAGCACCCCGGCCAAGTCTATTGACGCATACGTTGGGTGTGCATTTAAAACTTGTTCCGCCGTTTCAAGGTGTTGTGTGACATTGTGCTTCAGATTTTTCCTTGAAAAGGCGGCTTGAGCTTGGATATAACACAGCGTATGAAAGATCAGGCCGAATATGATGGGGGAAGATGGTTTGAAAAAGGCCTTCACCACCCTAAAATAATGATGGGACTGCTGGCAGTAAGTATTGTCGGGTTAGGTGTACTTTTCTTCTCTATGTATTCTCAGGTCTCTGAACGGATACGGATGGATCGGGAGATCCTTTTGACAGAGACCGCAGGGCTATTAACCGCTCGTATCGATGAATGGATTGATAAAAATGTTCGGGCGTTGACCGTTGCATCCCGGCAGCCTGGCATTATTTCTATGGTACCTACGGCCCAACGTGTGATCCTTAATGGGATTCAACGGGAGTATCCATGGATTTACCTGGCGTTCACGTTGGATGAGACTGGAAAAAATGTAGCCCGAAGTGATGGCGGACGACTCAAGGATTATGCCGATAGGGAATATTTTCAAACATTGAAAAACGGTGCCGCTCTGTCTTGGCAAATCCTGGTGGGAAAGACCTTAGGTCGTCCGGCTCTGGTGTTTGCCTTACCCATTGTGAATCAAGGACGGTTTGTGGGCGTCATTGCGGCCGCCATGACCCGGGATGCCATTTCGTCTTCGGTGGTGGCCCGTCAAATGGGAGAGACTGGGCATGCGTTCCTTCTGGATGATCAAAACAAGGTGATTGCCCATTCAGACTCCCGATTTGTTATTTCTGATACGTCAATCAGTGGCCACCGGCTTTTGGGAACAGGCGGGGATGGGAAACTGCTATCCTACGATGATGGGCGAGGTACCGCTAAAATCGGAGTAATTCGGGTCAACCGGCTGGGCTGGCAACTGATCCTTGAGCAAGATCGCACAGAGGCGTTTAAAGAGCTATATCGGTTTCAACGATTTATGGTCATGGCATTTGGGGTGATGGTGACCATGGTGCTGATGATCGCATGGCTGTTTGCCCGGCTATCGGTGTCTCCAGTGTTAGAAATGATTTCCGCTGGCCGGCGGCGGGAAGAAAATTTGGAAATCCAACTGCAAAAAGTGAGGAAAATGGAGGCGTTGGGTACATTTGCCGGAGGAATTGCCCATGACTTTAACAACATCCTCGGGGCGGTGACCACTTGCAGCGAAATGGCCATTGAAGATGTGGATGAAGAGAACCCGGCCCATGAAGATCTAAAGCATATTTTAAAGGCCGCGACCCGGGGGCAAAAGCTGGTAAAGCAGATCCTGGAATACAGCCGGAGTCGGAATACCCGGCATAAGCCGGTAAAGCTGCATCGCATCATCCTTGAGTGCCTGGATCTGTTTAAGTCCTTTAAACCAGATGATATTCAGGTTGAACTGAACATCGCTTCCAAACTCGATTTTATTCTTGCGGACCCGACCCAGATTCACCAGGTCATCATGAATTTGCTGCTCAATGCTGAGCATGCCATGACAGGCCAGGCGGGTACCGTTTCCATTAACTTGACCCGGGAAGAGACGCCGCCTGACAATGACAAGCGCTCCGTTTTGTTGACTGGGGGGCCATACTTGCATCTTTCAATTTCCGATACGGGCTGCGGCATGGCGGAGCATGTGCTGGAGCGGATATTTGATCCTTTTTTTACCACCCATATGAACACCGGGGGGACAGGATTAGGGCTTGCCATGAGCGATGCCATTATTCGGCGTCATAAAGGATTGATTACTGCAGAAAGTCAGATTGACCAGGGCAGCTGTTTTCATATTTATCTGCCTTGCATGGGACACAGTGAATCATTTGAAGAAGAAGACAAGGATGAACCCGTGGCCGCCATGGGGAATGAAACCATTTTGTTTGTGGATGATGACGAACACATGATCTATTCAGGCAGCCGGATGCTCAGGCGTTTGGGATACCGGGTGACGGAAGCTGATAATGCCGCGTCTGCCCTGTCGGTATTCAAAAAGAACCCGGACAGATTTGACCTGGTGATCACCGATCGGGTAATGCCGGGCGGAAATGGACCGGGATTGGCCCATGGCATCCGTCAGATTCGGCCGGAGATTCCGATTATTATGTGCTCTGGTTTTTTTAACAAAAAAGATGATGAGTTTCTGGATACGAAATACGATATTGAAGCATTGATTGATGAAACCGTATCCAAGCCCTTTGAAATTAAACCTATGAGTATGCTGATCCGGGATGTCCTGGACAGGAGGAAAACATGAGCGAGTCTTCTGTGGTAAAGGTGTTGATTGTGGATGATGACCCGGATTTTTGCTATGCCTTGTGCCGGATTGTGGGGCGCCTGGGTCATGAGACGATCGTTACAGACACCCTGGCTGCGGCACGTAATGCGGCTATTTCCTCGGCGTTTAGTCTGGTACTGCTGGATGTGGGACTCCCTGACGGTTCTGGTCTGGATCTTTTGCCGGACCTTAAAGCACTGCCCTTAGATCCCGAAGTGGTGATCATCACCGGTGCTGGAGATGCCCAGGGTGCAGAATTGGCCATTTTAAACGGTGCCTGGAGCTATATCGAGAAAACCGCTTCGGCCAAAGAGATTTCATTGGCCCTATCCCGAGCCCTTCAATTTCGTGGAGAGCGTCTCAAGGCCTTGGGGCATGATAAAGTTACTCATTTGAATCGAGAAGAGATTATCGGCGCCAGCCCCAGAATGAATCGGGTCCTGGATGAGGTGGCTAAAGCTTCGGCCTGCGATGCCGGGCTTTTGATCACCGGTGAAACCGGCACTGGAAAGGAACTGTTTGCCCGGGCCGTCCATAAAAATTCATGCCGCGGAAATAGGGAGATGGTGGTGGTGGACTGTGCCGCCTTGCCAGAAACTCTGGGTGAAAATCTTTTGTTCGGCCATACAAAGGGGGTTTACACTGGTGCCGACGCGAGTCGGGACGGATTGATCCTTGCTGCTCATCGGGGCACCCTATTTCTGGATGAGGTCGGGGAATTGCCATTGCGCCTCCAGAAAATCCTCCTCCGGGTACTCCAGGAAAAACGATTTCGTCCATTGGGTCGAGAAGCTGAAATATACAGCGATTTCAGACTCATTGCCGCCACCAACAAGGATCTGGATCAAATGGTAGAAGCAGGCAGGTTCAGAAAGGATTTATTGTTCAGGCTTAAATCCCTGCACATTGAACTACCAGCCCTTCGGTATCGGGGCGGAGACCTGAAAATATTGGCCCGTCATTACCTGGACCATTACTGCGAGGCTCAATCCATTGATTCTAAGGGGGTATCATCGGATTTTACTGAGGTGATCTCAGCCTATTCCTGGCCAGGCAACGTTCGGGAACTGGCGCATACCATGGAACATGTGGTAATTGCTGCCCTGACCTCTCCCATTGTATTTTCCTCGCATCTTCCCCCTGCCATTCGCGCGGCTGTGGCCAGGGCCGGGTTTACCGGGGAACGAACAGCGACTGGCAGGCTGGAACAGGATTCTGAATACGGCAACGGTCCCATGCCGCCCTTATCCAAATACCGTGACAATATTTTGGCTGTCCATGAAAAAAAATACCTTAAAGATTTGCTCAGCCGATCTGCGGATATTCATTCTGCCTGTAAAACTTCAGGCTTATCCCGGTCAAGGCTTTATGCATTATTGAAAAAATACGGTATCTCTGCAAAACAAAGAAAGGGTGCCGCAGCCTGAGCGGCATTTGCCATCTCATCTGCAACACCCTAATCTTTAATTAATATAGACCTATATAGTAGGGTTAATTACTTGCCAAGACTGCCCAATCCGGTAGTACACTGGGATCAATGCCAAATGCGGCTGTCCCTAGGACAAGAAATAATCCAGTGATGACAACCACACCGATGAGATTAATCAAGATACCCGCCTTGACCATTTCATAAATTTTTACCCGGCCGGATCCGAAAACAATGGCGTTGGGCGGGGTGGCCACTGGCATCATAAAGGCACATGAAGCCGACAAGGTGGCTGGGATTAAAAGCATCAGCGGGTTGGTTTTCATGGCCACTGCAATGGAAGAGAGAATGGGCAGGATCATCTGGGTGGTGGCCGTATTTGATGTCAGCTCTGTCAAAAAGGTGAGGGTGGTGCAAATGCCGGAGATCATGAAGACGGTGCTGGCACCTTCCAATATCCCGAGTTTGTTTCCGATGAAAACGGAAAGCCCCGAGGCCTGAAACCCTTTGGCCAAGGCAAACCCACCGCCGAACAGCAGGATAATACCCCAGGGTAGTTTTGAAAATACGCCGCTGTCCAGAATGGTTGCAGATTTGGCATTGGGTGATCGGGAGGGCAGGATAAAGAGCAATGTTGCCATGGCCACAGCCACCGTGCCGTCATCAATGAGTTTGGGATACGGCAGCAGCCCTGCCCAGCCCGGAATGACCATAAACCCCATATTCAGGTTTTTTCGGAAGATCCAGAGTATTGCCGTCAGTAAAAAAACAACAAGTACTGATTTTTCTTCAGGAGACAAGGGACCTAAATCCTGATATTCTTTTTCCACAATGGAATGGTCCACAGTGATGTGGGACGGTACCCGAAAAAATACGCGGGTCAGCATAATCCAAATGATGAAAATCATGACAGCGGACAGGGGCAGGGCCATCAGCATCCATATACCAAAGGAGATGGCCGGTGCATTGGGAAACGTCTGCTCAAAAGTACGCACCAGGACGAGGTTAGGCGGCGTACCCACCAAGGTAGCAGCCCCACCCATAGAGGCGGCATAGGCAATACCAAGTAAAATACAAAGGGTAAAATTGTGAGTGGATTTTTCATCAAATTGCTCTTCCATCTTCATGATAATGGACATGGCAATGGGTAGCATCATCACCGCCGTGGCCGTATTGGAGATCCACATGGATAAAAATGCCGATGCCACCATAAACCCAAAGACCAGTCGAGAGGGGCCACCGCCGATGGTTTTGACCGTGAATAGAGCGATGCGTTTATGCAGATTCCATTTTTCCATTGCAAGGGCGATGAGAAATCCACCCATGAATAAAAAGATGGTGGAGTTGAAATAGACGCTTGCTGCGGCTTTACCTTTCATGATGCCCAGCAAGGGAAACAGGATAATCGGAAACAGGGCAGTGGTGGCCAATGGAGCAGCTTCTGTGACCCAAAAGACCGCCATAAGTGCAGCAACCGCTGCCATGCGCCCCACCATGGGATTGGCTGGATCAATATCAAGCATAAGTACGATTAAAAATAGAATCGGTCCAAGAATCAGTCCAGTACGCTGTAAACCACTTCTTTTGTTGGTTGCGTCTGACATACATTTCCTCCTTTTAAGATTGAGTTAAGGTCTATACAAACGTTTAATGCAATGGGTATACCGCTGTTGTATTATTTAAAATTAGATTGAAATTCAATAGGTTGATATTTTACCAGAATCCGGCTCGTTGTAATGTTGTCCTATGTCGCTGGATAATATCCTGCTGAGCAGGACAAAATCTGGATGAAGTCCCAGGTAACGTTATGAGACGGGAGCTCTGTATCATTGAGGAATATTTCAGGCCGCGGGTCATCCACCTTGGTAAAACGGGATCTTTTGCGGACCTCTTTGTCTTTTCTCAGGATGTTTTTGCCCATTTTGATGATATCGTCTGTCGCCCGTTCCAGGCCGTATTGGCGTTGATCATCTTGGCGATTATGGGCCGGGTTTGTTTTTAATCAAAGGTACCCGGTTAGCCCCCAAGGTATCTTCGGTAAAGGCCACGCTGTGGCAGATGATTTTATACCTTCAATGATAATCAAACTCGAAGGTCAGGTATTTGTTTTTTTGTTGTAATAACCGTTGAAACATCTGATCAGGCAACCGGGGTAACCACCTTTGGTGTTAATGCCGCTTCGTTTTGAAACGATATTCGATGGTTCTATAACCGACCCATGTCAGAGAGCTCACAAAGTCCGTCAGAATCGTGAATGAGGATATCTTTTGCCGCCACGGTGATGAGATTTGCCTCGCCCATTTTTTTCAGAATTCTGGATACGGTTTCCGGTGTGGTGCCGATTAAATTTGCCAGTTGGGCTTTCGAAATGGGCAGCGTTACTTTATCGGGGAGCTTGCCTGATGTCACGGATTTTTCATGGGCAAGTGTCAGAATATAGGCCGCCAGCCGGGCTGGGACCTCCTTGAGGCTTAGATTCTCAATCTGGATGGTAAAGGCCCGCAACCGTTTGGACAGGTCTGCCAGCATGGCTAAGGCCAGGGCCGGGTAGGCGGAGATCAATTCAACAAAGGCATCCCGGGGTAAAAATATGATTTGGGATGGGGCCAGGGCCATGGCAGAGGCGGGGAAATTTTTCCCTTCAAAGACAGGAACTTCACCAAATGTGTGGCCAGGACCGTAAATGTGCAGGATCTGTTCCTTCCCTTCAAGGGAAAGTTTGAACACTTTGATTTTACCTGTTGCCACGATGTAAAATCCTGTTGCCCGGTCTCCTTCCTGAAATATCATTTCGCCTCGTCTAAAGTCCACCTTATTGGCACGGTCCGATAGGTTTCTCAGTTGATCTTGGGACAATCCTGAAAAAAGAGGTATGGATTTTAGTATGTTAATGGTAGGATGCCTTATTTTTATCTTATTATTTCGATGAGCCCATAGGATATAACAGCTATGGTCCGAGCGGGCCTTTCTTGAAGGTTGGGCTATGCTGAAACATAAAAAAACGAATGGGTTTTTATCATAACTTTTATAAAAAATATCATCTTTTATCTGACTTGACATAGATCAAGGTTTTCTGACCTGTTCTATAGTAATTTCACATCAGAATGTAAAGATGAATTGTCCCTCAACATACAATAAGGAGAAATATGACGATGTTTTGCTTTCAATGTCAAGAAGCAGCAAAGAATAAAGGATGCACGATTAAAGGAATGTGCGGTAAGGAAAATACCACCGCCAATCTTCAGGATCTTTTGATTTACAACCTTCAGGGTATTGCAGTAGTTGCCGAACAGTGCAAAACCGCTGGGCTTGAAGTGCCTGTGTCTGCTCCCACATTTATGGCACAAGCCCTGTTCACCACCATTACCAATGCAAACTTTAATGATGATAACCTGGTAGAGTGGATCAACCGCGCCCAGGCCGTGAAAAAAGAATTGGCCGATGCTGCTGGTGATAAACTGGGCAGTGATCTCCATGAAAGTGCCCTTTGGTATTCCGATGATGTCTCCTGTTTTCAAGCTAAGGCAGAAACCGTTGGGGTACTGGCCACGGAAAATGAAGATGTCAGATCCCTTCGTCAGCTGCTGATTTTGGGCCTCAAGGGTGTTGCCGCCTATGCAGACCATGCCGCTGTGCTAGGCGTGGAAAAAGAAGAGATCTGGGATTTCATGATTGAAGCCATGGCCTCTACCACCAAAGCGTTGAGTGTTGATGAAATGGTCGGCATGGTACTGAAATGCGGCGAAGTTGCCGTGACCACCATGGCGGCGCTGGATGAAGCCAACACCACTGCATACGGGCATCCCGAACTGTCCGAAGTGAATATCGGTGTGGGGACCAATCCTGGCATACTGATTTCCGGCCACGATATGAAGGATATGGAGGAATTGCTCCAGCAGACTGAAGGTACGGGTGTGGACGTATACACCCATGGCGAGATGCTGCCAGCCAATTACTATCCTGCATTTAAAAAATATAGTCATCTCAAAGGGAATTACGGTGGATCCTGGTGGCATCAGAACGAGGAATTTGAGTCCTTTAATGGCCCTATCCTCATGACCACAAATTGTATCGTGCCGCCGAAAAAGAAAAATACGTATCTGAATCGGATGTATACCACTGGTGTGCCATCATTCCCCGGTGCCACCCATATTGCGGATCGGGTCAATGGCAGCCCTAAGGATTTTTCCGCACTCGTGGCACATGCTAAAACCTGTGCACCTCCCACTGAGATTGAGACGGGTAAAATTGTCGGCGGTTTTGCCCATAATCAGGTACTGGCTTTGGCTGACAAAGTGGTGGATGCCGTAAAGGCCGGCGCTATTAAACGGTTTGTTGTCATGGCGGGTTGCGATGGCCGTCAGAAAGGGCGCGCTTACTTTACTGAAGTGGCTGAAAAATTGCCCCAGGATGCCGTCATTCTCACAGCAGGATGCGCCAAGTACCGGTATAACAAGCTGGATCTTGGGGATATTGGGGGCATCCCAAGGGTTCTGGATGCAGGTCAGTGCAACGACTCATATTCCCTGGCCGTCATCGCCCTGAAACTCAAAGAGGTGTTTGGTCTGGAAGATATCAACGAACTGCCTCTGTCCTTTGACATTGGATGGTATGAGCAAAAGGCAGTTGCCGTGCTCCTGGCCCTGTTGCACCTGGGCGTCAAAGGGATCCGTCTTGGTCCCACATTACCCGCATTTGTGTCTCCGAATGTGCTCAACGTGCTGGTAGATAATTTCGACATTAAGCCCATTACTGAACCGGATGCGGATGTTGCTGCAATTATGGCAGGTCATTAATCATTGGCGTAACGTGTAAAATACCCATGGACCGTCAACCATAACGTCAGGCCCATGATCGAAATAATGGCCATGGGCCTTATTCTATGACATCCAAAAGATACGTCGCGGAGAATAAGTTATAAAGGACATATCATATGAAAGTGATGCGTAAAATCATCGAAATCGATGAAGAAAAATGCAATGGCTGTGGGAATTGTGTCCCCGCCTGCGCCGAAGGCGCCATACAGATTATAAACGGTAAAGCCAAAGTGACTGCCGATAAATACTGTGACGGTCTGGGTGCCTGTCTTGGAGATTGTCCTCAGGGTGCGTTGAGACTGATTGAACGTGAAGCAGATGAATTTGATGAAGTTGCTGTGGAAGAGATGCTTAATGCACAAAAAGCCGTGGGACAGACAGCCCCTTCTGGCGGAGGCTGTCCCTCGGCAGCATTGAAAATTTTCCCCACGGCAATGCCGACAGTCAACACCTGCCAGTCCGCCAATACACCAAAAACGGTGAAATCCGGCGGCCCCTCCGCCCTGGGACACTGGCCGGTACAAATCCGTCTGGTACCTGCCGGGGCGCCTTTTCTAAGGGGTGCGGACCTGCTCATCGCTGCCGATTGCGTGCCTGTGGCCTATCCCTCTTTTCATAAAGATTTTCTTCATGGCAAAGCGGTTATGATTGGATGTCCCAAGTTTGACGATGCGCAGAGTTATGTGGATAAGCTGGCCGATGTGTTTGCCCGGGCCGGTATCAAATCCATCACCTCGGTGGTGATGGAAGTGCCCTGTTGTTCCAGCATGGCCGGTATCATTAAAAATGCCCTGGCAAAATCTAAAACCGAGATTCCGTTTAAAACAATCACTGTAACCGCCAGTGGAGAGATTCTATCATGATTTGGGATAAGGATGCGGATGCCGCAGTTAAAAAGGCACCTTTTTTTGTACGTAAAAAGGTCCGCAAACGGGTTGAAACCTTTGTGAGGGAAAAGGGTCGGGACCGGGTCACCCTGTCAGATGTCAAGGCTTTGAAAAAGAAGTTCCTCTCCAAGGGCGGCATGGAAAATGAGATTAAAGGGCATGATGTGTCCGCCTGCTTTGGGGGAGACGGCTGTCCGAATTCAGTGGCACTTTCGTCAAAGCAACTGGTAAAAGATATTGAGACCGTTATGGCATCGGCAGGGATCCTTTCGTTCCTCAAATCGGAGGTGACAGGCGATTTAAAGTTTCATCATGAATTCAGGGTATCCATCTCCGATTGTCCCAATGCCTGTTCCCGCCCCCAGATTACCGATATTGGCATTATTGCAGCGGCACTTCCCGAGATTACCGCAGAAGACTGCGTCCATTGTGAGGCCTGTGTCGATATTTGCCCGGAGCAGGCGGTAACCCTTGAACGCAGCGGACCAATCGTTGATTTTAAACTCTGTCTGGCCTGCGGCAAATGTATGAAGGGATGCCCAACCGGCACCCTGGATACACAAGAAACCGGTTACCGCGCGTTGTTAGGAGGCCGCTTGGGTCGTCATCCTCGACTGGGAATGGAGATACCCGGGATTCTATCCCACGAAGGTGTTTTGGATCTAGTGAGGCGTTGTCTTGACTTTTACAAGGCCCATTCCAAAGGCGGTAAACGGTTTTCCCATGTTTTGGAATCCCTGGATCAGATTTAACCTATTTGTTTTTTTCTTCACCTTTTTGAAATACCTCATCCACCCAATACATGGCGGCGATCATGTTGGGAAAGCCTGTGGTGGACAAGGACAGCAGCACCGCATGCTTTACCTCTTCCTTTGTAGCCCCTGATTCTATCGCTTTACGGGTGTGAGACATGACGCCCCCCCTGGAATTGGCCCCGACAGCAATACCTAATTTGACAAGGTTCTGGGCCTTTTCATCCAAAGGACCGGCCTCTCGCGCCAGGGTGCCCATCTTTTTATACGCTTCAAAAATTTCAGGATAATCAGATGCAAAGTTAGTGTATTTATTGGGTAGATACATGATGCCTCCTTTTTTTAGTTTAATGATTTTTCAACAGACGATTTTGTATCAGGTTACCTTATCAAATACGTGATGAAATGGAAACGGTCAGGACATTCGCTTTAAAACATTCTTAACCCATCTTTTCGAAAAATAAGCTATAAAATGATAAAATAACCCATATTTTATGGCCCTACTGAAGATCAGTTCTCATAAATTCAAATAGTTAGAAA
>PDWI01027805.1_pt1 | contig 11269 bp, 14 predicted proteins | sample 1430891 | NCBI WGS metagenome assembly PDWI01 (sample SAMN01162508, study PRJNA174530) | Oral metagenome, whole genome shotgun sequencing project. | biome: Marine environment; feature: Marine mammal; material: Swab sample of the gingival sulcus; isolation source: swab sample of gingival sulcus... | reverse complement strand
GTAACACCACCCATTAGCATAATAAAAGTGAGTAAAATTGGAAAAATGTGGAAAATCTGTATTGTAGTTTTGTTCATGGTGCTATTCACAGATTTGTTCATAGTTCTGTCCATAGATTTATTAGGTTTATTATCGGTATTTTAAGGCGTATTGAACATTCTTATCAATTGTATCATAGCAAATAGTGTGAGTTGAGGGAAAAACCTTTACCAAAATATAAATTTCATGATATTGTAGAGTCCTTATAATAAGTGTATTAGTGAAGACTTTATTTATAAAAATTACTCAATGAGGAATGGTTAACATAGAGGAATAGTTAACATATTTCTTCCACAAGGCATATTGAGAAAAAAGTAATGGCACAAAGCAGAAAAGAAACCGCATGGAAAAAGAGTCGAAAATTTGGCGATGTCAAAGGCGGAAGAGTAAGACCTAAACTTGCTGATAAAATTTTTAATCGACAGCATAATTTTTTACCGCCTTGTGATAATGAGCAAACACCAATTTTTATCGTCGATAACCCCTCAAGAGATTTTTATTTCCCTGTGAGCGTTGCAGAGATAGAAGAATTTTTAACACAACTTCCTATTTCCCATACCGAACATTTAACACATATTTGGTTACGAAAAATGAAAAAGAAAGAATATGAGAAAGAGGAAAGTCATCAAGGGTGCTTTATTTGTGGTAGTGGTGTAAATTTAATTGTTTTGTATCCTTTTCCTATTGATTTGCAAATGAATTTTGGTAAGAAAAAACCAGCAGAAAGAATATTAAAATGGTACTCTGCCTATGAACCTAAGTTAATTTATAAAGGTGGTAATTGGCTGTTACAATGGACAAAAGAAGGCATTAAAAAGTACTCTAATTATAAGAACAGAGGTGAAAACTATGCAGATAATTATGCCTACTATTGGGGACATCAATTAAGAACACAGTATGAATAGTATGGATTAAAAAACCAAACCCACAAAATAACCAAAAATCGTGTTGTATCTAAGAGATTTCACCTTTTAAACGTCGAATATAATTGTTTATTTTTTTATCAAATGAAGAAATTTGATAATCCGATGATTGATAATAGGCAATCATCACACAATCAACAAAATCCAACCGTGTTTGCTGATAAACTTTAATCGCTGTGATAATAAACGGCTTATCTTGATGACAAACGATGTCATCTTGAAATAGGTAAAGCAGTTCTTCAGCAATTTCTGCTCTAGGCATTTGATAAACTTTGTCTAAAACGTAACAAAATTCTGCAATAACTTCAGTTGTCGTATAAACAATATTATTATCAATTAAATCAGTAGCTTGTTTGCTAAGTTGTTCATTATCTTGTAATGAATATCGTAAAATAATATTGGTGTCAATGATATGCATATTTTTCTACCACTGCTTGTTGCCATGCTGTATCTTCTTGAGCGATTAAAGCAGGGTTAGCGTATTTTGCTAACGCCCCTGCTCGTGATTTCTTTTTGAGTTTTTCTTGGGTAGTTGTATCTGCAATGCGTTCATTGATGTATAATTCTAATAATTGTGGTGACATCATAACAGCAACAGGTTTGCCTTGCTCAGTCAAAGATAGCATTTGTTGTTGTGATTGCTCAATAAAACGGTCAATAGATTGATGATTTTCAATTGGTATGCTGGCAAGTTGCATGGTGAGTCCTTAATTTGCTTTGTATTTATAAAGTTAGTGTAGCATAATTTTATTGAGTTACAAACACCACCAACCCCACTATCAATGATAAAATATCCCTAAAGCACACCTACAATACGCCAATAATATCATTTTAAATAGTAAACAAGGCTTGTTTGCCTTTTTGTGGGAATGTACTAAAGGCTTGCGTGGTTGGTTATTGACCTTTAGCCTATTAGTTGCTATGACAGGCGTTTATGAAGCAATGCTGTTTGCGTGGGTGGGTGATTTGGTTGATTGGTTAGCGATTTATACCCCTGAAACGCTTTGGCAAGAAAAAGGTACAGAAATTTTTACCATGCTGGTGATTATGCTCCTTAGCGTTATTGTGGTGATTGTTGATAGCCTAATCCATTATCAAGTGATACAAGGCGTGTTTCCGATGCAGATGCGTTGGCGGTTTCATCGCAGTATGCTGGATCACTCCATGCAGTTTTATCAAGATGAGTTTTCGGGGCGAGTGTCGGCAAAAGTGATGCAGACGGCTTTGGCGGTGCGTGGGGTCATTACTACGATTTGCGATATGCTTACCTATGTTGGGGTATTTTTTATCACCACAGGGGTGATTATGTTTAGTTTGGATATTTGGCTGATTATTCCCTTTATTTTATGGTTGATTATGGTGATTGCTAGCCTTGTCTATTTTTTGCCAAAATTAGCCACAGCCTCCAGTGAGCAAGCCGATGCACGCTCTTTGATGACAGGGCGGATTACTGATGCTTATGCCAATATTAACACAGTAAAATTATTTAGTCATTCTCGCCGTGAGCTTAGCTATGCCAAAAGTGCCATGGAACAGTTTATGGTCACAGTGCACGGACAAATGCGATGGGTGACGTATCTCAATATTACCACCCATTTAATTAGCATTGTATTGATTGGTGGTACGGCAATCATCGCTTTGTATTTATGGAATATCAGTTTGGTCAGCGTGGGGGCGATTGCCACGGCGACGGCAATGGCTATTCGTATGAATGGTATGACTCATTGGATAATGTGGCAAATGACGCAACTGTTTGAAAGTATTGGTACGGTGCAAGACGGTATCCGCACCCTTTCCACCCCAAAAACCGTGCTTGATAAAGAAAATGCCAGCGAATTAGTAATCAAACAAGGCAATATTAATTTTAATAAGGTTAATTTTGCTTATACGCAGACCAATAAAGAAAAGACAAAACAAATTCTGTTAACCGATTTTAATTTAGATATTAAAGCAGGCGAAAAAATTGGTTTGGTAGGGCGTTCCGGGGCAGGAAAGTCGACTTTAGTGAATTTATTATTGCGGTTTTATGATGTGCAATCAGGGAAAATTCTCATTGACGGTCAAGCGATTGACGAGGTAACGCAAGAGTCGCTCCGCCAACAAATCGGTATGGTCACCCAAGATACTTCGCTACTTCATCGCACGGTGCGAGATAATATTGCTTATGGTCGCCCTAATGCTACAGAAGAGGAAATCATTGAGGCGTGTAAAAAGGCTCATGCGTGGGAATTTATTCAGACGTTGCACGATAAAAAAGGCCATAAAGGGCTTGATACCCAAGTGGGTGAACGTGGGGTTAAACTCTCAGGAGGACAACGCCAACGTATTGCCATTGCTCGAGTTATGCTAAAAAATGCCCCGATTTTACTGCTTGATGAGGCGACTTCGGCACTTGATAGCGAAGTGGAACACGCCATTACCGACAGTCTCAACGATATGATGCAAGGCAAAACTGTGATTGCCATCGCTCACCGTTTATCCACCATTGCCGAGCTTGATAGACTCGTGGTAATTGATGAGGGCAGAATTATTGAGCAAGGTAGCCACGAGGAACTATTGGCAAAAAATGGGGTTTATGCCCAATTATGGACTCGGCAGAGTGGTGGGTTTTTGGGGGAAGTGTAAGCGAGAAGAGTAATCAGAATAATTGATTACTCTTCTATCTCGTCCTCGTCATACTCTAAACTATATTCAAAACTTCTTATTCTAGAAAATTCAAAAAGAATTAATCCAATTAAAGATAGTGGTTTAAAGAAACCTACAACCAGTCCAATTAAACTACCATAAAACGCTCCAAATAAGCTGGCATAAAAAAACCCAAAGAACATACCAAGAATGATAGAGATACATCCTATATACATGAATAATATTCCTAAGATACGGACAGCCTTGATAAAACTTGATTCATATAATGAAGAGAGCGTAACATAGCCCACCGCTATTTCATAAATCCTATGTACGGCAACAGCAATAACTACTAATCCGACTAACGTATATAATACAGCGATAATAGGGTTAACTATATTTGAATTATTAGGCATTTGTTGAAATAATCTTAGAGCATATTGCAATCTAGGCAAGGCAATAATTAAAATAACCATTACTAATGATAAAGAATAAATAATTTTTGTGCCTTTGCTAGGAATATACGTCATTACTTTCACCTTTGTCCATGTCCTTCAGACTTTATTTCTGTTTTTATTTTCATCATCAAACAACAAGCGCTTGGATTATCAGAGGATATTATAGCGGATTTTTTTGAGGGATGTATCCTTCTTAACAGCGAACATAAGATAGATTTCTAGCTTTGTTGAGAAAAATAGTCACCCCATAGTAGCCCCCACTCAACCATTAATCAAAATATCCCCTAGTACGATTTGCAAACCATACCAGCGATAGCATCACGGGCACTTCTACCAATACGCCAACAACCGTAGCAAGCCCTGCACCACTATTTAAACCGAATAAAGAAATCGCCACCGCAACCGCCAATTCAAAAAAGTTAGAAGTAGCAATCATACTGGCAGGGGCAGAAATATTATGCGGAAGTTTTAACAACTTAGCGACAAAATAACTAATAGCAAAAATTCCATAAGTCTGAATTAATAAAGGAATGGCAATCAGCACAATGACCAACGGTTTGGCTAAAATGGTTTCCGCTTGCAAGCCAAACAGGATAAACACAGTTGCCAATAAACCGATAATGGAAAAGGGTTTTAAACGGTTGCAAAAGTTTTCAATGGCATTATTAGGATTATTGGCACTATTATTGATATTATCATCATTTTTTTGCTTATCGTCTTGCTTGCCTTTTTGCAACATCATACGAGTCACTGCCCCTGCAACCAATGGCAATAACACATACAAGCCCACCGATAACAGCAAAGTCTCCCAAGGTATGCTGATATCATTAACGCCCAACAGTAAGGCAGTTAACGGAGCAAAGGCAAACACCATGATAATATCGTTAATCGATACTTGCACAAGGGTATAGTTGGGGTCACCCTTGGTCATTTGACTCCATACAAATACCATTGCCGTACAAGGGGCAACCCCCAATAAAATCATACCTGCAATGTATTCATTTGCCGATTGGACATCGACTAAATTGGCAAAAAACACCTTAAAAAACAACCACCCCAACAACGCCATCGTAAAGGGTTTCACCAGCCAATTTATCGTTAAAGTGAGTAATAAGCCCTTGGGTTTTTTGCCCACATCTTTTAACGAGGCAAAATCAATCTGCACCATCATCGGATAAATCATCAACCAAATTAACACAGCAATAACAAGGTTAACATGAGCAAACTCTAGCCCTGCCACCACCGCAAATAGATTTGGTACAACTGCCCCAAGCATCACCCCAAAAAGGATTGCCAAACCAACCCAAACCGATAAATAGCGTTCAAAAATGCCCATAATTTCACCCTAATAATCTTGTCCTAACAGTGCCATAAAAATTGCTTTAGAAAGCAACTTACGAAAACAATTCACGAAAAAAGTTCGCTATGTGTATTTAACCGTATCAAAACAATTTTATCATCATATTTTTCATAAACTAATAACAAATCAGGTTTGATATGATATTCTCGAAACCCTTTCATATTCTCTGTTAGAGCATGGTCTCGATATTTTTCAGGCATTTTTGTATCATTTAACAAATGTGAAAGCACTTCAACTAACGGAGCGAGCAATCCAAACTTTCTCAAATCTTTATCAAATTTTCGACTGGTTTCAAGTTGTTTCATTGAATGCACTCACAAATTCATCTAAGTTTTTATATTTAATGACATCACCATTTTTCACCTCTTCAATCGCCTCCAAAGTTGAGGCACTGGGCGTTCTATCATTTGCTTGATAGTCAAAAACTAAGGGAATTTTTCTTGTATTAGCAACATTATGCAAAAACATACGAATCGCTTGAGCCGTAGTCATACCATAATTTTCAAAAATTTCCCCTGTCTTTTCTTTTAAATCTTTTTCAAGACGTAAGTTAAAATTTACCATATCTGCCATAATTTATACTCCAAAGTGTTTACAAATCATGTTAAATATAAAATAAATGCCATAAAAAATCAATGATTTTATTGAGGATATTGGCTAACCAATCTCAAACCGTATCCGCTGAATTAATCGCTGTGAGGTTTCTGCAAAGTCGGTTCTGCCGTGCAATAGCTTATGATTATTACACAGCACCAACTCATTTTTTTGTAACTTATAAGTGATTGCATGCTCTGCCAACAACGCATCAAACCTATCCAAAAACGCCAACTCCTCAGCGGATAACTCGCTATAGCCCTCAATCATAAGGCGGTTATAACAGACGTTATAGTTTAGTTGCTTTGTGTTTGCTTGGTCTTTTTTTAGAGAGTATTGGCTTAGAGGGTCTAGGCTTAATGGCTCTTGGCTTAAAATGCTCCTTTGGCGATTTCTAAAAGTCCATTGTTTACTGAGCAAAAACTCAATATCTGCTTTATCCAAGCAGGCAAGCACATCGGTTAACTTGATAAAAATGCTCTCGCCTCCTTGCTCGGCAGGGGTTACGCAGAGCATCGCCAAGCCGTTAGGAATCTGTTCAAAATCCGAGCAATCAGTATGCAACGAAAAATAATAATTAGAATTGGCATAAGACTTAAAAAAATCATGATACTTGCTTACTTTCACCGCAAAAACAGGGCTTTGACTGCGAAAATCAACAATGGGCTTGCCAATTTTATCAATAAAGTTTTGCAATGAGGTATCATCACTGGGAAAATTTTTTATCAACAACAAAGGCGTATCAGCCGATTGTAACCCCTTGCCAATCTCGACAATATCCCTCTCACTCAGCGAATGAAAATCAACAGAATCAGGGTTCATAGAAACAGGGTTAATCAAGCCCACCACCGCCTCCAATGACAATGCTTACCGTGTCATTATTATCGGCCCATTCACTCGATAATGATAAGGAATATCAACTTTTCGGCGATTTGGCGGAGCACCGCCCCAAAAGGCATGGGTCTTATTAAGCCCTGTTTGTTGATGAAACTCATCGAGCAACTCCGCCATAGTCGCCTGTGGTGCAATGCTAAGTTTGGTCACATAAGAGCCGTCCGCCTGTTGTTGCCCTGTATTTGACCCCCTTAAATCACCGCTATAGACGATATTAAGATTAAGCTGTTTCACCTTATCATTTATCGAAATGGGGCCACAGTAGTTTTTTCATAAGGTAAATTCCTTTGGTGGTTTACTTTGGTTACTTGCTTTGGTTGGTGGATTATTTTATGGAGCTAATCCTGCTATCCGCTCTCATCGCATGATTGGTAGTAAATGGCTACTTGATTACTTTGCGTAGCTATAGTGAATTAATCCGCAACAAAAGCACCAATGACAATAGCTACAGTAGAATCATTACCGATATTCCAATCGTTTAAAGTGTCATTTTCGTTTTCTTCAAAAACTATTATACCGTTGATTTCACACATATAAGGTATTTCAACTTCTTGTCTCTTATTGTCGTCTGTCCAAGTCCAATATTTATAGGTTCGTTTTTCACCTGTTTGTTGAAAAAACACATCTAAAAACTCCGCTATGGTTGCTTGTGCTGAAATGCTAAGCGTGGTTTGTTTTTTATTCTCATCTTCATCTGCCATGTAATAACTAACATTGAGTGTAATATTTTCCATCATACGTCAATCCCAACTTTCAAATTTAAATAATTTATTTTCATAGATAAATCAAATAATTAAAACAATCTATTTCTTCAATTGAACCAATCCTCCCCCTGATACGCGAGCACAGCTCTTGTCTTGCGAGCGGACGAAACAGTGTTTCGTTTTTTCCGCTCTCAGGGAGTTAGAGGGGGTTCAGGGAAGTTGAGATTGGCGTATCATTGATAATCCTATTTAATTTTTCTAAAAACTCTTCCTTAGTTAAATTCTGCTCTGCCAACTCTGCCAATATTGCTATGCGTTGTTTTATCGTCTCAATCACTTCAAAAAAGGCTTGATTAGACTTATCTTTATCAGTTATTTTACTTGGGTCTGGCAATCCCCAATGCACAACCATACTATCGCCAAACCATACAGGACAATTTTCATTTTTCGCACTATCACACACGGTAAAGACAATATCGGCATGAAAATCTTTATGCTCGTCCCATGATTGACTTTGTAAATTATCCGTTTGAAACCCTTGCTGTTGCAAGTTTTCAAGGGTTAACGGGTGCACTTTACCACTTGGGCTACTGCCTGCACTTTTTGCCAGTAGTACACCTTGATGATTTTGGTTAGCAATCGCCTCACAAAGAATACTGCGACAACGATTATGGGTACAGATAAAAAGGAGTTTGAGGGGCGTATTCATGATTGGTTTATTCTCTATAAAGACTTATTTATCAAAGATTGGAGTTAGAAATCTAGTATCAATTCTATCCTTTTTGTCATTTATCTACAAGCAAATGTTGGCATAAACTAGTAAAAGCTACAAAAATTATTGGTATAAAAACTAAGAGTTTGCTATAGTTTATTTCTCAGAACTTTCTAAGAAAATAGACCAAAAAAGAAAACTCACATAACTGACTGAGGAGGATATCATGAGCACCACTGAGATTATTGGCTTTGAACTTAATTACAGCAAGATACCAACCATAAATTTAAATTCGAGTACTGACCCACAAGCTGTACAATACCGAGTGGCACTTGCCAGAGCCTCTAATGCTATTGAGGGTGTTGTATTGTCTGATGAAGACAAGGCATTTATGGATAACATGCCTGCGGATATTTCTGATAAAGCATTTCGCCAAGCTGTGTTAGATTATATCTAAGCGTTCTGATTTTATCCATTTATCGATGGCAATGGTCGCACTCAACGCCAATCTTTACAAAACTTAGCAACATTATGCAACAAAAAACTTGACCTATCCAAACTTAATAAAGCCGATTGGTATCATTCTGCTGAAGTGTCCCACATGATGGCGGATAATTCTGAATTTGCAAGAATTATTGAGTCAATGTTGATATGATATGTAAAAGCAATTTAACCCACCACCTGCATATGATTATCAAACGCCATTGGCAGGATGATTTTATCAGTGATAAGCTTGCCATTATCGACACTAAGCAAGGTTAATCCGCCTTGTCCATCACTTACTAAAAAGCCATCCTGCCTATTGTGGTTTGGGCTTTGACTATGGCTGTATTTAGCAATGGCAATACCTGCACAGTCGGCAATCTTTACCGTATCGATTAAGCGTTGGCTAGTCATATCAAACACAGACACACAACCACCAATCGGACTGGTCGCACAAATAAGATTAGAATTCGCATTCACTAGCACACTGGCAATATAATGATGGAACTGTCGCCAACTTGCTTTTTGCTGATTCTTAGCATCTGTATTCTTAGTATCGGTAATATTAGTGTTGTCCATGCTATATTCGATAAACTCATCATCAGCAAACTTATGGGTCAATATCAGTGGCATATTTAGATGTTTGTCACCTTGAAATTGAATGCCGATGGCAACCGTACCTTTGAATTTTCCATGAGTGACCGCTGAAATATGACGTACGCTCATTTGGTTATGTTTTGGTTGGATTTGTTGCAAAATTTCCCCTTTCTTTGGGTTGTTGCCATCTGTTTTGGTGCCATTTACTAACGCCAAATACACCAATGAAGGTTGCATACTTTCGATATTTAACTCTTCTCGGGATGCCCGCTCGGTTTTAATGCCACCATTGGCAACAATCAGCTTGTCACCATCAGGGTGCATAATCAACTCGTGAGGACCTATGCCATGAGTAGCAAATTCCTCAATCTTTTGGTAGTCATTTGCCACATCATACACGCCAACCATACCAGCAAAGCTATCGGTGTCGTTTTCTGCCACATAAAGTAAATTACCATCAAGAGAGTAGCAGGCATGACCATAAAAATGGCGGTTCTCTTGTTGCTGTAAGTCTTTAGCTTTGATGGTGTGCAACAGCTCACCAGTTGCACAGTCCATTATCCAAAAATATTCACTCGGACGGCGACCCATCACTGCAACATGGCGTTTGTTTTCTTGAGAGGGTTGCGGGGAGGGAGGGTTATTGTTAGACTGGTTCTTAGTTTGGACTTGGGTTTGAGCTTGAGAGTGTTTTTCTAACGATGGCTGAACCACGATGTCATGTACTCGCTCGGGAACATCGGTTTGCCAAACGATTTGACGGTGTTTATCAATCCCCACTACTGAAAAGTCGTCAAATTCACCAGTTGAGCCAGTTTTTCCATTTTTTATAGAGCCATTGTTTTTGTTTGCCACGCCACTGACCCATTGAACGTGATTAAGTTTGTTTTCTTTATTATTGTGGCTGTTTTGATGATTAGCTTGATGGCTAGTTTGTTGAACGTTGGTTTGCTCAAAGTCGGTTTGTTGAAAAGCATTTTTTTGAAAATCGGTTTGTTGAAAGTTTGTTTTTTGATAATAAGTCTGTTGCCAAGCCCGCCATGCTTGCTGATTGGATTGCTCAATACGTTGCCATTGCTGGGCTGTACCCATTAGATAATCAGAAAGTTTGGCATTAGAATTGCTCCGTTTTCGCCATAGGTGATGACAACCCACTGCCACCGTTGTGCCAATGACGGATAAACCCAATGTTTGAGCTAGGGGGTTGATTAGGCTGTTGACTAGGGTGGGTTTGGGGGTTTGTTGTTTGGGGTTGGTTTGTCTGCTACTTGTCATAGTTATTTTGCACAGTTATTTGTCACAGTTATCTACATTTAACATCCCAATCTCAACTTTCATGAAACCCCCTCTAACTCCCCCTTATCAGGGGGAGCACTGGTTCAATTTGAGAAAGGTATCAATTTAACTAATTGATTTATCTGTAAAAATAAATCATGTTAATTTAAAAGTTGAGATTGGGGTATTTAACCTAATCCAACACAATATCATATTGCTCTTGCGTATAAAGCGTTTCTACTTCAAAGGTGATGACTCTGCCCAACAAGTATTCAAGGTCGGCAACGGTATCTGCCTCACTGGTTAGCAACAGGTCAATTACAGAAGCATGAGCCACCACAGTGAACTGCTTGGGGGCGTTGTAGGTTCGAGCACATCGCATGATTTCTCGGAAAATTTCAAAGCAAACAGTTTCTGCCGTTTTTACAAAGCCTTTGCCATCGCAGGTGCTACAAGGTTCGCACAGTTGTTGCTCTAGTGATTCTCGGGTGCGTTTGCGAGTCATCTCTACCAGTCCAAGCTCACTGATTTGGGTGATATTGGTGCGAGCATAGTCATTGGCAAGCTGGGTTTGTAGGCTGATAAGCACGTCGTCTTTATGCTCT
>PDWI01009848.1_pt1 | contig 11269 bp, 6 predicted proteins | sample 1430891 | NCBI WGS metagenome assembly PDWI01 (sample SAMN01162508, study PRJNA174530) | Oral metagenome, whole genome shotgun sequencing project. | biome: Marine environment; feature: Marine mammal; material: Swab sample of the gingival sulcus; isolation source: swab sample of gingival sulcus... | reverse complement strand
ATTAATGAAGATACTTGCGATGAAAAAAGACAGGTAAGATTTAGTTCAGTATTAACAGAAGAAATAGGGCATCATATTTATGGTGAAATTTGGGCTAATGATATTAAAAAAGTATTATCTGAAAATAATTTAATTGAAAGACCTATTCATATAATTAGTGCAAATATGCACAGTGTTTTAAATTCAATTTATGCTAAAAATGCTTTGCCAAAAGAGGCTAAAAAACATAAAAATTTTAGTTTATATGAATTGTTAAGTAATAAAAATAGTGAGCCTTTACAAAAGGCAGTAAAAAACTATGCTTCTGAAAATGGATTGATTTATATAAAAGATAAGTCGGGAACAAATATTAATGTTCAAATTATTGATACTGCTAAAATTAATTTTGAACATTCTTTATTTAAAAAAGGTGATTCTAATAATAAGAATGATAAAAAGCAGTTTTTAGATGTGAAATCTGTTTCAATAATGGGGAAAGCAGGAATTTTAGAAGGAGGAAAAGGAGATATTATGATTCCCTCATCACATATTTTTGAAGGTACGGCTGATAATTACCCTTTTAAAAATGAACTTTCAAAAGAAGATTTAGAAGGTTTTGGAGTTAAGGTGTTTGATGGTGCAATGGTTACTGTTTTAGGAACATCACTTCAAAATAAAGACTTATTAAAATTTTTCCACGATTCTTCTTGGAAAGTTATTGGGCTTGAAATGGAAGGTGTTCATTATCAAAAAGCAATTCAAGCAAATTCAAAAATTAGAGGAAATATTAATGAAAATGTAAAAGTTCGTTATGCTTATTATGCTTCTGATAATCCGTTAGAAACAGGGGCAACATTGGCTTCTGGAGGATTAGGTATGAGTGGAGTTACTCCAACTTATGCAATTACCCAAAGAATATTAGAACAGATATTTTAGGTATTTCTATAAGATTATACTTTTAGTAAAAACTAAAAATTACCCCTAATTTATGTAATATTATGATACATAAATTAGGGTAATTTTTTTGGTTAAAACCATATAATTGTTTAATATTAAATTAACAACAAAATACATATTTTATTAAAATTTTCTTAAAAAAATTTGTATAGAAAAAAAAAAAAACCATATTTTTGGGAAATAATTTTAAAAAATGTAAATAATTATGGTTAAAACTAAATGTTGGTTAGCATTATTTGTAATGCTAATATGTCAGGTAATTACCGCACAAGAGGTAAGGATAACAGGGGTTGTTGCAGATGAATCAGGACCTTTACCTGGGGTTGCTGTATTTATTAAGGGAACAAGTAACAGTACCGAAACTGATTTTGATGGAAACTATAGTATTAAAGCAAAAAAAGGAAATGTTTTAGTGTATAGTTTTGTAGGAATGGAAACGGTAGAAAGAAAAGTAGGTTCTATGAAAAAAATAAATGTTACATTAAAAACAGCCGAAGATAATGTTTTAGATGAGGTTGTAGTAACAGGATTTCAAAAAATAGATAAGCGTCTTTTTACAGGTTCTGCTATTCGTTTAAAACAAGAAGATGTAAAGCTTGAGGGGGTGGCTGATGTAAGCCGTTCTTTACAAGGTACAGTATCAGGGGTTTCAGTAGAAAATGTTTCTGGTACTTTTGGGGCTACACCTATTGTTCGTGTCCGTGGGGTTGCTTCTATTAATGGTACAAATAAACCTCTTTGGGTAATTGATGGGGTTGTTGTGGAAGATGCTATAGAATTATCTGCAGAAGATTTAACATCAGGTGATTTATCTACCGTTTTAGGTTCTTCTACAGCAGGGTTAAACCCAGAAGATATTGAATCTTTTCAAATTTTAAAAGATGCCTCTGCAACTGCATTGTATGGTGCAAGAGCAATGAATGGGGTAATTGTAATTACTACCAAAAAAGGTAAACAAGGAAAGGTAAGTTTTAATTATACATCAAACTTAATGTTAAGAGCAAAACCTTCTTATAGTCAATTTGATATTATGAGTTCAGGTGAGGAAATGTATGTATACCAAGAATTATATGAAAAAGGATGGATAGATATAGTTTCTGCAAGAACAGGAAAAAACCACGGTGCTTTAAATAAAATGTTCTCTAAAATTTCTAATAGAGAAATTCCTTGGGGAGCAAATGGAGGATTAAATTATGACTTTTTACAACCTTATGCAGATGCTAATACTGATTGGTTTAATTTATTGTTTAAAAACTCATTTTCATCTCAACATTCATTAAGTATGAACGCTGGTAGTGAAAAATCTCAAGTAAGAGCCTCTTTAGGTTTACTTTCTGACCCAGGTATAACCATAGCAGATAAAGTTAAAAACTACACAGCTACTATTAGAGCAAACTTTAAATTGAGTGATAAATTAACATTAGGAATGAAATTTTCTGGTAATGTGAGAGACCAAAAATTAGCAGGTTCTTCAAAAAGAAAATTTAATGCAATTAGTGGTAAATATGAAAGAAATTTTGATATAAACCCATTTAATTATGCTCTATACTCAAGTAGAAGTATAAGACCATATAAACCAAATGGAGAAAGAGAATATTTCCGTAGAAATTATGCTGATTTTAATATTTTTGATGAGATAGATTATAATTCAATTAATTTAGGTCTTTCAGATTTAACAACACAAGCCGATATAGATTATAAAATTTCTGATGCAGTAAGATTTAGAACTTCATTACAAGCTCGTTGGTACACAAGTAAGGCTGTTCAAGATGTTCATGAAAAATCTAATAATGCAAATGCTTATCGTGCTGATGACCCTTCGTTTAGAGACCAAAATAATTTCTTATTTACAGACCCTAAACGACCAACTATTCCTCCATATTCAGTATTGCCAACAGGAGGATTTAAAAAGACAACAGAAAACACTTTAAATAGTTATTTTATGCGAAATATTATTGATTTTAATCCTAAATTTGATAATGATGACCATATTACAACATTTACTTTAGGGCAAGAAATTCGTTATGTAGATAGAACTAAAAGTTATTTTGAGGGTTGGGGATATGTTTTTGATAAAGGAGGATTGGTAATTACAAACCCTGAATTTGTAAGATTTTTAGATGAAAGAGGACAAGATTATTTTAGTGAACAAGAAACTCATGACCGTACTTTTGGTGCATTTGTTACAGGGGGTTATTCTTATAAAGGAAGATATGTTGTAAACGGAACTTTCCGTTATGATGGTTCTAACAGAACAGGAAAATCAACAAAATCAAGATATTTACCTACTTGGAATATAAGTGGTGCTTGGAATGTTACACAAGAAAAATTTGCTCAAAATTCTAAATGGTTAAACTTACTAAAATTAAAGGCAACTTATGGGCTTACAGGGGATAACCCAGGGGGAGCAAGTTCAGCTTTATCAATATATGGTAGAGAACCTTTACGCCCGCATATAAAAGATAGAGAATCTGCTTTATATATTAGTAATTTAGTGAATGATAATTTAACTTTTGAGAAGCAGTATGAATTAAATTTAGGTTTAGAAGCATCATTCTTTAATAATAGAGTTTATACTGAATTAGAATTCTATCGTAGAAACTCAAAAGACTTACTTGGTTTAATTCAAACTAATGCAGTAGGTGGTGCTGATTATATTGAATCAATGGGAGGAGTTACAAGTTATAAATATGGAAATATTGGTGAGATGAAAATTGATGGAATTGATGCTACTTTACGAACAGTAAATATACAAAAGCAAAATTTTAGATGGACGACAACATTTACATTTTCATATAATAAAAATGAAATTACTAAATGGCAAAGTAGAGATATGATAGGTGATGCTGTAAGGAGAACAGGAGCAAATTTAGTAGGTTATCCTAAAGGAGCATTATTCTCTATTCCTTTTGCTGGGTTAGACCAAAATGGTGTTCCTACATTTTACGGAGAAAATGGAGAAATTATCCAAGAAATTAATATGCAAGAGCGTAATGATATTACAAAATATTTAAAATATGAAGGACCAACTACACCAATAGGTAACGGAGGTTTAACGAATTCATTCAAATATAAAAATTGGAAACTTGATTTTGGTTTTGTTTATAGTTATGGTAATAAAATTCGTTTAGATGATGTTTATAAAACTAATTATTCTGATTTTGAAGCCTTACCAGGAGGTTTAAAAAACCGTTGGCAATTACCAGGGGATGAAAAAACGACAAATATCCCTGCAATATTAACTCCACAAATAGATGCTACACTTGATAATGAAGGATTAAACCCTTACGAGATGTATAATAAAAGTGATGTTCGTGTAGCAGATGGTGGTTTTGTTCGTTTAAAATCATTAAAATTAGGGTATTCTTTACCTAAAGAAATTTTTAAAGAATCAACAGCAATAAAAGGGGTTAATTTAAGCCTTTCAGCATATAATTTATGGTTATTATATTCAGATAAAAAATTACATGGTTTAGACCCTGAATTTTATCAATCAGGTGGTATTTCGTTACCATTATCTAGGTCTTATACATTTACTGTAAATATTAAATTTTAATGAAAATGAAAAATATATATAAAATAACAATAGGTTTGCTATTATCAGGGGTTTTATTAACTTCTTGTAATAGTTATTTAGATGAATCTCCTGATAATAGGCAAGAAATAAAGACATTACAAGATGTTTCAGAACTATTAGTTTCGGGTTACTCACAAGCAACATATAATTTTATAGAATGGCGTACTGATAATGTTGTTCCTAATAATGAACTTCCACAAGTAAAGTGGCTTACTGAAAATTATACTTATGAGCCTATAGTATCTGAAGAGGAGCAAGATAGCCCTACTTATTTGTGGGTTAATAATTATAATGCCATTGCTCATGCAAACCAAGCATTAGAAGATTTGCCAAAAATACAAGATAAAAATATTGAAAGAAAAAATGCGGTAAAAGGGGAGGCTTTATTAATAAGAGCTTATAATCATTTTATTTTAGCAAGTGTTTTTTGCCAAACTTATGATGTTTCAACGGCAAGTAGTGAGTTAGGTATTCCTTATATTACATCACCTGAAAAGGAGTTAAAAGTAAATTATAAACGAGGAACTTTAAAGGAAACTTATGATAAAGTAGAGAAAGACCTTTTAGAAGGTCTGTCATTATTGTCAGACAAATATTTTGTAGGTACAGGTAAATATCATTTTAATACAGGTGCTGCTTATGCTTTTGCTTCTCGTTTTTTCCTTTGGAAAGGAGATTATGAAAAGTGTATAAAATATTCTAATATGCTTTTAGGTAGTGGGGTAGCAGGTAAACAGTATTTTAGAAATTGTGCCCAAGTATTTAAAGGTTCAACAGTTAAAGAAATTGCAAATAAGTTTATAAGTCCAAATGAACCTTCTAATCTTTTATTAATAAGAAAGGAAACATCTTTTGTTACAAGGTTTAATAAAGGATATCAGCCTACACCTGCTGTTTTTTCTGAAATTTATTCAGGAGTACAAGGAGGAGGAAATGATTTTAGAAGTTTATACTATGGGCCAAATGGAAGTGCTAACCCAGTAAAATATACTGAATTATTTAGATATACAACAGCAACAACAGGTTATCCTTATTTTATAATGCCAGAATTAAGAGCAGAAGAAACTATTTTTAATAGAATGGAAGCTTATGTAAAAACAGGAAGAATAGCAGAAGCTTTAGCAGATTATAATGTTTATGCTCCTTCTCGATATAAAAATGGAGGACAATTAACTCTTCAAGCTATAATGAATTTTTATAAAACTACAGAAGAGGAATCAATGATGAAACTTATTATGGATGAAAGGCGTAAAGAATTTTTAAGAGAAGGTTTAAGATGGTGGGATATTAAGAGATATAAGTTAGCGATAACTCATAAAGATATTAAAGGTAATATATATGAATTAAAAGAAAGTGATTTGAGAAAAGCCGTACAAATTCCTGCTACAGCAACTGCAAACGGAATACAAGCAAATCCAAGATAAAATATTAAAGATATGAAAGTAGTAATAACAAATTTAAAAGTAATTGTAGTTTTATTGTTTGTAACAATATTTGTACAATGTAAAGAAGATGAGGAAAACACACCTTATGTAAGACCAAGTTCTGCTGTTGAAACACATGAAAATGATGTGTATTTAAGAAAACATATGATGGAACCTTATGGAACAGCCGTAAGGTGGCGTTGGGATAGCCGTTTTATAAGACCAACCCAAAAAGCGGTACCAATAAAAACAGAGTTTGTAATTCCTGTAACAAAATTACTTAATTATTTATGGGTAGGTGCATATACATCACAAGGAGAAGTAGGAGAAGCAGTTATTAAAGATTTATTTCCGCCAGAATTGCAATACATAGGTTCTTATATTTTTGAGAAAGATGGTTCGCAAATGCTTGGTTTTGCAGAGGGAGGTACAAGAATTAGTATATTAAATCTTAATAATTATGATTTGAAAAATAAAGAATGGCTTACAAGCCCAGGTGGTGGAGTTTTAGCAACAGCACACCATGAGTTTGCCCATTTGGTGCACCAAAATTATGGTTTCCCTCAAGGTTTTATAGGTATTTCTAATTTTTATAATAAAGGTTGGTTAAATGTTTCGGAAGAACAAGCTTTAAAAGATGGGTTTGTTAGAAATTATGGAGGTAATGGAGAAGGTGATGATTTTGCAGAAATAGTTTCTCACTTTTTGGTAATGCCAAAAGATGATTTTGAAAGTAAATACATTATACAACAAGATTGTTCTACTTTAACAGACCCATTAGCCATTAAAAATTGCCAAGAACTAAATGAGGGTCGTAGAAAAATTAAGCAAAAATTAGATTTAATAATTGCTTTTTATAAAGAAAAATTCAATTTAGATTTGGTTAAAATGAGAGATGAAATGGAAAAACGAATTGAGTATGTAGTTGATAGTGGGGAAATACCAAACGGACCATTACCTGATTTTTATATGCCAAATAAAGTAGATGAAAAAGCAATAGAAGCTATAAGTTTTTTTAATGTTGCTACAAAATATAGTGATAAATTTGAGGAAGATTATTTAGTACAATTAAAAGAGGATTTTAAAGAGTTTGGAGGTTTTAGAGAAGTTCAAATGTATAAAAATTATGGAATACCTGAAAATCCTCAAAATACGATTTCGGTGCGTTCTGGAGATGGTTGGAGTAATTTGAATTACATTCTTGAAAAAACTGACCGTGCTGATGTAGTTAAATTTAAGTATGATAAACCTAAAGGTATGTCTGGTGGTTATATCTATTTTGATAAAAAACCCGGGATAAAGAAATTTATTCTTTTTTGGGTAGCAAGAGACCAAGAATTTTTTATAAAGCGTAAAAGTGGAGGGTATATTTTATATGATAAGGATAAACCTGAATATTGGATTGAGTTTAAAAAAGAAAACCCTTAAAAAATATTTTAATAATTTAGAAATTATATAATTATGAAAAAATTTATATACATAATATTGGCAATGGTTTTAATGATTACTTCTTGCCAAGACAATAAAGAAGAATATTTATTTGGAGAAAATATAAATTCTCGTTTTGAAAAATTAAAGTCTGAATATGTAGAAACTCTTACAAGTGCAGAAAATGGTTGGATAGGGTATTATAACCCTAATGATAAAGTTGGTGGTTTTATAGTTTTAATGAAATTTGATAAAGATGGCTATGTTACAATGGCATCAGACTATAACGAAGGGCAAAATGATAATAAAACTACTTATAGAATTGATAAAAGGTTAAAAGTAGAGTTAATTTTTGAAAGCCATGCAGTTTTACATCAAATTTATGAAACAAATAAAAATGGTGTAGATGGTGAATATACTTTTAATATAAAAAGTGCTACAAAAGATGAGGTAGTTTTAGAATCTGCTACTGATTTTGGTTATAATGGTTCTGGTGTTACAGAATTAAAATTAAAAAAGGCAACTGCTGAACACTGGAATTTTGATGGAGTTTATGAAACAACACCTAAACTTGCCAATGGTTACAAAACTAGTAAGTATTTTAGAAGTATTTATGTTGAAGGTACAGAGGTAAAAGGCTCTTTTTCTTATGTTGATGGTTATAGTAATACAGAAATTAACAGATATTCAATCATTAAAAAATTTAATTCAGAAGGAACAGTAGATACCGAAAATATTCCTATGGCTGTTACTAATGATGGTTTTAAATTTTTAAAACCATATGTTATTAATGGTAAAGAAGTTACAGATTTTAAATATGATGAAGAAAATAATAGGTTTGTATCAAAAGATGGGGGGCAAACAACTATAATTGAGCATACAAACGAGCCACCAGTACTTTATTTCCCTTCGGTTTCTATGGGAGAAGATGGAAAATTAGCATCTCAATTGTATTCTCACAGTTATTATTGGCCAACTGTTAAACTTCAATCATCAGTTTTATTTAAAAGATTTGTATATACACCTTCAAAAACTAAAAGGTTTGATATTTATTTGAATTCTGATTATGATGGGCAACTACCTCAAAAGGAAGAGGTTGTTATAAGAGTAATAAATAGATATGGTAGGTATATAATACCATGTACTGTTGAACGAATTAAAAATGAACGAATTATTTTTAAGATAAAAGGAGATTTAAAGGATTATGGTAAAGGAGGTTTTTATAAACGTTTAGGTATAAAATACGTGAAAAAATTAACAGATCTATTAACCAGTTCTAAAGGGTTTTATGTAGAAGAAACAGAACAAAAAACACTTTTTGGAAAATATAAAGGATATATTTATATAAGTGTTGATAATCCGCAAGTAAGATTTAGTACTCTTCGTTATTAAATTTTTATCATTATTTTATTTAAACAAAAAGGTATCTGATTAATCAGATACCTTTTTGTTTTTTAATTTTTTAAACTATTTTTGTTAAAAATAAAAAATTATGAATATTCTTGTTTTTAGGTAGTAATGAATATGTGCTAACCTATTCAAAGTATAATATTAGCAATAGAATATACAAAAATCACCAAAATTTTACCACTAAAAAGCAATTTTAAGGAGTAAAATAAGGTAATATTTAAAAGAAGTATTAAGAATAAATAGAAAAAATATAGGTTTTAAGTTTATTTAGTTTTATTTAAAGTAAAACTAAATTCAGTACCTTGACCATAAGTACTTTTTACTGATATTGTTTCATTATGTGCTTCAATAATATGTTTAGCAATTGCTAAACCTAATCCAGAACCTCCTTGGTCTCTAGAACGGCTTTTATCTATACGATAAAATCGTTCAAATAAACGATTTATGTGTTTTTTTTCAATTCCTTCTCCGTTATCGTTAACTTTTATTATAAATTTATTTTTGTTATAATCATCAATACTGATTATTGTTGTTCCTCCTATTTTTCCGTATTTAATTGAATTTATTATTAAATTAATTAAAACTTGTTCAATTCGTTCTTTATCGGCATTAACATATAATGGAAATTCGTAGTTTTTATTAAATTTTAAAGTAATATCTCGCTTTTTTGATTTCATTTCAAACAAATCAAAAACATTTTGTATTAATTTTAAAATATCAAAATTTTCGATATTCATTTTTATACCTTCTGTTTCTAATTTGGTAATCATATCCAAATCTTTAATAATATAGTTTAATCTTTCTACTCCTTTATTTGCTCGATATAAATATTTTTGCCTAATTGCTTTATCATTTACGGCACCTTCCATTAAGGTTAAAATATAGCCTTGTATAGTAAAAAGAGGAGTTTTTAATTCGTGGGCAACATTTCCTATAAATTCTCTACGGAAAGAATCTCTTTCGGTTAAATCTGCTATTTCTTCTTTTTTGTCTTTAACATAGTCTTTAACACTTTTTGTAAGTGTTTCAACATCGGTTGTTATATTATCTTTTTTTAAATCTTTAATATCAAGAATAGGTATATCATTATATAATTGTTTAATTCGTTGATATATAAATTCTTCTGCTCTATATTGAGTTATAACTAATGAAATTATAAAAACAGTAATACAAGTTGTAATTACAAAATATATGGTTATTTCATTGAAAAAAATAAGGTATATAATGGTAGAAGAAATTACAGATAATACTATTAAATATAATGAAGAAATAATAGCATACCGGTATGTTTTTTTTAATTTCATTAATTTTTATATTTCTGCAACAAATTTGTACCCTACTCCTTTTACTGTTTTAAAGTGATTATTTCCTATTTTTTCACGAAGTTTACGAATATGTACATCTATGGTTCTATCTCCTACAACAACTTCATTTCCCCAAACTTTATCTAAAATATCTTCCCTTTTAAAAACCTTTCCTGGATTAGAAGCCAATAATGAAAATAGTTCAAATTCTTTGCGAGGTAAGTTTAATTTTTTTTCACCTTTGAATATAATATATTTTTCTCTATCAATAGTTATATCTCCTATGGTTATTTTATTAGTTAAGAATTCATCATTTTTAATTCTTCGTAGTAGTGATTTTACTTTGCTTACTAAAATTTTTGGTTTTATAGGTTTTGTTATGTAATCATCAGCACCCGCATCAAAACCTTTTACTTGCGAGTAATCCTCACTACGGGCAGTTAAAAATGCAATTAAAGTATTTTCTAATAACTTGGTTTCTCTAATTTTTTTACAAGCCTCAATTCCGTCCATTTGAGGCATCATTATATCTAATAAAATTAAATGCGGATTTTCTTTTTTAGCAACTTCAACTCCTTTTTCCCCGTTACTTGCAGTAAAAATTTGATAACCTTCTTGTTTTAAATTGTATCCTACAATTTCTAAAATATCAGGTTCATCATCAACTAATAAAATTTTAATTTTATTTGTGTCCATTGTGTTGGTAAGTTATTGTTTTTCAAATGTAATAATTTAATTTCATTTTAATTATTTTTTGTACCTTTATTTTATGTTTACAAAAACCGATATACGAAATATATTATTTTTAGATATTGAAACTATTCCAAAATATGAAAGTTGGGAAGATGTTTCAGTTGAAGAGCAAGAGTTATATTTAGAAAAAACAAGATATCAACGAAAAGATGAAATTTCAGCAGAAGATTTTTACCAAAAAGCAGGAATTTGGGCAGAATTCGGTAAAATAATCTGTATTTCAGTAGGGTATTTTGTAAAAATAGAAGGGGGATTTCAGTTAAGAGTGACATCATTTTCTTCTGATGATGAAAAAGAAATTTTATTGAAATTTAAAAAGTTATTGGATACTCATTTTAAATTAAAAAATCAGTTATTATGTGCTCATAATGGTAAAGAATTTGACTTTCCTTATATTGCTCGTAGAATGATAATAAACCAAATAGAACTTCCTGAAA
>PDWI01009376.1_pt1 | contig 11272 bp, 2 predicted proteins | sample 1430891 | NCBI WGS metagenome assembly PDWI01 (sample SAMN01162508, study PRJNA174530) | Oral metagenome, whole genome shotgun sequencing project. | biome: Marine environment; feature: Marine mammal; material: Swab sample of the gingival sulcus; isolation source: swab sample of gingival sulcus... | reverse complement strand
GACATTCCATTATCATTTGCTTATGTTAATGGAGATAAGAATTTCACACATCCTTTTGTGCGCTTTGGATTGAGTCCCAGATATAAGAATATACGTACTCATTTCGGGTATCGTAGTATGAATTTATCTCCTGCTATTTTTTCAGGAAAAACCTTTTTGGGCGCCGGAGCAGAAGTAAGTTTTGGTGCGTTTTCTCTATCGGGATTTTATGGCGTTGTAGAGGGAGATAGGATGTACACCAAAGAGGGATATATCTCTGATTATGACCGTAAGGCTTACGGTATAAAAATGGGATTTAGGAAATCGAGTTACTTTTTTGATGTAATAGCTTTTAAAGCAAAAGACGATCAGGATAAAGAAAAGTTTAAGTTACCCGATGTTAAAAGTAGTTTTCAGTTAGAAGAACACAATGTTCCTTTCAGTTATCGAGATTATCATCAAAAGAGTTATCCTATAAATAATTCTGTGGCATTTAGGAGATATTTACACCGCAGTCGTCTATCTAAATACGGTAGTTTTTATGGAGATGATGCAGAGGGAAATACAGAAGAATTTCAAGATAAAACTAATAAAAAAAGTATTTATCCGGCAGATAATATTGCTTTGGGTGCTAATGCGGGGGCTACACTTTTTAATAAGCTTACCATACGGTCTTTATTCTCTCTTACCGGATACACGAGTAATACTAAAGGCAAGGTAATAGAAGGACTTAATATGGGACTTGTTTCATCGTTTTTAGAAACAAGAGCTAATAGTAGAACGGGGTATCTGTCAAGTACTTTTGTAAGTATTAATTTTAATTATCTTGATTTGAGTGTAAATCACAAAATGGTATCGAGTGATTACAAAACGTTAGGTATAGAAAATTTATCCACAAATTATACAACTTCCTCAGTAAATGCGAGTTCAAATTTATTAGAAGGAAAATTAAATCTAACCGGATTTTATTCTATATATGCTAATAACTTCAATAAAAAACAATTATATACGTCTAAACGAAATACTTATGGTTTCACTGTAAATAGCAATATTAACAAACATTTAAACATTTCTGTAAATTATAATGGATTGCATTCTTATCAAGGTGACGGAACGAAAAAAGTAGAAGAAAATGAAAGATTAGATATGAGTACACATTCTATAAATATTTCTCCTAATTACAGTTTTGATAGTAAAGAGTTAGGACATCAAGTATCCTTTAATTTTGATTATTCAAAAACCATAAATAACAATGAAAAAACGACCTATGTCCAAAACTCTAAAAATATGCTTTTGTCTTTGTCGTACAGTTTGAGTTGGTTGCTGAGAGATTTGAACGGAGGGCTTAATTATAGTTTCTCAAAAAACTGGTTACAAAGTACAACAGACGGAGGTCATTCCGTAGGTGTTTTTGCGAGTAAAACGTTTTTAAAGGAAAAGAATTTATCTGTAAATGTCTCCTTAAATTACGGAGCAACAGCTTATGAGCAACAATTATTAGAAGAAGGAATAGTAAAATCTACGATCAGCAGTCAAAATAGTTTTACTGCTTCGGGAGGTATTAGATATACATTGCTTAAAAATCATAGATTTTCAAGTAGTTATACGTGGAGTTCAAACACTTATGATTTGGATAAATCAAGAAATACATTTAGGGCGTTTGTATCCTATTCATATACATTACCTACATTATCAAGTATTTATAAAAAGAAAAATCAAAATAATAAAAAACCCAAGATATGAAAAAGTTAAGATATTTAATTGCCTTATTCTTGATGATGTGTATCCCTCAAATGGGACATGCTCAAGAATATCCTTTAGACGTAACAGTAACGGCTAAGCCCAAATTTACGCCTATATTAGGAGATTTTTTGGATAACCCTGCCAAATACATTAACATTAATGTCAGAGGCGGAGGAACTCAACAAGATGTTTATTTTTTGTTCAAAATAGAACAAGTAGCACCTGCAGGAAATGCAAGTATAGCAACCAAGGCAGGATGGAGACCAAAGCAACCTATAATGGTAAGAGCTACAGGTACTACCTTAGTTAATTCTACACAAATATCACAACATTTTGCAGATGTCTCTACCAATGATATCAATACGGTAGGAGTAGAGGTGGACGATTATCAAAATTATGCTACAGCTTCCACACGTATTCCGGAAGGAGTTTATAATCTTTGTGTATATGCCTGTGATTTTAATGCTCCTATGGGGAGTCTAAAACCTCTATCGAATCCACAAGCAGGTTGTACAACCATTAAAATATGTTATAAGGCAGATGCTCCTAGATGGATTGCTCCGTCACATTATTCTGTTAGAGATAGATCGCGTATTACTCCGGATAGATTTATTGTAAAGCCTAAGGCTAACATTCGATTCCAATGGACAGCTCCATCAACTACTTGTGGTATCAGTCCATCTAACACAACTTATCAACTCAGATTGGTAGAATTGTTAGAAGGGCAAACCTTAAATGATGCGGCTTCAAATAATCCGCCGGTATTGGTTCAGGATAATTTACGAATGACATTTTATAATTTAGACACTATAAGATATCCAAATTTATTGGAAAGAGGAAAGAATTATGCGGCACAAATAGTGGCGACATCAAATGACAAAATATTACGCATTCAAAATAGAGGAAGAAGTAAAGTAATTCATTTTGTTTATAAAGATTCAGAAGGAAAAGGCAAAAAAGTTGAATTAGATAGATTTAGAAAAAAAACAAAAGAAGTTGCTGATAATAATGATGCTGCTGTCGGTGGACAAAAATCCTCCACTATCGCAGATAGCGGTGGACAAAAATCTTCTACTACAGAAGATAGTGGTGGACAGGAATCCGCTACCATAGCAGATAGCGGTGGTCAGAAGTCATCTACTACCGAAGAAACCGATTTACACGCTATTTCTACAGCAACAGATTGTGAAATAGATTTACCTACAGACCAAAAAGCAATTACGAGTTTGAAAGTAAATGACGAAGTAACCATTGGAAAATTTACGATGACAATATCAAAAATTAATTCTTCCAATGACGGAGTCTATTCAGGAGAAGGTAGTGTAAAGGCTAATTTATGGGAAAATAATGAATATTACACGATGAATGCCTTTTACGTAAAAGTAAAGTTTAAGGATATAAAAGTAAATAAAGATAAGAAAGTTTTTGCCGGTTCAGCTAGAGCTATGTACAGTGCCAACAGCGGACTGAACACTTCCGCCGATTTTAGCAATAAATACGTTGCCAAAGGATATAATTTTTTAAAGAAAAAGTTAGGCAAGAAAATAGACGGAGCCGTAAAAGAATTAGATGTTGATGGCATTGGTAATTTTACCGGAGCAGCGAAAGCAATATCAGCGTTTTCTCTTGAAACTTCACAGACCTTACCTCTTAATTTAAAATTAAGCAATGAAATTACAGAGGGTCACGGTATTGATACGGGAGTAAGTGATATGTTCTTTACTCCGACCGGAGCGATGTTTTCTATGTATCTTTTTGTAAAAATACCTGAAGCAAATACCTTGTTGGCATTTGGAGCTTCTGATTTGTGTATGTATGACAATCCGTTTAAAAACGGAAAATTAGCTTTGATGGCAAATATTGATATTCCTTTAGGAACAGACGATTACAAATTGATTATTGAAGGAGATAATAAATCAAACGAGCCTTCTAAAACCTATGTAAAATGGACAACAAAAGGATACGATGGTATGCAGTTATCAGGACGTTTAGAATTACCGAAATCTCAAATTAAAAACGTAGCAGATCCGTCAAAACCGGCAAGTTTTGATTTTACAATATCCTGTCAGGATTGGGGGGATTGGATGGCAAATTTGTCAATGAATGGAGGAGATAAGTTTGAATTTGTTGATTTGGAAGGATACCACTTTAAGATACAAGAAGCGGTATATGACCATTCCAAGAAAGAAAATCCTGAAGGTTTAGATACTGCCATTTCTAAATTAAAACCATTGGGATACAAAGGAAATGCTAATGAGTTTAAAGGATTATATTTAAAGAGATTAGAAGCCGAAATGCCTAAGTGGATTACCGATAAAGGAGAAGATGCAGGTAGAGTTGTTTTTGCTCTTACAGATGCCTTTTTTGATAAATATGGTTTTTCTATGAACATTGGAGCAGAAAATATATTAGATGTAAGAACCGGTAATTTAGGAGGTTGGGGTATTTCAATTGATCAAATAGGTATCCAATTGATTCAGAGTACTTTGCAGCAAGGGAATATGAAAGGTAAGTTTGAAATGCCTATTTTGGGAAAAACAGAGAATGATAAAGGCGATAAAGAAAAAGGCTATATCAACTATGACTGTATAATCAAAAGAGGAGAGCCGGATTCAGAAGATAAAGGTAAAATGACCTATGCTTTTAGGGTAACTCCTCCTAAGAATGGTTTGAGTTATGAGTTTTTAAAATACTTTGATGCTAAAATAAAAGACGGTTCTAAAATTAGTGTAGAAGTAAAAGAAGATAAAGGGGCAAAACTTGAAGCCAGTTTTAACGGAGAATTGAATGTAACTGTCGATGAAAAAATACGATTTACAGCCATTAGTTTTGAGGGGTTGCGTATTGCCAATTTTGATAAAAAGAACAAACCCGGATTTGATTTTGATTTTGGAGTATGGGCGATTGGTAACGGAAAAGGATTGGATTTAACAGGAGATAAATCAGACACTTCCGTAAGTCTTTTGGATCAAGGGCATGTAGGAGGAGGAGCAAGATTAGCAGATCCGGAACTTCTCAAATGGATTGATGAATATAATGAGGCTGTTACAAAGAGGGCAGAAGGAAATTACAATGTAAATAAAGGGTTTAAGGTAGGACCTTTTGGAGCGTCTTTGGACGAAATTAATTTTGAATTTAAAGATGGCGATGCGAAAAACTTTAACGGCAAGGAAAATGCAAAAAACATCACTTTAAAATTTAAAACGACCTTGAGTTTAGATGATTTTGGAGAAGAAAATAGTGAAGGAAAGGAAATGGCAGCAGTTACGACTTCAATAGGTTTTGATATTCCGATAGGTTATAATATGCCTACTACGAATATTGATGAGTTTTTCAATTTAGAAATGCCTGAAGTTGATTTTGAAAACATCGATGTTCACTTTAATGAAATCACAATAAGAGGAGAGTTTGGTCCTGTGAAGATGTATGGTTCTGCCATGATTTTTGATAAACATGAAACTTATGGTGACGGATTTAGAGGAGCGGTAAGCGTGGTATTCCCTGCTGATATTAAGGCTTATGCAGCAGTACAATTTGGAGAAGTAGGTGAAAATTCCGATTTGGTAAAATATTGGTATGTCGATGCCGGAGTTACTTTTGGGGATGTAGGTCTTGAAGTAGGAGGCGGTACTTTTGCTATCAATGGTTTTGGCGGTGGTGTATGGAAGAATATGGAGAGATCAGGAAATGTAGAAAAGGGAAAATATAAAAAAATTGATGAAAGCAAAAAAGAAGAATTAGAAGGAGAAGAGGGAGAAGAGGGAAAAGGAGAAGCACGTATTACAGATGCTGAAAAAGAAGCAATGAAGGAAGTAGGAAATGCACCTTCAGGACTTACTTATAAGCCTGTAAAATCAGGTAATTCTGCCTTTGGTTTTTATGCAAGACTTGATTATTGTGCTTCCAAAGCTGCCGGAGGAGTTAATACTTTTCATGGCTCTGCTGAATTGAATATGGATCTTAAGAATGGAGAATTTAATGAAGTAAGTTTAAATGGAGATATTCATGTGCTTTCTAAAGGATCCGGTTCTGACGGAATGGTAAATGCTGATGTAGCAATAAAGTATAACCATCCAAACCAACTTTTTAATCTTGATTTATATGTTAAAGGAAATTGGGGGGCAGGTGATTTTAGAGCACCTTTAAGCATAAGAGCAGATGGTGGAAATAAAAAGTACTATCTTGCTTTAGGTGAACCGGAATATACCGAAGATGGAAAATGTAATGAGGATACAAATATAGTATGTTTAAACCTTTTAAATTTTAAAAGTGATATAGCCTATGGTTATTTAGGTGCACAGGCTTATGTCTGTGGAGGAAATGATATTCCTTATGTAGGGTTACCTGAACTACCCCAGGAAATTAAGGGTTTATTACAAGGGGATATTAGTCAATATAGAAAAGATCCAAAAGCGGTTAAATCTTCAGGATTGATGATGGGAGCACGTGTAAAAGGTAAATTTGGATTTGAGTTTGGTATTTTATATGCCAATCTGGAAGCTCTTGCCGGTTTTGATGTAGCATTAACCAAACTTGAGAAAGAAATGACTTGTGCGGGAGGAGGAAAGTTAGAAGGTTTTGGAGGCTATTATGCAAGAGGACAAGTTTATGCTTATTTACACGGAGATACCGGAGTACAATTAAAAATATTTGGTTTTGAGGAAAAATTTTCATTATTAAACATTGAAGCCGGTGCCTTATTACAAGGAGGCTTTAAAGACCCGTCTTGGGTAAAAGGAAGTGCTAAGATACGAGGTTCTGTTCTCAATGGAGCAATAAGTTTTGATGCACAAGCACGATTTAAGATAGGACATCAATGTGAAATAGAACAAGATCCATTAAAAGAATTAGTAGTTATAGAGGCAATTTCACCGGGTGTAGAAGACGAATCAGAAGCAAAAAAAGAGGAGGCGGCAAGTGTAATGACATGGCCTAAAATTGTGACAAATGTAAAGATGAATTCTACAATAGGATTAGCTTCTAGTTATTCTACGGAAAATTTCCATAAGCGATACTATAAATTTGTAATTGATAAAGTCACAGTTGAAAACCTATCTGATAGTAGAGAAGGAACAATGACAGTAGATCAAGGTATAGGAAAGGGAATTATTACAAAAGAAAAATGGTTTGAAAATTACATCGAATTTACAAAAATGTTAAAAGAGCATTCATTGTATAAAGTTTCTGTAAAAGTAAAAATTAAAGAATATAGAAAGAGAATCAGTGGAGATCCTTCAGGTCCAAATAGAGGATGGTATCTTCCTAGAAACAATGATAAACCTTATACGGAGAAAGAAGCAACTCGAACAAAAGTGGTGTATTTTAAAACCGGAAAATTATCAGATCGTATAGTAGAAGGTAACATTGTACAAGGATATCCTTATCAAGATCAGGTGGAAGCATTTATTAGAGATAGATCAGGAACTCCTATTATGGGTTATTTTGATTTAGCAGTAGATCAAGGATATTTATTAAAAGGAAAAAAGCAACAAGATATGTTTGTGGAATTTGAAAATAAGCCATTCAAACTAAAGATAAAACACTATTTTTCTTATAAGCCTATATCAATAGGAGATCGTAATTTTTATAGAATAGAATACCCTTTAAAAGGATTAAAACCAAATTTTATATATAAAGCTACTTTTTATGTAAAGAATACAGAAGAAAAAGCAGCAAAATTTAAGAGAAAAAGCCAAAATATAACAATTAAAGGTGGTGAAAACAATGAGGATAACAGTGCTTTTGGAATACAGGATAACCATATAGATAAAGAATCAAGAGGTAATAATAACAATAAGTACGAAAGTCTTTTGGGAATGCAACATACTGCCGGAAGACAAAGCAGAGAAAGAGAAGATGTAAAATCAATGCTTCAAACCTCAGGTCGTGTTCATAGTTACGAATCGCCAAAGAAAGTTATAAAATGGCGTAAAAAAAGAAATTCGATAACTTCTGTTACCAATATGGTCGATAAAATTAGTGGAAAAAAATCATCTGATAAAGATGATGCAACGACCTTAAAGAAAGCAAGTGTTGAAAGGTATAAACAAATCATGACTGAAAAAGGACAAAAATTGACCTATAAGAATATATTTGAGTTTTATTTTCATGTATCAGGATATTATTCCCCAAAACAAAAAATGGAGAAAATTAAATTTGAACCTACTTTTGTGTCGAGAGAAGGATATGTGTTAACACGAATGTTTACAGTAAAATCTAGAGGAAGTCATACTAGTGATAATTCAAGAGACTATGGGGATATGAAGAATAGATATTTAAAGATGACATTACCTAATATGACTACGGCTGAAGAAATATATCCGTATAAGTCTTGGCATGCAAACAATTCAGTTGCAGTGCAAATACCGTCTCATTTTCGTATCTTACCTATATTAAAAGAAGTTTGGAATGATAAATCATATGTAAAAAGTTACTGGAAAAAGATGTTGCGTCCTATAAAACTTATGTATAACCATTCATCTGAATTTAGTGTTCCATGTGTTAATGATATTTATATTCCTAGTGGAAATTTTGATAAGATGGTACAGACAGCTCTTATTAAATCTAATTTACGCGTAAGACAACGATTGAGTTCTACAGATAAGTTACAAGCAGTACTCCATGATTCAGGGCATTGTCCATCGTCGGTGTTATATTTCGTTTATCAACATCATTTTGCAGTAACAAATCAGTTGATGATGGTAGGAAATTTTTCTAAAAAATATGGAGGTAAAGGAAGTTTCCTTATGAATTTTGAAAGGGGAACTCGAAGGACTGATGCAGGGGCTGTTTCCTTTGAGAAAAATTCAGGAGTTGTAAAGATTTGGAATCAGATAAGAGGACTTCCAATTCCAAATAGTGAACATGGTATTTCATTTTCGGAATACTATAAGAGATTGGTAGAGGATCATAGGCCATGGACAAAAAGATTGTATAAACGTGTTTTTAAAATACACAATCATAAAATAGAAGTATATTACGAGAATAATATGTTTCGCAATCCAAATAAAAAGCCACTTTTTACTAAGGAAATAATTGTTCCTTCGGATTTTTAATTATGTAGTATGATATTATTTTACTAAATTGAGCGAGGTAATTAAAATGAACTATAAAAGATAATAAAATGAACTATACAAGAATATATATGGTAAGAATAATTTCAATCCTAATATTGTTATTATCACTTGATGCCTTTTCACAACAAAAGAATATTCAAGGAAAAAAAGAAAAGAAAGATTATTTTAAAAACACAATTGAAGCAGTATGCCGTAATTATGGAGATTCTATTGTTATTCGTTGGGCACCTAATCATCCTGTATTGTGGTTAATGAGTAATAAAGCCGGCTACAGAGTAGAGAAAGTCCGTTACGTAAATGATAGTATGATTAGAGAACCCTTAAGTACAGAGGCTTTAAAGCCTCTGTCAAAGGAGAAAATGATTGCTCGTTATAGAGATAAAAAGCATCCTTATGGTATGGTGGCAACCCAATTTTTATACGGAAATATAGATTTGCCAACTGATGGGGAAACAGGTCTTGCGGCTTCTATTCAAAACCAAGAAGATGCACAAAATATGCGGTTTGCCTATTCGTTACAGGCAGCAGATTTTGATTCTGATGTAGCCAATTCATTAGGATTACGGTATGTTTATTATCCTAAAAAAAGTGATACGGATAGTATTTATGAGTTTAGAGTCCAAAGTTTGCTTAAAGATGAATATGTTTTTCCCGGAATATGTAGAGTCGCTAAAAATGATATTTATAAGAATGATGCTAAGCCTAAAAATATTTTTACGGAACCTATTGATAATGGAGCAAAGGTATATTGGGAGAATGGAAAATTTACAGCGTATTTTGTAGAGCGTAGTGCGGACGGTATCAATTTTAAACCTTTACATAAAAAGCCCTATATAACCTCTCATATGAATAAAGAGGAAATAGGTGATGCCAGTATAAGTATAGGAAAAATTCCGGATAGTTTGAAAGTTCAAATGCCGGAGTATATTGATGCGTTGAGTAGATATCAATTTTATACCGATAAACTACCGAATAACAAGCAAAAGTTTTACTATCGAGTAAGAGGTATTGATGCTTTTGGTCAGTTGTCAAAATATTCTAAAGTAGTTTCTGCTCAAGGAGGAGAACCGTTTAAAAGTAGAATACCTAATAACGTAAAGGTTACGAGAATAGGCAAAGGAGCGTTTAAGATATCTTGGGATAAACCTCGTGAAGAAAGAACATTACAAGGGTATTTTGTTTTGATGAAACATAATTTGGGAGAACAAGAACGTTCATTGACCAAAGAGTTAATACCTCTATCGGAAACCGAATTTATTCACAAAGGTGTTAAAGAGGGAGAATTAAATATTTACTCGGTAGTTTCAGTAGATGATAAAGGTAAGTTCCACAGAGCAATAGGTGATGTGGTTTATGAAAAAGATAAAACTCCGCCTGTAAAGCCTCAAGGTGTATTGGCTTCATTTGATAAAACAGGAATGAGTTTAATTACTTGGGACGATAATAAGGAAAAAGATTTAAAAGGGTATAAGGTTTATATTCGTTATCATAAAGGCGATGATTGGATACAAATAACAGAATTGCCGGTTAAGGATTCCTATTTATTTGATATGAGGGAGATAGAAACGCTGACTCGTAAAGTATATTACTGCGTTGTGGCAGTAGATCAAAGCGGAAATCACTCTGATTATTCGGAATCGGCAGAGGCGATGTTACCGGATATCATTCCTCCCGTAGCACCTGTAACAGCATCTTATAAATTGTATGACGGTACGCTGAAAATAGTGTATATAGCAAGTTCGAGTAATGATGTAAAAGCACATCATTTGTACAGGAAAGAAAAGGGCAGTGATTGGAAACTCATCAAAAGTTTTGATTTATCTCAAATAAAGGATGACAGGATATACATCACACAGGAAAATATCAAGCGTAATGTAAATTATACATATGCCTTACAGGCAGAAGATTTATCGGGATTGCGTTCTAAGATGTCAGACCACTTACCGATTATATTAAGAGGTTTAGAACCTGAAAATATAGATATTACTCTTTCAGTAAAACAAGATGAATCTCAAGTAGTATCGTTATCTTGGAATCAACCGGTGTTAAAACATCACAAAGAATATTATTTTGTATTGTATAAAAAAGCGGAGGGTAAAGAATGGCAAATGGTAAGTTCTTTCAGTCAAAAAAAGCTTTCAGCGATAGATTCCAAAGTCAAAGAAGGAATGACTTATGCTTATAAAATAGCGGTATTTGTAAAAGGTTTGGAAATGGGAGTTAGCAAGCCGGAAACGGTATCTGTAAAATAGGATTTAAATTGTTGACTTTCAATTTCTAAATATAGAAAATGGAGATGCTAAATAATGCAATTAACAACAAATTAATTTTATAATATTATGTTCAATTACAGGTTGTGTAGGTTGGTATAATTCTAACCTCAGTTCGATTATTAAAACACTGATTAACAAGTATATGTTGGGCGTCATTCTGAACTTGTTTCAGAATCTCATCAATATTATGAGACGCTGAAC
>PDWI01009375.1_pt1 | contig 11272 bp, 6 predicted proteins | sample 1430891 | NCBI WGS metagenome assembly PDWI01 (sample SAMN01162508, study PRJNA174530) | Oral metagenome, whole genome shotgun sequencing project. | biome: Marine environment; feature: Marine mammal; material: Swab sample of the gingival sulcus; isolation source: swab sample of gingival sulcus... | reverse complement strand
CTTTTCTCTAGCAGAAATTTCCGTCTTTCTTAACTTTATTTCTTCTTTTAAAAGCTCATTCTTAAGCTTCATCTGCTCATTCGCCATCTTGATTTTCTTAATGCTTTTATTCATATCTGTAACATCATCTAACCAAAGCACATATCCATCATCAATTTCCTTGATAGAGAGTCTATTATCTCCTAAATCCAGACTATCTCCATCTTCCATACCCTCGTAAACTCCTTTTTTAAGGCCAATACCTATGGCAGTACTAGTCAGTAAATCATACGCTTTATCAACTATTATTATATTCAAATTAGCCATCTTAAATGTGCCTATATAGTCTTGGTTAGATGCTATTAGCCCCACCTGTATAAGGCTCTCTATTAACGAGACAGCCACTAGACAAAACATAACTGTAAATTCTACCGCACCCCAATGAGAGAAACTAGGGTCAAGATTATAAAAAATTCCATATATAATATATATAGTAGCGACTATAAGCGGAACGAGTATCCTATAACCCGTATATTTCAGCTTACTGTTTATAATAAGCAAAATATTTACAAGGATAAAATTACCGAACATCCATACATATATTAAGTAAAATCCCCATCTTCGCTCTACTACATCATAGGTATCAGCCCATTCTATTATTTCGAAAACTTGATAATGATAAGAATTACTAAGGACAAATAAGATAAGAACAAGCGAAATTATACCCATAATCCTAATAAGCTTAATATACTTTTCATATATTTTTTTATTAGTGGAAAATATCATAATACTAATGAAGTAAAGTACCAAAATAATAGGTATATAATATAGATACCAAAAAAACTGCTCTATACTAGGACTAGCAGATATCTCCCACTTTATGCTCCTTATTAAGACAAATAAAATAAGCAAAGAAGCTATAAACATCGCATTTTTTCTAATATCCTCATCAATAATCCTAGCCTTAAGCGAAAACAACCAAAGGACTAAGATAAAAGTATACACAGCAAAACTTACCCAAGTATAGTAAGGTATCTTAAAAAAATCATCCTTATTGTGCCTAGCATATGAGAAAAAAAAGACTATAGCTAAGCTAAAAAATGCATACATCAAAAAATTTTTATTGGCTTTTATCTCATTTAAAATCTTCATCTTACCTACTAATATACCACTTATTAAGAAATAAAAAAATATCCTTTCGTGTATTAAAATATATAATTCTATGGTATCATATTTAAACATAGGAGATAGTCATGATAATTCAAGCAATAAATGTAAATAAATCCTTTATTGGAGAAGATATAATAAAAGATGCCAGTTTTATAATAAACGAAGGTGATAAGGTCGCTGTAGTGGGCTATAATGGTGCTGGAAAAACTACTCTAGCACGCATTATTTGCGATGAAATGTCTGCAGATAGCGGTGAAATAATTATAGCTAAAAATAAATCCCTTGGCTACCTAAGACAAAACCCCTTAGTAGATAGTGATAAAACCTTATACGAAGAAGTTTACTCTGCGAACGAAAAAATAATAACTTTAAAGGATGAACTAGCCGAAACTTTGGCTGAAATAGACTTATGCACAGACGAGGATAAAATCAGTAGCTTAAACACTAAACTGCACGGCTTACAGGAAAATTTCAACGAAGTAGAAGGCTATAAATATGAATCGCTAATAAACGGAGTAATAAAGGGCTTAGGCTTCGGTGAAAGCCACTTAAATACATCCGTTTCTAAGCTTTCAGGAGGAGAAAAAACCAGACTAGCCCTAGCAAAAGAACTAGTTAAAAATCCAGACATACTCATACTAGACGAGCCTACGAATCACCTAGACATAAGCTCCTTAAGCTGGCTAGAGGGATTTTTGCGTGCCTATAAAGGCACTCTGATCATCATATCACACGACAGATATTTTCTAGATGCCGTGACTAATATCACCATAGATATAGATAATAAAAAAGTTAAAATGTATAAGATGAACTTTTCTAAGTATATAGAGGAAAAAGAGAAAGATGCTGCCATAGCTCTAAAAGCTTACGAAAATAACCAAAGAGAAATAAAAAGACAGGAAGCTGTAATCACGAAGCTAAAGTCATTTAACAGAGAAAAATCCATAAAAAGAGCAGAGAGCAGAGAAAAACTACTTGCTAAAATGGAAAGAGTCGAAAAACCCCAGCACATAGATGTCGATATGAACTTACATTTAAGACCTAGATGCGAGAGCGGATTTCAGGTGTTAGAAGTAGCTAATATCTCTAAATCCTTCGGTGATTTGTGCTTATTTAAGGACATTTCCTTTAATGTGCAAAAGGGTGATAAGATAGCCTTAATAGGTGATAATGGAAGTGGTAAATCCACCTTTTTTAAGATACTAAATTCTAATATAAAGGCTGATACTGGAAACTTTAGATATGGTTCCATGGTAGTAAAATCCTATTTCGACCAAGAACACCAGCTTTTAAACGAAAATAATAATCTAATAGATGAGATAAGCGATACAGACCCTAAGATTACTGAAACAGAAATAAGAAACATACTAGCTTCTTATCTCTTTAGAGCTGATGATGTATTTAAAAGAATCTCCACCTTAAGCGGTGGTGAAAAAAGCAGGCTTACCTTTGTAAAACTCATGCTTAGCGAGGCTAATTTACTCTTTTTAGACGAGCCAACGAACCACCTAGACCTAAGCAGTAAAGCCATATTAGAAAAGGGACTATCAGGTTATGAAGGCACACTTTTTATCATATCCCATGATAGGTATTTCGTGAATAAGGTCTGCAATAAAATCTTATACTTAAATAATAAGACTATGCATTTATTTGATGGTACTTATGATGAATTCATGGAAAAGGGCTTTTTAGACGAAAGAAAATCAGAAGAGAAAAGTCTAGCTAAATCCAGTTCATCTAAAGAAGAATGGCTAGCTGAAAAAGAAAGACAAGCTGCCGAGAAAAAACGACAAAATGATATTAAAAAATGCGAAGAAGAAATATCTAAAATAGAGGAAATGATATCTGATTTAGACAGAGAATTAGAAAAAGAAGAAATATACAGCGACCATGTGAAGGCTACAGAAATTCATAATGAAAAAGAAGGCTTGGAAGCTAAATTAAACGAAATATACGAGAAATGGGAAAGTCTCCACTAATGAGACTTTCCTATTTAATTGTACTGCGCTTATGAACGCTTCGCCATCGCTTCCCTTACATATATGAGCGCTGTGCCAAACGTGACAGTAGCGGTAGTGCTGGCTGCTCGAAGGTGGTCTATATCTTAAGTCTTAACTGTTTTTCGCCACCGAAGAGAATTCGTGTGCGCAACTTCGTTGCTTCACTCATTCCACAGAAACGCTCTGCGTTTCCAAGCCCAAAAATGCGTTAGCATCGACTGGGGAGTTTGGCACTCACTCACCTTATGCGTATGAGCGCTGTGCCAAACATTCGTGTGCGCAACTTCGTTGCTTCACTCATTGAGTTTGGCACTCACATAAAAACTAACCTTGATAATCACTTAAAAAAGCAAGTTCTAATTTAACTAATATCTATATTTTATGACTTGCTCTTTACGTGCTTATCAGCGGTAGTTTTTGCGCTCATACGCTATATCCAAAACTCGCTTCGCTCGTTCGAATCTAATCGCGACAAAAAATCAGAAAGACTTAGGTTTACCTAAGTCTTTCTGATTTAAGCGCGAAACGAGATTCGAACTCGCGACCCTCGCCTTGGCAAGGCGATGCTCTACCACTGAGCCATTCGCGCACAGGTCATGCCCAGAGGCGGAATCGAACCACCGACACGAGGATTTTCAGTCCTCTGCTCTACCGACTGAGCTATCTGGGCATATATTAAATATATGCTAATTTTATGTTAATGCCGAAGACCGGAATCGAACCGGTACGACCTGTAAGGGTCGCAGGATTTTAAGTCCTGTGCGTCTGCCAGTTCCGCCACTTCGGCAGGTATCAACACAATGGAGGGAGAAGGATTCGAACCTTCGAAGCGTAACGCAACAGATTTACAGTCTGCCCCCTTTGGCCACTCGGGAACCCCTCCTAAAACAATATAAACTCCACAATGAAGCCATTTGTCAATATGTCCTCTGAGAACTAATCCCTCAAACGGACAAGTAATATCTTATCATATTTTCAGCAGATGTCAACAGTTTTTTTCACTTTTTTTAAATAAATTCCAAAAAAACTTCTTCAATTAAAGTAATACCTAACCTAAGACCTTGTTAAACGCTTGTATTTTTGCCGAAACACAAATAAAAATTAACCTAAGACCGTGATAAGTGGATGTATTTAGCACGGTCTTCAACCCTTTTTAAACTATGCCTTGTGCCAACATAGCATCTGCCACCTTAATAAACCCAGCAACATTAGCACCAAAAACTAAATTATCTGCTTTACCATATTCCTTAGCAGCTTCCCTAGCTTGGCTATAAATCTTATTCATTATCTCATCCAATTTTTCATCAACTTCCTCAGTAGTCCAAGAATATCTAGCACTATTTTGGCTCATCTCCAAGCCCGATACGGCAACTCCACCCGCATTAGCAGCCTTTGCCGGTCCAAATACTATACCACTATCTACGAAATAATGCTCAGCCTCGAGACTACAAGGCATATTCGCACCCTCTCCTACGGCTATACATCCATTTTTAATCAAAGTCTTAGCATCCTCTAAATCTAGTTCATTTTGAGTAGCACAAGGTAAGGCTATCTTACAAGGGACAGACCATATTTTCTTTGGTTCATCTACATATTTCGCAGTAGCTACCCTATCAGCATAGTCTTTCACTCTACCACGCTCTACTTCTTTTATTTCTATCATAGTAGGTATGTCTATACCATTTTCATCATATACATAACCCGAGCTATCATTCATAGCTACGACTTTTCCTCCGAGCTGGTAGACTTTTTGGGCAGCATATAAAGCTACATTCCCAGAACCAGAAACCACTACATCTGCACCTTCGAAACTTTCATTTTTCATATCCTTAAGTGCAGCCCTCATGAAGTAACACAGTCCATATCCCGTAGCTTCCTTCCTAATCAAAGATCCACCGAACTCAAGACCCTTTCCTGTAAGCACCCCTGTATACTCAGTCGTAAGCTTCTTATGCATACCATATAAGTAACCTATCTCCCTAGCACCTACACCTATATCTCCAGCAGGAACATCTCTGTCAGCTCCAATATGCTTATAAAGCTCTGACATAAAGCTCTGACAAAACCTCATAATTTCACCATCTGATTTACCCTTAGGATCGAAGTCAGCACCACCTTTACCACCACCCATAGGAAGTGTAGTAAGTGCATTTTTAAATATCTGTTCAAATCCTAAAAACTTAATAACACTCAAATTCACTGATGGATGAAATCTAAGTCCACCCTTATATGGGCCTATCGCTTGATTAAACTGCACTCTATAAGCACGATTGACCCTTACTTTTCCATTATCATCTACCCAAGGAACCCTAAATATAATAATCCTGTCAGGCTCTAATAACCTAGAAAAAATTCCTTGCTCAACATACTCTGGATGTCTCTTTGCCACTTCTTCCAATGACTCAAAAATTCCTGTAACAGCTTGAATAAACTCAGCCTGCTCGAAATCCTTCATCATCATTCTATCAAAAGCTTCTCTTAATACTTCCATATTTTTCCCTCCAATTATATATTTTTATCCATTATAACACATAAATATAAAAAGTGTCTAGCCGAAAAATACATTTGTCTTTTTTAGACGAACAAAACTCTTAAAATTTAAAATTTTATTGCACTTTGCTTCATAAATCTTATTGACTCCCAATATTTAAGCATTAAATATTAAGTTTTTATAAGTTTTGCTAAAAACCTTGAATTTATACAAAATTTAAAGTATACTAGCGAAGTAATCATTATTTGGGGTGCTTAAAAGCTGAGATTATACCCGTAGAACCTGTCGGATAATGCCGTTGTAGGGATACTATAGTATTATTTTAAATACTCTTCGCTTTTAACTCCATTTTAGGAGTTTTTATTATGAGATTTTTCAAATTTCTTTATATTCCTAAGTCTACTACGACAGAATATAAGAAAGAAATAAAAAATAAAGAAAACAGCATTAAAAGTAATTCTAGTGTTTTTCAGAAAATTCTGACTATTTTTAATAAGGTACTTGTAATAATAATAGTTCTTTCCATATGGCAAGCTTTATCTTACTTTGAATTCGTTCCTAGATTTTTACTGCCTGCACCTAGTGATATTTTCCGTGCCTTCATAAAGGACTTCTACTTGATTATGCACCACTTAAAATACACCTTGCTAGAAATGCTAGTAGGTACTGTAATAGCAATAGCTCTAGCCTTTGTCCTATCGATAATCCTAGACTGGTCGAAGACCTTTTATGATATTTTCTATTCACCCATCATAATCAGCCAGACCATACCGACTATCGCGATAGCACCTCTACTAATAATATGGTTAGGTTATGACCTTACACCTAAGATAGTATTAGTCGTAATTACGGTCTTTTTCCCTATACTAATAGCTTTATTAGATGGGTACCGTTCGGTCGATAAGGACAGTCTAAAATTACTTCAAACCATGGGTGCTAGCAAGTGGCAAATGTACACTCATGTAAAATTACCAGCTAGCACAGGCTACTTCTTTGCAGGACTTAGGGTAGCTATATCCTACGCTCTTATATCAGCCGTTGTCGCAGAATGGTTAGGTGGATACGATGGGCTAGGAGTTTATATGACTAGGGTTAGAAAGGCTTTTGCCCTAGATAAAATGTTCGCAATCATTTTCTTTATTTCAGCATTTAGTCTGCTTCTTATGAGTTTAGTAGACTTCTTGCATAAGAAAATAGTTAAATATTAAGTAAACTAAGGGGACTTCATGTGGAAGCACCCCTTTAAACATAAAACAAAAGGAGAACAAAATGAAAAAAATTACATTTTTACTAGCAACAATTTTATTACTAAGTTTCACTTCTTGTGCTATACCTAAAACTTCTGTAGATGAAAATCAGGAAAAACCTAAAGAAGAAAAGGCGAAAAGCACTAGTAAAACTGAGGAAAAATCTGAAACTAAAGAAGAAGAAACTAGCGAGAGTAAAAAAGAAGAAAGTACTGAAGCAGAAAAAAAAGAGCTTAAAAAAATGACCCTAGTTCTCGACTGGGTGCCAAATACCAATCACACAGGCATCTTCGTAGCAAAAGACCTAGGCTACTTCGAAGAAGAAGGAATAGAAATGGATATAGTCCAGCCTGCTGAAGACAGCTCATCAGCAATAGTCGGCTCTGGAAGAGCAGAATTTGGTATATACTTCCAACCAAATATGGTAAAAAGACTGCTTAGAGATACTCCTATCACAGCAGTAGCTGCCATCATCCAGCACAACACAGGCGGAATTATGTGTCTAGCGGACTCAGGTATAGACTCACCTAAGGATATGACAGGCAAAAAATATTCTACTTGGCAAGACCCTATCGATGATGCTACCATTAAGTATATGGTAAATGGAGACGGTGGAAACTGGGATGAAATAGAGCTAATACCAGGAGAATCTACAGATGCTACAACAGCTCTAAAAATGGGAATGTTCGACTCCATCTTCGTATATGAGGGTTGGGATTACACCAATGCTATTAAAAATGGTGAAGATGCTAAAATCTTTCTATTAAAAGACTACGCACCAGAACTAGACTACTACACTCCAGTAATCATAGCTAATAACGACTTCCTAGTTTCTACTCCAGAGCTAGCTAAGGCAGCCCTAAGAGCCATGAAAAAAGGCTATGAATACTGCTCTAAGCATCCAGAAGAAGCAGCAGAAATTCTTATATCTAATGCGCCTGAAGGCGACCCAGAGCTAATTAAAGCTAGCCAAGCCTACCTAGCAGACAAATACATAGATGACGCTGCTAGCTGGGGTGAAATAAACCCTGATAGATGGAATGGCTTCTACACATGGTTAGAGGAACTACCAGAATATAAAGCCTTCTTAGAAGAAAATGACTTAGAGGCAAAACCGTTAAAAGATCTAGGATTTACAAACGAATTTTTAAAATAGTCTCTGAAAGGCCCTAACGGCTGGTCACTTCGTGACGAGCCAGTCGGGTCGATATTGCCTTCGGCAAAATCGTAGATGGCTTCTTGCCTAACTAACTTTAATTTAAAGTTAAAGTAAAGTGGCAAGATGGCTTCTCGAAAGATAAACTACAAAGGTTAAAAAATGCCAAAAATAGAACTAAAAAACATCTCCCACGCCTTCACAGACGCGCCAGATGTAAAAATATTAGAAAACATAAACCTCTACGTAAACGAGGGTGAAATCGTCAGCATAATAGGTGCTAGCGGCAGCGGTAAGACTACTATATTTAATATTACCGCAGGACTTCTAGCACCTAGCTCAGGCGAAGTCTACATAAACGGTGAAAACACAGTAGGCAAAACAGGACATATAAGCTATATGCTCCAAAAAGATCTACTCCTCCCGTTTAAGACCGTCCTAGACAATGTCTCCCTCCCCCTCATAATAAAAGGCGTAGATAAAAAAATAGCTCGTGATAGAGCCGCTTCCCACTTCTCCCAATTCGGCTTAGAGGGTATGGAAAATAAATATCCTAAGACCCTATCAGGTGGAATGAGACAAAGGGCAGCCCTACTTAGAACCTACCTCTTCGATAAAGACGTAGCTCTGCTTGACGAGCCATTTTCAGCCCTAGATGCCATCACGAAAGAAGATATACACGAATGGTATTTAAACATAATAAAAGAAATAAATTTAACCACTCTCTTCATAACCCATGACATAGAAGAGGCAATACTCTTATCGGATAGAATCTACATCTTAAAAGGTCGCCCAGCCCACATATCAAGGGGAATAAAAATAGACTTAGCAAAACCCCGTGATCCGCTTGCACCCGAAGTAAACGACCTTAAGCGACAAATAAAAGCTATGCTAAATGAATAATAAAAAAACGCTAAATGTTTCCATTTAGCATTTTTTATTTTAACCTATATCTTAAACCTAGATGTCTCGGCTGCTAAGCTCTCTGCTACCTTAGCCAGATGCTCACTAGCACCTGCCATCTCCTCTTCAGAAATAGACTGCTCCTCTACAGAAGCCGCAGTTTCTTGAGTCGAAGCCGCATTTTCTTCAGCGATAGCAGATAGGTTTTCTACTATCTCAAGCATCTTAGTTTTCTCTACATCTAAACTCTTAGAAGCATCATTTAAATTATCTATAAATACTCTCGACTGATCTATTGCAGAAGAAATACCTTCGAATTGCTCCTTGGTCTTTTGCACACTTTCTAGCTGAGTCTTGGCATAAGCCTTAGATTTTTCCATGCTCTTAACAGCACTTTCTGCCTTCTCAGTAAGATCTCCTACTATCTCTCTTATCTCGCCAGTAAACTTGCTAGAGTCCTCAGCTAACTTCCTGATTTCGTCTGCTACGACAGCAAAGCCTTTGCCTGCTTCACCTGCTCGTGCCGCCTCTATCGCTGCATTAAGAGCCAATAGATTAGTCTGCTCTGATATAGCTAATATCATATCACTCGCCACATCAATATTCTTAGCACTTTGATTAGTGCTTACTATGATTTCGTCCACTTCATCGCTAGCCTTGATATTATCATTAGTAGCTTGAACCAGTAAACTAATAGTCTGCATACCCTCATCTTTAAGCTTGGAAATTTCATCAGTAGTAGAATTTAAATCATTCATAATATCGAAGTTATTCTTGATTTGATCTCCTATTCTAAGCATAGTATTTGCACCTTGCTCAGTGTCCTGCGCTTGGGAAGTCGCACCTTGGGATATTTCTTCTACTGTTCTAGAAATATCCTTGGACGTATTAGCATTTTGTTGAGCTTTCGCTGTAAGTTCCTGCGAAGAAGCTGAAATTTCTTGAGCTGCATTTATAGCATTGGCTAAAAGCCCTCTAACATTTGTTTCCATCTCCTCTAAGGAAGTGGTAATCACACCGATTTCATTTCTTTGACTCTGGTACTTTTTAAGCTGTGCAAAGTTTTCCTCATTCAAGTGGAAATCCAGCTCCGCCTGCTCTTTTAAAGTTACAGTTACAGTCTTTATCGGCTTAGTAATCCAGTTATTCATAACAAAGTATACTATTATAGAAACCACCAATATAGCCACTAAAACTATCACGACTAAGGCAATAATCATATGTTTTACAGCAGACATAAATGAATCTACATCTATTACAGACACTAAAGCCCATTTTTCTTTAGCCTCAGGAAAGTTTATAGGAGTCATAATTTTTATTGCTTTTTTGCCAGTAGCCAAGGACTTATCATTGCAAATATCTTCTTCGCCATCAGCTATTTTTCTTATTAGTTCTTTTCTAGCATCGCTTCCATCATTTATATTTTTCCCTAAGAATTCATCACTTATACCATGAGCTACTATTGTACCAGTATTAGTTATAATAGTTTTATAATTTACATCATCGCTACTTTCTTTCACTATATTTTGGAAGTAGGCAAAGTCCATATCTATTATCAAGACACCCACTTTTTTATCGCCATCAAAAATAGGCTTAACTAAAGACATAACCGTCATATCTAAGTCTTTATCGTAATAAGGCTCCATTATGGAAATACCATCTTTAGACATTGTATATTTATACCATTCTTCCTCGCTAGGATAAGGGCTGGCATCATCTACTAAAGTTTCGCTACCTTCAGTATACGCATACCCGAAGTAATCTTCAGGAAATATCCCTTCTTCCTTAGAAACGGCTATTCCAAGACCTATTATATTTTCTGTAATTTCATAAGTATCATGTAAAATCTCATTCATAGCATGATGTCTATTTCCTTCTTCCATCTCTTTTAAAATTATAGCCTCGCTATTCAAAGATTTTAGGACATGATTATATGCATAAAAATCAGAAATTATTTTTTCTGATGATACCTTATTAGCTTCTACAGCAATCCTCTGATTTAATTTTACTGTACGATTATACGTAATCACAGAAGTAATTGCTAAAACTATTATGAAAGAAACCGCTACTGCAATATCTACTGCTAGCAAGACCTTCAATCCTATCTTACCATTCTTCTTCACCTTTTTTGCTTTTGATAAAGTTTCTGTTCCTTTATCAATTTTATTTTCTTTTTCCAAAATTTCCTCCTATATGAAAATAAATATTTATCAAAATCCAAAAGATATATCGACAAAAACCAGAAAATTTATAGGTAAAGATACAAAAAAATGCATTTTCATTGAATAATTTATAAAAAATCTTTAATTATCAAATATTTTGATAA
>PDWI01009374.1_pt1 | contig 11273 bp, 18 predicted proteins | sample 1430891 | NCBI WGS metagenome assembly PDWI01 (sample SAMN01162508, study PRJNA174530) | Oral metagenome, whole genome shotgun sequencing project. | biome: Marine environment; feature: Marine mammal; material: Swab sample of the gingival sulcus; isolation source: swab sample of gingival sulcus... | reverse complement strand
CAATTGTATCTTCAACACTTATCTTATCTACATAGTATCTTTTAAATGCAATATCTATTATTGATAAGTTATTACTTTCAAAGTTTATTTTATTAACATCCCAATTTTTTATTCTACCTTTACCTTTAACAGTACAATCTTCTTTAATCATTAAATAATTATTAACATCTCTTTGGTAAACAGCGGTCAAAATATCTTGTCCTAATTTTAATGAATAGTTTGATTCCCATTCTTCTTTTAATTTAATGATACTATCATAGTCTTTATCGTCGTAAGCTAACATTATACCGTCTGTATTTGACTGTATAAGCCTTGTATAAGGTTGTAGCCTTACAATTAGGTCAGTAAGTATCAACTGACCATTAATACATATGTTATTTGCTTGCTTAGGGTCAAACATTTTAGAGTATCTATCTTTTGTTGCTCCAAAACTGGCGTTTAATAATATTTTATAAATATATTCTTTAACATCCTTTGCTTTTTTTAATGTGAACCTAGTATCATATAAGTTTTTATATAATTCGGGTGATTCACAAGCCCTAGATAAAAAATGATATGCTATCATTAAGCTAGGATAGTAACTTGATACATCTAAATATAATATTTTACCCTCATATACAAAAGCTTTTTCTCCAGCATGAAGTCCACCAAATCCATATTTGTGGATAATACCATTTATCATAACTTCTATACTTTCATCTTCTAGAACATTATATGTTTCATTATTTTTAAACCTTTCATAAATATTATCATAAAAATTTTTTAATTCTTTTGGTATGTATTTCCAATTCATAGTAGGAACATACTCTATTGCTAATCTATCAAATGTTGCATATTTAGGTAAGTTTTTCTTATCTGCTTTTAAAACCTCAGCGGCCAAATGAGATCTAGTCTTTTTTATTGCAATAGGATCTATATTAAACTCTTTACATATATCAATTTTTGCTTGGAAATAATCATTTCTTAAATCGAATACTTTTTCTGTATTTTCAACGTCATATTGACAGTAATCGAATGTTTCTTTTATCTCACTATTAGTAAGTGGTCTATTAATATCCCAAGGGACACTAGATTCTTTAATGTTTTTACCTAAATTACACTCAATAGCTTTTAAGGATACCCCCAGTTGTAACTCTTGCATACAGTCAAAACTAACTATATTATTTGCTCTAACTCTTAATTCATAAGGTATTTTTTCACGGTTTACTATTAACTGTGATAACAAATACAATTTAGCATTTGTGTATTCGTCATTAATTAATGCAGTAAGTATTAAATCATCGTATTTATAATTATTAAAACCTACTAAAATACGTGCTTGACTTAGAAACTCTTTAAGAGCCTCTAAGTCATTATGTATTTTTGTGATTTTACCTGTAGCATAGTTTTTAAATACTACCATCCAGTCATATTTGAAAACCTCAAAGTCATAAATATACATATTATGCCTTTCTAAAATGGAAATTCAAATTTATTAATAGTACAAGTTTGGTATCCGTTTTTGTTTGTTTTTAAATCAATAGTACATTGTTTACCTATAACTAAACCTTTTATTTCAGTTTCAAAAGCATTAGGTTCGGCTAATAATTTTAATTTTAAGGCATTAGTATCCATACTAGCTTGAGATATATTGTAGATAGCAACTAATAAGTTTGAAACATTGAATGATGCCGTTTTTTCATTAATATTATAAAATGCAGCATAACTATCTCCATTTTCAGTTTTTAATTTAAAAGTATATAAATATCCCTTACCTTGTGCTTCTTTATTTGTGAAAACGAAATCCTCAACCATTGCCACATATTCTCCATCAGCTAAGTTATTTCCTTGTGATTCATATCCTTTAGTTACATCTATTTCCCCTTGTATTTGATTAATTAAGTTCATCATACTCATTTTTATTTCCTCCTATATATTATTTAGTGAACAATCCCATTGTTCCTTGTAATGCTGCTAAAACTTTTGGATTTTTAATATCTTCAAGTTTGTAATTATCTCTTTTACTTGTAACAACTTTATTATAACTGTTGCCCATTTTAATTGTTTGTATTTGTAAATCACAACGACCTAAACATACATTTAATGCTTTTGCAGGTAAACTTGGTTTTGAAATTTGATTACCATTTTCTAATGTTTCTACTAAATGTGAGATAAATACAATATTATATTTAGATTTTGCTAAATTCATCATCATATTTTTCCATATACTAGTAGCAGTACTAAATCCTTTACCAAACGGTATATCAGCTAGTGACTCTTTTTTATTAGTTTCACAAATATGATTTATCATTAGTAGTTCAATATCATCTACTAAATCTATTATAACTGTTTCAAAAGTATGATTTCCTTTTTCAAGTTCATCTATAATTTGGCAAAATTGTGTAAATGAAGTAATATTTACACTAGGTGTATCAACCTTTGTTGCATTTCCATCAGTATTTAGTAATATTGGATTTGGAAATTGTCTTGCTAAATATGTCTTACCACTCATACTTGCTCCCCATACAAAGAATTTTGTAGGTGTCTTGTTAAATGGTGTTGGCTTGTTTTCAGGTAACATAATTATTTACTCCCTTCTATTTGTTTATCTTTTTTTATGGTAAATTTTAAGTAAGATTTAACTTTTGTTTTTTTTGAATATTTATCAAATATCTCTGGCATTTCAGTTTTTAATTTTTTACTATCAACTGATACTCTTGTTGCTTCAGCTACTCTACTAATTGTAAAGTGGTTTAATTCTAATGTTTTAATATCATATTTTGTCATATTATCTAGTAAATCTTGTCTACTAGCAACGACTTCATCTTCTAATTTTTTTATTTCTTCTTTTTTATTTAAAATTTTCATTTGAATTGCATCTTCTAATTTTAATTGAGCTAAAATTGCATTTCTTTCATTTTCATCTTCTATTTTTAATAATTCTAAATTTTCCATTTTCTTAATCCTCCAATAATACTTTTATAATTTTTGCTATAGTAACTTTAGTTAATAGTTCTTTTTTATCTGTTGTCCCAAATGTATGTAAACATAATTCTTTTGCCAGTATTTCTAACAGTTGTTTTTGAATTTTATTTATAATTTTTTCCATTTCTTCTTCAGACATTGTTGGGTCTGCTAATATCCCAAGTTCTTTTTCGTTAGAACTTTCAAAGTATTCAATTTTAAATCTCATTTTTTTCATAATAATTCTCCTTTTTTATTTCATCTATAACTTTACTATCTGCCATTTCTTCTAATATATTACCTAAAGGTTTTTTGCCTAATCCAAGTAATAATTTTATTTCTCTTATTTGATTTTTATTTAAATGTTCATTCATTAAACCCCTATAAATATATCTATTTATTAATATATGACAAGATAACATTTTTAATATTTCTATATCACTTTTAGACGGATTAGCATCTAAAGTCCATATACGAATAAGTTCAATCTTAACTTTTGTTATTTCATTGGTTACTGCTATATTTAAATTATTATTACCTATTATTTTATTAGGAATAGATCTATTAAATCTCTCAGCATATCTTATAAATCTTTTAATGATACCTTCTATTCCTGGAAACCAGTAATTATTTATATAATCACAATTTAAATTCAAGTGTTTTTTATTTTCTAGGAAATCAGCTATATTATTATTTGTAATATTAAATATCTTTTTATAAGTACCTAATAATATCAATAGTATTTGATTATATTTATATAAATTAGGTTCTTGTTTTAACATTTTTTTAGCCGATATTTTATTGGTTTTAAGTTTTCGCATTTACTTCCTCCCAAAATATATTTATCTGTTTTAATATTTTTCTATACAGGGGTATAGATCTTTTTATTTCTTTGATTTTTATATTACTAGGGTTAAATGTTAAATCAAAATATTTTGGAGTATTGTGTAATTCAAATAATGTTCCTGTATAAAACTCTTTTGGTCTTTCATATTGGACTAAGTATCCTTTTTTTACATTAAATGCCCACATGTAAAGCTGCATTTGTAGTTCGTAATCAAAAGTGTTACTATGTTTACCATTGTTAGTTTTAATTTCCATAATAACCTTATTTTCTCTATCATATCCATCAGTGTTACATCTTATTTTTTTATCTTTTTTAATTCTATATGCAGGTTTACAATTTAATCCTAAAAACCCATTAACATAGTTTCTTATTTTATCTTCCATTAAATTACCATATTCAGTATATTCATTGCTTGAAAAATCAAATTCACCTGTAATATAAGAATTTAATAATTTATCGTAACTATTAAATTTACTATAGCCCATTAAAGTTGGTATATCAGAACCACCTATATATTTTCTTCTATTATTTTTTATAGTGTCTTTAATCATTGTTCACCTTTTTCTTTGGAATAATCAGTGGTAATCGTAACCGATACAATATTTTTAATTGTTTCACTATACCCACTTTTATGTTTTATTTTTAAAATAATACCTCCATCATTATTATAAATAACCATTTTATAATCCTTTCTTTTTTTAAAATTAGTAGCACCAGACTAGGTAAAACATAATTTGAAAGGAGGTATTTACAAAATGTCTTAATAGTGCTACAATTACCTTGTCTAGAGGTGTGTTATGTGTAGCACACTTTTTTTGTTGTTTATTCATTTTAATTCTCCTTTATATTTTTGAAATAATGTTCCATATCTGACAATTTATAACCATACTTAATTAATAAATAAGCAATTACTATACTTGTGAACCATATTATTAAAAACATTAAAGGTTCTACAGTAAAATCATCAACACTTAATGCTAATCCACCTAGTAACATACCTGATGTAAGCATTAAATAACCTATAATTTTTTTTATATATTTCATTTTAATTCCTCCAATTTCCATAATAATACATTGAAATCTTCTTTTCTTTCTAGCGATTTCCAAACATCTTCTTCTATAGTGTCTACTGTTTTAAATTTCCAAACCATTATTTTATTTTCTTGTCCTGGACGATATGCCCGTCCCATACTTTGTTCGAAATCAGCATATCTATATGTTGGACTAAAATATACGACTTGCGAATTGTATTGTAATTCAATACCTGTACCACCTGCTGTTATCTGAACTAATGTAACTTTACCCTTTTGTTCATCAAAATCTTCTTTTTTAGGATAATTTTTTACCATACCCTTTATAATATAATCATAACCAATAGCTTCAACTATAGCATCTCTTTCACTATTAAAGTTATAAAATATTAATAAATTATCGTCTCCTAAATTTTCTTTTAAATATTTTAAGTACTCTAATTTATCTTTTGTAGCAGCTATTTGTCTTAAAACAGTACAAAGTTTAATTTGACTATCAAGTGGTTCGGATGAGTAGAATCTGTCATTTTTAGTTTTTTTATAAATTCCACTAGGTTTAAAATAAATATATTCTTCAATTAAACCTGGTAATTCAATAATGTCATCTACTGTTAATCTGCGAGTACTGTTACTTTTTATAATGGATTTAAATTCATCCTCATTTTGATAACCAGTTATTTCTAAAAATTGTTTCCCAAAATACTTGTTATTTAACTGTTGGATTACATATCTTTTGTAAAATTGTGTTTTGTTTTTTACAAGTCCCCATAATATAAAGTAATTTACAAACTCTTCAATTTTAGATCCTGGTGTTGCTGTTAGCATTATAAATGGATTATCTTTTATAATCTGTACTATTAATTTGCTTCTTTTAGCCGTTGGGTTCTTAATATAGTGGGCCTCATCTAATATGTAAAATCCTGGACCAAATTCATATTTTGATAAACTAGAGTAACTTACAACTTTGTAATTAGGTATTTTAACCATATATTTTATACATAATTGTTTTAATTCTCTTTCCCAACCACCTTCATTAACCTTAGCTGCAGGTGCTATAATATATAAGTCTTGCCCTAAATGGTTATTTAGATAATAGCAAAGGGATATTATAGTTTTTCCTGTACCAGTTCCTAAATTTAAAAGACTTTGGTTTTTTATTTCTTTGTATATTTCTTGTTGTTTTGGATATAACATCTATTCATCTCCTTTAAATTCATTAAGAATTATGTTTCCTATTTTTATACTTTCCATAAATTCATAAAAATCTTCCCATTTATCAATAACTAGACCAACACCTTTAGACTCCTTTATTTTGTCTAAATTGTATTGTTGTAACTTTGTAACTTTTCCTTTACCATTTGGGGCCTTGATTTCTAATCCTACAAATAATCCGTATACACAGGCTATAATGTCAGGCACTCCAACTTTTCCTACTCCATTTCCGTGTACTTTAACATAGTAATGGTCATTTTCTTTTAGATAATTTTTTATTTTATTCTCCAGCTGTTTCTCGTTCATTAGAACACACCTTCCCTTTCAAAAAATCCTCATACTTTATTCCTAAGTATTCTTCAACTTCTTTTTTGGGGATATAATATGAAAAATTAATTCCATTCTTACTAGGAATAGCTACTCCAAATGGATAAATATTTCTTTGGATTCCTATTCTAACCCTAGATGGATTGATCCCTAAAAAATGAGCTGTTTCTTTTACTGATAATGATAGTTTCATTTTATTCACCTTCTATTATTTGAAGTTGTAAATTCTCAATTTCTTTTAAATACATTTCTTTTTCTTCATCTATAGAAATTTTTTTAAGTTCTAATCCTTCAATTTCTCTTTCATAAAATTTTATTTTTTTTTGTAATACTAATATTTTAGATGCTTTAGAAACTATTTGTTCTGATTTATTATTTAGTTCTGTATTGTTCATAATTTTTATTCCTTTCTTTTTTATTCTGGTAATTTAATGTTAAGTGTTTCATTTATTTTTTTTCGAATATCATTTGCTTGTCTATTCCCTCTCAATATGTCTGAGAGATATGGCGAAGAAATTCCCAGTTTATCGGCTAAATGTGATGCTGTTAGTTTTTTTTCTCTTAACCTGGTTTTAACTAACATTTCATACTCAAGATTTGTCATAATTTACTCCTTTCTATTTATTGCATAAATGCTAAGCAAAATGCTTTACAAATTATGTGTTATGTGCTAAAATATTAGCACAAAGAAGTTTAAACTATTTGGCGATAGGTATTTAAACTGAAATATAAAATTCGGATAACTTGCTTAGCATCTGATACAATTATAATGGATAATATGCTAAAAGTCAAGCTAATTTTTTATATTTCTCAAAAAAATTTTGGAGGTATCGAAAATGAACATGTTGGATGTTATAAACAAAGAACTAAAAAAAAGAGATATGAGTGTTTCTGAGTTAGAAAGAAAAGCTGATCTTGGAAATGGAACTATAAGAAGGTGGGATAAATCATATCCTTCACTTGATAAAGCTATTAGAGTAAGTGAAGTATTAGAAGTACCTATTATTTATTTATATGATGGAACAGAATCTCCTTGTGAACAAACACAAATGCTTGCTAGAAAAATAGAAAAACTTGATGAAACTAAAAAAAATATGATTAAAGCTGTTATAAATATGGAAGAAGGTAAATAATATGACTTTTGTAAATTGGAACTCACAAAAAGCAAATTACAATTATGTTTTTGAAATAATATATGCTATAAATGGATTTACTAGTGTTGTTCCTTGTATGGAATTAATTCAAGATATAAATGTAAAATTAATCCCTTTTTCTAGTAAGGATTTCAAATTAATAGCTAGTTCTTATAAAGCTAATACCATTGATGGCTTTACTTTAAAACAACCTGATGGAACATATGAAATAGCATTTAATAAAGATATGATTATGCCTAGGATTAAAATGACAATTTATCATGAGTTAGGACATATTTATCTAAAACATTTTTCAGAGAGAAGTTTTATTTTAGAAAATGAAAAAGAAAAAGAAGCTAATGTATTTGCATCACATCTATTATTACCTCACAGTTTACTTCATGATTATAGAGATGGTTATATGAATGAACATTTTGATGAATTTTTAAGAAATTCAGTCTCTAATCAAGCTTTAGAAATAAGATGTTGTACTTATGAATTAGATCAAAAACGAATTGAAAGGGTTTTAGCAAATAAGAACATAAGTGACTATGAAAGAGCAGCTTTGAGAATATAAATGAAAGAAGGAATGGAAATGGAATTTAAAGATTTAGTACAAGAACATGTTAGAAATATTAGAAAAATAGAGAATGATAATTTAATTGAGGAACAAACTAAAATGTACATGATTGCTCCATTTTTAAATTTAATGGGATATAACGTATTCAATCCTGAGGATGTTGTAGCAGAATATACTGCGGATATAGGAAGTAAAAAAGGTGAAAAAGTAGATTATGCTCTTAAGATCAAAGGAAATGTTGAAATATTAATTGAAGCAAAAGCTAAAAATGATAATCTTGAAAATCATGATATACAACTTAAAAGATATTTTAATGTTACAAATGCTAAAGTTGGTATTTTAACAAATGGTATTGTTTATAAGTTTTTCACTGATTTAGAAAAAACTAATATTATGGATAATAAACCTTTCTTGATAATAAATTTATTTGATTTAACAGATGAAAAAATAGAACAATTGAAAAAGTTTACTAAATCATATTATGACATAACATCTGTAACAACTAGTGCTGAGAGTTTAAAATATGCTAATGGTATAAAATTATTCTTAAATGAACAATTAGAAAATCCAAGTGATGCTTTTATTAAACTAATAGGAAAAGAAATTTATTCAGGTAAATTAACTCAAATTAAAATAGAAGAATTAAGATCTATATTCAAAGAAACATTTAAAACTTTTATAAATGATTTTGCTAGAAAAAAATTCGAAAGTGTTTTGGATGATTCTTCTAATGTTGAAAATAAAGAAGAGGTAGGTACAGTAGAAACAGTAGACCCTAAAAAAGAAGTTATAACTACTGAAGAAGAATTAGAATGTTATTATGTTATTAAATCAATATTAAGAAAACATATAGATTCTGCTCGTATTTATTATAGGGATAATTTAAGTTACTTTAATATATTATTAGATGATAGTAATCGTAAATGGATATGTAGAATATACATTACTGCAAATGGAATAAAATTATTGTTGCCAACGGATTCTAATAAAATAGATTTAGAATCTATAAATGATTTATATAATTATGAAAAAGAACTAATAGAGATTGTTGAATCTTTTTAATAAAAAGGAGAAAACAAATGAGAAAGCCAAATAAATATGGTTCAGTTGTACAATTAAATGGTAAGCGAAGAAGACCTTTTGCTATTAAAGTTACTGTGGGATTAACTGATGAAGGTAAGCAAATTAGAAAATATATTGCTTATTTTGCTACAAGAAGAGAAGCCGAAGAATTTTTAGTTAAATATAATAAGAGCAAGAGTACATATACTTACAAAATGAAATTTAGTGAAATATACGAAATATGGAGCGAGAGAAAATTTAAAGAAGTAGGAGAGTCTTCACAGTCATTATATGAACTAGCTTATAGAAAATGCGAGAAATTACATAATATGGATATGCTTGACATTAAAACTTTACATATGCAAGAAGTTTTAGATGATATGGGTAACAAATATGATATGAAGAAGAAAGTATCATATTTAATGAGCCAAATTTTTGATTATTGTATGAAAAATGATATTGTATTAAAGGATTATAGTAAATATTTGGAGTTAGGTAAAAAGGTTATTATAAATAAAAAAGTACCATTTTCTAAAAAGGAAATTAAAAGATTATGGGATAATATTGAAACACCTTGGGTTGATACAATATTAATTCTAATTTATACAGGTTTAAGAATTGGAGAATTGCTGCTTGTTAAAAATGAAGATGTTAATTTAGAAGAAGGTTATTTTAGAGCAGGAATAAAAACAGAAGCAGGTATAAATAGGCTTATACCAATACATTCTAAAATATTACCATTAATACAAAATAGAATGAACGATAAAGAATATTTAATATTAAATGACAAAGGTAAACCAACAAAATATTCTAATTATAGAAGAGAAAAGTTTGATAAATTGATGAAAATGTTAAATATGGATCATACACCACATGATACAAGGCATACCTTTGCTACATTACTTAATAATGCTGATGCCAATAGTACAAGTATTACTAAACTTATAGGACATAAGAATTTTACTACAACAGAAAAAATATATACACATAAAAATATAGAAGAATTGAAAAAAGCTATAGAAAAAATATAAATGGATTATTTTAGTATTTAATAGTATTTATTGGTATTTACTGGTATCTATTGGTATCTATTGGTATAAACAGGCCTTGACAATTTCTCAAAAAAGAGTATAATATGTGTACAGGGAAGGAAACTTTCACTGTCTAAATTTAACGGTCACCGAATGTGAATTTAAGCGATTTGTAAAATCGTCGTCCGTTAAGACTATGAATATAAAAGTAGTATAAAATATTACCCGTATACCTAATAAGTTACGGGTTTAATTTTTACTAAGAAGGGTTAAATAAATGAATTTATACATATATTCAGATGAATCAGGTGTGTTTGATAAACATCACTACGATTTGTTTGTTTTTGGAGCAATATTATTTTATGATAAAAATGAAAGAGATAAATTAAAAAATAAATATTCTAATTTTGAAAATTTGTTAAAAAAAGAATTGAATATTAACTTAGAATCCGAATTAAAAGCAATAAATTTAAAACCAAATCATAAGTATTGGATTAGTAAATACTTAAAAAAATATATTAAATTTTCAGTTGTTATAGATTTGAAAAAACTTTTTGATTATAAAGGTAAAGGTGCTAAACAAAGATATTTAGATTATGCTTTTAAAATAGGTTTAAAAGAATGTATCAATGTGTTAGATAGAAAAAATATAATAAAAAAATCGGATATTGAGAGATTATATATTTATTGTGATGAACATACAATAGCAACTGATGCAATATATGATTTAAGGAATACCATATTTAATGAATTTAAATATGGAGTTATGAATTTTGAATATAATAAACAATTTAATCCAATAATTCCTGATTTAGAAGATGTAATAGTACAATATAAAGATTCAAAACACGATGCTTTAATTAGATGTGCTGATATGATTGCTAACAATGTATTTACAGCATATAGAGATAATGATATAGAAAGAATTAATAGAATAAATAAAGAAATAATTATAAAAAAATTACCATAATTGGAGAGTAAAATCTCCTTTTTTTTTGTTTTCACAAATGTAATAATAAAAAATGTGTAAATTGCTCTATGTGTTGATTTTATTAAGTTTATATAAAAAGTGGTTACACAAACCCACTTACACTTTTATATTTCTAT
>PDWI01009373.1_pt1 | contig 11273 bp, 12 predicted proteins | sample 1430891 | NCBI WGS metagenome assembly PDWI01 (sample SAMN01162508, study PRJNA174530) | Oral metagenome, whole genome shotgun sequencing project. | biome: Marine environment; feature: Marine mammal; material: Swab sample of the gingival sulcus; isolation source: swab sample of gingival sulcus... | reverse complement strand
TTGGATAAACTTTTTTTGGCAGATATAATCTTTGAAAGCTTATACTATTAAACGCTAGTATAAGCTTTCAAAATACATTTTCATTAGCTTAAAAATCACTTAACATTATAAAACTTAAACTCTTAACACAGATAACTACTATCTTATACACTATAAAAACATTTTTTAAATTTTAAAATACAAATTTAACTTATAAAACGACTAAACACTAGATTGTAAAGATTTTTAATTAAGTTAAAATATTATCATTATAAATGTATTTTGATTTCATATAAAAGTACACTTTTAAACAAAATATATCCATTTTGATAAAAATAAGACAAATTTAACCTCTTTTTTATATGAATTTTTGTAAGCTATCAATCTAAATTTTAATCAAGGAGGCAATTATGCCAAAAATAAATAGATATGTAGATATTGACACTGTTGAAAGAGAGTCAAAAAAAGATTATATCGATAGACACTCACCATTCATCACCTGTAGTAGTGAGGCAAAAATGGGCGAAAAATTTCCAGTAGTTGTAAAAGTTGGAAACGAGTACACTCACCCAGATGATTTTGACCATTACATAGAGGGAGTTTCACTATATAATGGAGAAACTTTACTTGCAAAAGCCTCTTTTGTAGCTGGTACTTTAGGCGGACAAGATAAAAAAGGAAATGCTGAAGTTGTTTTTAATGTTGTTCCAACTTCAAAAAAGATGAAACTTGTAGCACAAGCATACTGTACAAAGCACGGCATTTGGGAAAGCGATCCAGTTTCTGTGGTTGTTTCTTAATATTTTATGAGACCAAATTTTTTGTTTGGTCTCCAAACTCAAATCAGTAAAATTTTACCTACAAATACAATACCTTAAGCCTAATTATCACATAATGTAACATAAATAAATCTTTTTAAATAGAAATTTTAAGAATAATTTATTATTAATTTAATTAATTTTAATACATTTTTTTGATAAAATTCACTCTTTTAAAAGGCAGGAGATGATTAAACAGATTTTAAAAAGAGATGGAAGTTGTCAAGATTTTTATGATTATAAGATAGAAGATGCTATAAAAAAAGCGTTTAAAAGCGAAAATACAATCTATGATGTAAAGATTTTTCAAAATGTACTTAAAAGGGTTGAAAAAAAGCGAGTTATAGCGGTTGAAGATGTGCAAGACTTAATCGAGCAAGAGCTTTTTAAGGCTAGATATTTTGGTGTTATGAAGTCATTTATGATATATCGCCATACCCACAAAATGCAAAGAGAGCATCTGTTTGGATTAAATGAAGATACAACTTTTGTAAACTCAACCCAGTGCATTGAAGAGTATATCAATAAAAACGATTGGCGGATAAAGGCAAACTCAAATACGGGCTATTCAAATGCTGGACTTATAAACAATACCGCTGGAAAAGTTATAGCAAACTATTGGCTAGATAAGATTTATAGTAAAGAAGAGGGCTTGGCTCATAGAAACGGAGATTTGCATATCCATGACCTTGACTGTTTGAGTGGGTATTGTGCTGGTTGGAGTTTAAGAGTGCTTTTAAATGATGGATTTAACGGAGTCCGTGGTAGAGTTGAGTCAAAACCTCCTCATCATTTTAAAGAAGCTCTTGGGCAAATGGCAAACTTTTTAGGCATCTTGCAAAGTGAATGGGCAGGAGCTCAAGCATTTAGTAGTTTTGATACTTATTTAGCACCTTATGTATTTCGTGATAAATTGAGTTTTAAAGAGGTTAAAAAAGCGATTATAAGTTTTGTTTACAATCTAAATGTCCCAGCAAGATGGGGGCAGAGTCCTTTTACAAATGTCACTATTGACTGGAAAGTGCCAGAAGATTTAAAAGACCAAATACCAACTTCATCGAACCAACACCTTTTTAGCGACATTAAAGATGACGAGCTTTCAAAAGAGGCTCAAAAAAGAGGAGCTAATGAACTAATATCGCTTACATATAAACACTTTCAAAAAGAGATGAATTTGATAAATAGAGCTTTTTATGAGGTTTTAACCGAGGGCGATAAAACAGGGCAACCTTTTACATTTCCAATTCCAACTGTAAATATCACGGAAGATTTTGATTGGGACGGGGAAAATACAGATTTGCTTTTTGAAAATACAGCTAAGATGGGGTCTTCATATTTTCAAAATTTCATCGGAAGTCAGTATTTAAAAGATGAAAATGGCAATCTGATACCAAATCCAAAAGCATATAAACCGGGTCATGTAAGAAGTATGTGTTGTAGACTCCAGCTTGATTTAAGAGAGCTTTTAAAACGGGGTGGTGGACTTTTTGGAAGTGCTGAGATGACAGGAAGTATTGGAGTTGTTACCATAAATCTAGCTAGACTTGGATACTTGTATAAAAATGATAAAGAAAAACTTTATGAGGCATTAAAAAGATTATGCGAACTTGCAAAGTCTACTTTGGAGAAAAAGAGAGTTTTTATTCAAAAAATGTACGATAGAGGGCTTTATCCTTATACGGCTAGATATTTGCCACATTTTAAAAATCATTTCTCAACCATCGGCATAAATGGAATGAATGAACTTATAAGAAATTTTACAGACGATAAAGAAGATATTGCAAGTGAATTTGGCATTTCTTTTGGGCTTGAAATGCTAGAGTTTTTACGCTCAACTATAGCCTCTTTTCAAGAAGAGACTGGAAATCTTTACAATCTTGAGGCAACTCCAGCCGAGGGTACTACTTACAGATTTGCAAAAGAGGATAAAAAGAGGTTTGGCGATATTTTACAAGCTGGAGAGGGAGAAAATGTCTACTACACAAACTCGTCTCAACTCCCAGCGGATTTTACCAATGACCCTTTTGAGGCACTTGATAAGCAAGACGAACTCCAGTGTGCGTATACAGGAGGTACAGTTTTACATCTTTATATGAATGAGAGATTAAAAAGCTCAGTTACCTGTAAAAAACTTATAAAAAATATATTAACAAATTATAAACTTCCATATATCACTATAACGCCTGTATTTTCAGTGTGTGAAAAACATGGCTATATTGCAGGTGAGTTTGAATATTGTCCGATTTGTGATGAAGAATTATTAGAAAATGAAGGAAAAAAAGATGAATAAAATACCTAAGAATTTACAATATAAAAGAACTAAATGTACTGTCTATACTCGTGTTATGGGCTACCACCGACCAGTTGAGAGTTTTAATAAAGGAAAAATAGGCGAACACAAACAAAGAGTAAAGTTTATTGAGCCAAATAAAACCAATTAAATTTATAACCCCATTTACAACCGTTGATTATCCAGAGCATTTAGCTTGTATAGTTTGGTTTAGCGGCTGCAATATGAGATGTAGGTATTGTTATAATGCTGATATTGTTTTAGAGCAGGGCGAAATATCCATCGATGAACTTATGGAGTTTTTAAAAAGAAGAGTAGGGCTACTTGATGGTGTAGTCTTAAGTGGTGGAGAATGTACTTTGTATAGTGGCATTTATGAGCTATGCGGAGAAATCAAAAGCTTAGGATTTAAGATAAAGTTAGATACAAACGGTACAAATCCTAAAGTTTTAAAAAAGCTATGCGAAGATGATTTTGTTGATTTTGTAGCACTTGATTTTAAAGCGCCTTTAGATAAGTTTAGGTTCATTACAAACTCTAGCGAAAAACTCTATAATGATTTTATGAAAAGTTTAGATATTTTGATAAATTTAGATTTTACTTTTGAGATTAGAACTACGGTTCATGAGGATTTGCTAAATGAACCTAATATACAAACTATGAGCGAAATACTACATGAAAAAAAGTATCAAAATATTTTTTACCTGCAACACTTTTTTAACGCCCAAAATTTAGGCAATTTAAAAACCCCTAAAAGTAGTTTAAATGTTTCAAAGATAAAAAGCCAAGTTTCTATAAGATTAAGAAATTTTTAAAAAAGTATTATTTGAATACATAAAATGATTGTATCGATTTAGATAAATAATGAACTAAAATAAAAATTTAGCAAGATTTTGAATTTTCAACTCTTACTCATAGCTTGGCTTCATTAATGAACCTAAATTAAAAACCACTCAAACATAAATATCCCTATCATAAAAAATCCTATGCAGATAAAGTCCGTTTGGAGGGGCTAGGGTTTGGGTGTGGATTTTGGTTTTTTGTAATTGTTCGCATAATTGCTTTTTACTTAAATCGTCATTATATGCTTTTAAAACAGCAGACATTATCATTCGGATTTGGGAGCGTAAAAAGCCGTTTGCTTTTATGCAAATGATGGTTTTATTTTTATGTCTTATAGCTTTTATTTTATAAATCTCTCTTATAAAATTTTTTGTCTCACTTCCATTTTTTTTAAAATATTCAAAATCAAACTTGCCTTTAAAAAGTGCTAAAATATCGTTTAGTTTTTTCATATCAAATTTTGGATAAAAAAGACAATAATCAGCCACAAATGGGCTAAACTCTTCGTGAGATATTATATATCTATACTCTCTTTTTAAAGCCCAAAATCTAGCGTGAAAATCGCTTTTTACTTGTTTTATGGATTTTACATGAATGCTAGGATTTAAGTGGCGATTCAACATCACTTTTAGGGTGCTAAGATCTTGCCAATAGCTAGGTAAATCTAAATGCAAAGCTTGATTTGTGGCGTGGACTCCCTTATCAGTTCGTCCACTTGCCTCAAACTTACTATTTATGCCAAGTTTAGTAAAAACTTCTTTTAAGTGATTTGCCACAGTCGGTTCATTAGAATTTTGCATTTGATAGCCAAAATATTTAGTACCATCATAACTAATTTTTATATAAACTCTCACCTCAAAACCTAGTAAAAAGATAATATTTTTTTATGAAAATATTTGATAGAAAATAAAAAAAACATAGTAAAAATCAAAATGATTGAGGCAATAGGATATGGTCGCACAAAAATCGCAATAAGGGCAAAATATGCAAAAATGACAGCAAAAATATAACCATAAATCTCATTTTTTTGATACCTATAAGTTACAATACCAAAACTAATAGCAAAAAGATAAGTACAAAGTGGAAACAGTGAAACTAGCATATAAATAGCAAAATGCTTTGCTCGTCTTTCGCTCGTTTTTATCTGTTTCCAATACTCAATAATAGACCCAATCGACCTTAATTGTTCATCTCTTACGGTTCTTATCGTCATTTTTGAGTACTCAGCTTTATGTATTGAGTTTTTATCGATTATATAAGCACTGCCTCTTTTTAAATCCAAACTAAGCTCCCCGTTTGAATTGTTTAAATTTGCACCATCTGAAATGATAACTTTTTCTTGGTTTTTGTCATTTTTTAACTGATATAAAATAATATCTTTATAAACTCTTGAATTATTTGTATCTTCACTTTTGTTTACAAAAACCATCCAATCTGAAAATCTCTGTCCAGATTCACTTGGCTTTATATTTAGCTTTGCCTCACTTTTTTTAAAATCTATAAAATTTTTATTTAATTGATCAGAAAGCGGGATAAAGATTAAAGAGTTTACTAAGAGTAGGGCACTTAAAATGAAAGCTAAAAATCCAAAAAATATGGATATTTTTATAGGTTTAAATCCCAGAGTAAAAAGCACTATCGTCTCATTTTCCTTTGAAAGTCTAAACAGAGCTAATGCTAAACTTATAAAAAATGAAAAAGGTAAAGTATAAAGAAATATTTCAGGAAGTATAAAAAAGTATAGTTTACCTAATTCATAAAAACTCACTTGCACTATAGAGGTAATCTTTGAAATTTTTATAAAAAAAGTTATGGAGATTATCAGCCAAAGAGTGCCAAAAAGTGATAAAAAATTGGTCGTGAAATGATAAAGTAGATAGCGATTAACACTACCCATAAAACTGCTTTATTAGAGCTAAAAATTGACTATCAAAAAGATAAGTTATCAAAAGTCCAGCTAACAAAAACGGAATAAAAGGCAATTCAAAATCTTTTTTTCTTACCATTAAAAATGCTGGAATGGAAATGACAGCTCCTAAATATATGGCAACTAGCCCTAAAGGATTTCCTAAAAGTGAGCCAATAATTACTGCAATTATAATATCAGCCTCTCCCATTGCCTCTTTTTTAAGTACAAATGAGACTATCATTCTTAAAAGCGTAAATCCACCTGCAAACATAAGTCCATAAGTTAATGTAAAATCCAAAGGATACGCAAAGAAAGCTAAAATCATAGTAGGTATACTTAAAGCATCAGGCACGGCTTTGTATCTTAAATCGATTAATGATAGTGCTAAAAGACAACTAAAAATAACTCCATGGATAATAGAAGGCACAAACTCCACTTGTTTTACATAGCAAAGGGCAAATAAAACTCCACAAAAAATCTCGATTAATGGGTATTGGAAGCTAATTTTTTCTTTACAATATCCACATTTTCCACCTAAAAATACCCATGAAAAAACAGGAATATTGTGATACCACTTAAGAGAATTTTTACACGAATAACAGTGCGAAGATGGAAAAGCGATATTTTTTCCCTCAGGCAATCTTAAAATCACCACATTTAAAAATGAACCTATAACCATTCCTAGTGTAATAAAAAATATTATCATAATTTTCCAAACCTCCTATGTCTGTATTTATAATTTTGCATAATCTGCCCCAACTCTTCAGTGCTAAAATCAGGCCATAAAGTAGGGCTAAAAGCAAACTCAGCGTAAGCACTTTGCCAGAGTAAAAAGTTTGATATTCTCATATCGCCACCTGTTCTTATAAGCAAATCGACATTTTGTGTTATATCTAAAGCATTTTGTATATTTTGTTCATTAATCTCTAAGTTTTGTTCATTAAGTTTTAAAATTGCTCTTTTTATCTCATTTTGTGAGCCATAATTTAGTGCCAATACTTGAGTCAAAGCGGTGCAATGCTCGGTTTGCTTTTTTAAATCTTCAAGTAAGTTTTGAATTTTTTTATTAAAAGCACTTGCGTCTCCGATGTAGCTAAACTTTACATTGTACTCTAAGAAAAAATCTATTTCATTTTTTAAATATACCTCTAAAAGTTTCATCAAAGCCTCAACTTCAAGCTTTGGTCGTTGCCAATTTTCGGTGCTAAAAGCGTAAAGGGTTAAATAATTTACCTCTGTTTTTGAGATAAATTTTGTAATCTCTCTTATCTTTTCGGCTCCAGCTTTATGACCAAAAGTTCGTGGTTTATTTTTAGTTTGCGCCCATCTTCCATTGCCGTCCATTATGATGGCTAGATGATTTAAGCTATTAGTTTTATCCATTATACCTCTTTTGACTCATCTGCTATCTCAAATCCGATTTTAAGTTTATTTTTTAAACTAAACTCTTTTATGCTGTTTTTGCTTATAAATGTCATTTTGCTTTTCTCGCTTCCAAACTCCACTTCATCGCCTAAAACATTTAAGCAAACCGCGTCAAGATTTTTGCTCTCAAGCATATTTTGTGCGTTTTTTAAGGCGTTTTGTTTGTCAAATTCGGCTTTAAATCCTATGATTTTTTTATCTTTTTTGTCTAAATTTTGCAAAATATCTCTATTTTGTTTTAACTCCAAATGCCAAGTTTGTCCGATGTCAGCTTTTTTCATTTTGCCCTTTACTGGACTTATCACATAATCACTCACGGCTGCTGCCATAAATAGATAGTCATTTTCTTTAAGTAGATTTTTAATCTTTTCTTCAAGTTCACTGCTTGATGTAAAACTTTCGGTATTAAATGGTAAATTGCTTGTATCGCCACTTGTTAGCAGTGTTGCATTTGCTCCTTTCATATAAAAAGCGAGGGCTAACTTTCGTGCCATTAAGCCACTTGAAAAGTTGCCTATATATCTTACATCATCAATTTTTTCTTTTGTTCCGCCGCCTGTGATTAGCACATTTTTGCCTTGCCAAAACTTTTCACTGTATAAAATCTTACAGGTTTTGTAAAAAATATTTTTAACTTCAGCTAAAGCTCCAACTCCTTCATCTAAACATGCAAGTTGCTTTTTTATGGGAGCTATGATGTGGTAGTATTTTTTTAAGTTTTGTAACGATTTTTGAGTGGTAAAATTTGTATACATGTAAGTATTCATAGCAGGAGCTATTAAAAGCGGTTTTGTGTTTGCTAGTAGGGTTTGAGTTAAAAGATTATCAGCTACTCCTGCGTTTAGTTTGTTTATGGTATTTGCGGTCGCAGGACATAAAACCACGATGTCTACATCTTTTGTTATCTTTATATGGTTATACTCATCGTTCCAATTTTCAGTCCCCTCATGAAGCACCTTTTGCCCGCAAATTGCCTCAAATGTTAGCGGAGTTACGAAATCTTTTGCATCTTCACTCATCAAAACTTTTACATTTGCCCCTGCTTTTATGTAAGACCTTGCAAGCTCTAAGCTTTTATAAATAGCTATGCTACCACTTATGCAAAGCAGTATCTTTTTATTTTCTAACAAATTTTAACCTTTTTTAAAATATTTATAGTAAAAATTCTCAACCATCTTAAGAGGACTTCGATTAATTACAAGTGAGCCTTTTTTTGCGTCTTTTGTTACGCAAGTTCCAGCTGCTATTATCACATCATCTTCTATCTTTACAGGTGCAACTAGCTGAGTATCACTTCCGATAAAAACATTTTTTCCTATGATGGTTTTATGTTTTTTGACTCCGTCATAATTGCAAGTAATTGTCCCACAACCCACATTTGTTCCCTCATCTATCTCGCTATCGCCAAGATAGCTTAAGTGTCCTGCTTTTACGCCATTTAAGATAGATTTTTTAACTTCTACAAAATTGCCGATATGGGTATTTGTGATTTTACTTTTTGGTCGTATCCTTGCCATTGGACCAACTGATGAGTTTTCAATCTCGCTATCTTCTATGACTGAGTTGGTTTTGATGTGCGAGTTTTTTATAACGCATTCGCCTTCAATGCTAACTCCATTTTCGATTACACACTCGCCCTCAATCTTAGCTTTTGCGTCTATGTAGATAGTTTCAGGTAGTCTCATAATGACGCCATTGTCCATAAAGTTTTGTTTGATTTTATCTTGCATGATTTTTTCGGCAAGTGCTAGTTGAGTTTTTGAGTTTATTCCCATAAAGTTTTGTTCATTTACTAAAATGGATTTTACACTTTTACCCTCGTCATTTGCTATTTTTATCAAATCTGTTAAATAGTATTCGTTTTGAGCGTTGTTGCAGTTAAGTTTTGATAGTGAGTTTTCTAAAAACTGCCTATCAAAAACATAAACTCCAGCATTTACAATATCAATCTTTTTTTCTTCTTCATCTGCGTCTTTTTGCTCTACTATAGCTTTAACTTGTCCGTCTTTTTCTATTATCCTGCCGTATCCTGTCGGATTTTTTGCCTTAAACACACTCAATACCACATCAGATTTAATGTCTAAAAATGAACCTAATTCCTCACTTGTAACTAAAGGCATATCGCCACAAAGCACTAAAACTCTATCATATTTTACTTTTACACCCATCAAAGCGCCACCTGTGCCAGAGTGGTTTTTTACATCTTGAGTGTGAAACGAGACATTTTTAAAACTCTCCTCTACGCTTTTTATCACTTTTTCTTTCTCATGATAAACGATAGCGTGAATATCATCGCTTAAATTTTGTGCGTTTTGTATGATGTGATGAAGCATTGGGTAGCCACTGATTTTGTGTAAAACTTTTGGCAGAGTTGATTTCATTCTTGTTCCAAAACCTGCTGCTAAAATGACGACAGAAATATTCATAGTTCTCCTTTAAAAACATGTATTTTATCAAAATAAACTTTATAAAAAAACAAAAAAAGCGAAATTTTATACATATTTGACTAAAATACATGTAATAATACCAAAAAAGAGTTAATGATGGATTTAAACATAGAAGTTGGAAAGATAAACAGACTAAGAATAAACCGCGTTGAGCCTCAAGGCTTTTACTTAGGAGCAAAAGACGAACAAGAGATTTTATTGCCAAATGCTTATAAAAATATTAAAACTGACATAGGCGATGAGATAGATGTTTTTGTCTATCATGATAGTGAAGATAGGCTAACTGCGACAACTTTAATGCCTTACGCAAAGCTAAACGAGTTTGGATACTTAGAAGTAGTCGATGTGGCAAGTTTTGGTGCGTTTTTAAACAATGGCTTACCAAAACATCTTTTTGTGCCAAAAAAGTATCAAAAATCACACTTTAAAGTAGGCGATAAAAAGATAGTAAAAGTGGTAAAAGATTTGCAAACCGATAGGCTAATGGGAGTTGAGAAGTTTGGTAAATTTTTATCTTATAAACGACCATTTTATAAACAAAATGATGAAGTTAAACTTTTTGTAGTGGCTAAAACTCCTCTTGGTTTTAAGGTGATAGTCGAAAACTCTCACGAAGCAATGCTTTATGATAATGAGATATTTGAAAGCATCAAAATAGGCGATGAAAAAATCGGCTACATTAAGCAAATTAGAAAAGATTTAAAAATCGATGTAAGCTTGCAAAAAATAGGCTCTAATGACGATACCAATGAACAAAAAGTGCTTGAAGTTTTAAGAAAAAATGACTACAAAATGCCACAAAATTATAAATCAAGCCCAGAAGAAGTAAAAAATATCTTTGGCTTAAGCAAAAAAGCCTACAAAAAAACACTTACTAGCTTGATAGAAAAAAAAGCCATTGAAGTTGATGAAAATGGCATAAGGTTTTTAAGATGAAATTTTCACACATCGCAACCGAGCAAGACATCATAGATTTAAATTTTTTACTAACAAAGAGGCTAGGGAAGTGGAATTTTAAAAAGCTATTTTACTTTGAGCTGGTTTCACTTTTTATCGTTATTTTAGGGATTTATATGGTAAAATTTGAATGTTTTTGTTTTGATTATGCCCTAACTTATTTTGGCATTACAATTCCAGCTATTATATTAGTCTCATTTTCAATCGCTAGCTACCAAAGGCATTGCGCGAAAAAACAACTTATAAAATACTCCAAATCTAGCTACAAAGACTCCCTTGACTACATAGACGCAACCCACGAGATAAAAGAGGATTTTTTATACACAACAACGAAAAATTCGTCACTAAATACATACTATAAAAACATAAAAAACATCATAAAAAGCGAAGAGAGATTTTTTATCATATTAGGTGATTTTAGAAGTTTTGTTTTTGTCATTAATGAACCAAGCGAAGAGTTTATAAGACAAATTTGCAAAAAAACAGGTAAAGAAGTTGAGTGTTTAAATATAAACGGATATAAAAATAGGATTTGGGGGTAAAAATCTTTTTTTAAATGATACTGGGTCGAGTTCCATCTGGCAAGTTTGACAAAAAAAAAAAAA
>PDWI01009372.1_pt1 | contig 11274 bp, 11 predicted proteins | sample 1430891 | NCBI WGS metagenome assembly PDWI01 (sample SAMN01162508, study PRJNA174530) | Oral metagenome, whole genome shotgun sequencing project. | biome: Marine environment; feature: Marine mammal; material: Swab sample of the gingival sulcus; isolation source: swab sample of gingival sulcus... | reverse complement strand
GGTGGAATTGGTAGACGCAGAGGACTCAAAATCCTCCGGGCTTTATGCCCTTGCGAGTTCAAGTCTCGCCTCCGGTACCAGATAATTCAAGGCTTTTGGCAGCAGTACCAAAAGCCTTTTTGTCTTTCTGGTTCTGATATTTCTTTTTGCTCCTGGCACGGTTTCGCTGTTTCTGCTTTCTGCGTTTGCTGATGATCTTTTTCGCAGGAGAGCTGTTTTTTTTTGTCTTGGTCTCAATTTTTTCAGCCAGCAGCCGAAGGGCCATGAAACGATTCAAATCCTGTGATCTGTGCCTGCCGTATTTCACGCTGAGCCCGGTGGGTACATGACGGATATATACGGCAGAAGAACGTTTGTTCACCTTCTGTCCCCCCCGTCCCGAAGCCTTGATAAAGCGTTCCTCCAGATCTTTTTTCTCCACTCCCAGATCCTTGAGGCGCTGTGCCAGGGCCTCCCGTTTTTCCATGCTTGGACCCATAATTCCCCCATTATCACCTGAAAAACCTATTCCCCCTTGGAGAGTAATTTTTGGTTGGATCTCATTTTTTTCCCATTAGTTGTGTTATGCAACTACGGCTGCATGACCGAAGCCTTGCATATCCAACCAAAAGGCAATTGCGTTTTTTAGGTATCATGAAATCAAAAGATTATCAGTATATTCCCAAAAATAAGGTACACGATTCATATGTTGAACTGGGTTCCTGGGAATCCATGTTTATCCTGGGAATCGTTATCGTAATTTATGGCTTTATACCTGTTCAATGGCGTGAGGATTTTCCATTTTGCGAAACATTCACAGGGAATGCCAGTCTGCTCTGGCCCAAATCCACCGCCTAATTTTATAACTAGTTGATTCGTATTTTATTCCGCCAATTTCCTGATCACCAGCAGGATGCCAGATGCAAGGCGCAGAAGCCGTAGCGCCTGAGGCGTATTGGACATAGTCCCCAGGGCGATGGGGCTGAATGCAACGCCGCAGGTGGCATTTTGATGGGGGATCAGGGATTTGTGATTTGATTTTGCAGGACATTAAAGGTAATATTCATTTTTTGTAGCAGTCCTTTTGTCTGAATGATTTTTTTGGGTAAATAGACTCTATCATAAAATAAAAGGGTATTTTATATTTTGACAGTGCATTTATGTAGCTGATTTCTAAAAGCGTATCAATTATTAATAATTAAAAGATGTTATATGTATAACAAAATTAATTCCCAATTGCTAAAAGGCTCTTTTTGGATGGTGGGATTGAGATCTTCCATCAAGGCCATAGGATTTCTCAGTACCATCCTTCTTGCCCGGCTTCTGTCTGTACAGGATTTTGGGATTGTGGCAATTGCCATGTCTCTTTATGCCTTGATAGATATGTTCGGTGCTTTTGGTGTTGATACTGTTCTTATCCAAAAACAGAATGCTACGGAAGATCAATTTAATACTGCCTGGACAATTAATTTTTGTTTTGGCATCCTTGCGTGTATTCTTCTGATTTGCATCGCTTGGCCGGCCGGTAAATTTTATAATAATCACAATTTAGTATCTGTTTTTTTTAGTGTAGCTTTTCTTTTTATATTTAACGGTGTCAAGAATATCGGGGTGGTGGAATTTCGAAAAAATCTTACTTTTGATAAAGAATTCAAATTTCTGATTATCCCCAAATTGATAGGTACCACGGTGACCATCTGCCTTGCATTTTGGATGAGAAATTTCTGGGCCTTGATTATAGGCTCTCTCACCTGGAAGGGAAGCGAGGCCATGCTTAGTTACTGGGTTCACCCGTTTCGTCCAAAATTCAGCCTGGTTGCTTTTCGTGAATTATTCTCTTTTTCTAAATATTTGCTGTTAAATAATATGATCCAGTTCTTTAACACCAGATTCCTGGAGCTTATTTTGGGGCGTATTCTTTCCATAGCTTCTGTTGGCCTATATTCTATCAGTTGGGAAATTTCATCAATCCCAGCCATAGAACTGATTGCTCCCATCAATCGTGCTGTTTATCCGGGCTATGCCAGGGTAGCATCTGATAAACAACGCTTAAAAACATTATACCTGAATACAATTGGTCTCATTGTCTTACTCATTACTCCTGTGTCCATAGGACTGATCTGTGTGGCCCGGCCAGCTGTGCTGTTATTTTTAGGAGAACGCTGGAATGATGCCATTCCTTTAATTGAAATTCTTTCACTGGCATGCCTTTTTATTCAAATGAACTCCAATATCGGCTATATTTTTTATGCTGTCAATAAACCACGTGTATTAACCCTCTTTTCCGTTGGAAAACTGGCTGTGATTATCCCCGGCTCTGCAACAATGGCCATACTTTTTGACCTGTACGCTGTATGTTTGTTTATCTGCGGAGTTTCCGCCGTTCTGTCAATACTGTATCAGTATATGATTATTCGGGAACTTGACATGAAGCAGGATCTCTTTCAATATGTTACAGGCTCCTTTGTCCGACCGGTTATTGGCGTTATCATCATGTTTCTTCTTCTGAGATGGTACTGGTTGCCCTGGCTGTATTCTTTGGGACTGCCAATGAGCGTAGTGCTATTGTGCGCTGTAATTGCGGGTGTACTGATTTATTGGCTGGTTGTTTTGGGGATCTGGTATTTTTGCAAACGACCTGCAGGAGCAGAGCAAATGCTCATTGCCTGGACAAGAACACACATCCAAAAATTACGTTGGGTAACAATGAGGAATTTATGAGACTGTATTACCATAGGGATGCAAAAGGGAATGTAGGAGATGATCTGAATCCTTGGTTATGGGAGCAGGTACTTCCTGGTTTTTTTTCTGGGGTAATGCCCCATGATCCCCAATCCCGGGAAAATGATCAGTATAGTGGACCGATTTTTATTGGTATTGGAACCCTTCTCAATGAACATATTCCAAACAAAAATTGTAAAGCAGTTTTTGGCACAGGTACAGGGTATGGGAAGACCAAACCATTGCAAAATGCTAGGGTATATGCCCTTCGTGGGCCGCTTACCGCAAAAAAATTGGGATTGCCGGAACAGCTTGCCATCACAGACAGTGCAATTTTGGTTCATAGATTGGTAACGCAGAAACCTGCAATCTCTCACAAATGGGGATTTATCCCACATTGTTCCACAATTCGGCAAGGAAACTGGGAGTGGATCAGTAGAATGGCCAATGTTCATCTCATTCGTCCAGACCTGTCCCCAGACCGATTTTTCCAGGAACTTTTATCCTGCGAAACTGTTATTGCAGAGGCCATGCATGGTGCAATTTTGGCTGACTCTCTTCGGATTCCATGGATACCCGTAAAAACCCATTCCGGAATCCTTGATTTCAAATGGCAGGATTGGTGTGCCAGCATGAAGTTGCCTTACCGGCCCTGCCGATTACCTTCCATATGGGGACTGCCCGAGAACAAGAGTATTATCAAAACAACAAAGGTTTGCTTGAAATCATATCTGGCTGTTCTCGCCCTCAATGTTATCAAAAAAAAAGTTTCACCCCAACGAAGCGGCTCTTCACACTTTGACACCCGATTGATCCAGATGGAAGAGGCTCTGGATCGGTTCCAAAGGGATTATAAGGAAGGACGTTTTGAGCAAACCTGACATAGAAATTATTATTCCCACTCTTGCATCAAAAGAACGCTATTCCAGCCTTCTCCGGGCAATAAAAAGCGTTCTTTCCCAGGAAGAAGTAAGTGTTCATGTGATCGTGGTGGTGAATGGAGATCATGTATGTCATACAGTTGTCGACCACCTGCAATCTTTGGATGGTGTTCGGGTTTTATTTCAAAAAAAAGGCTCGGCTCCACTGGCACATTTAACGGGCAGAAAATCTGTGACCGCAGATTATTACGGTTTTTTAGATGATGATGACATTCTGCTGCCCGGTGCTTTATCTCGCAGGAGAGCAGCATTCCTGGAAAATCCTGAGATTGATGTGGTCGTGGAAAATGGTTGGAAAAAATATTCAGACCGCCAGGAGTCGATAATGTCTGATATATCTTTCTGTCAAAAAGATCCTGTTTTATCGCTTTTATGCCGGAACTGGATGGGTTCTTGTAGCGGACTGTATCGAACATCCTCCATTGGAATAGATTGCTTTGAGAATTATGCGGAATATGCTGAGTGGACATTTCTTGCATTCAAATTAACTTCCTTTAGAAGATTTCAGTTTTTGCCTGATTTCGGATTTATCATTAACGTAACAGCAAATTCTCTTAGTACATCAGAGGCATACAGGAAAGGCAATTTGGACACCATCCAACAAATGCTCGCTCTGGAAAAACAAAAGAAAAAGACGGGCAGGAAAAGGATCGTAAAATTATTAAAACAAAAACGCGCAGACGCCCTTCACCTTGAAATGGACATGGCCTTGCAATCAGATCAATATGCCAAAGCGTTGCGACTCTTTTTTCAATCTCTTATTTCTCCCCATGGATGGAAGTATCTGCTGTTTTTGCGTCATATTTTTTTGAAAAAATGGAAACACAAAGTTGGAAAAGAGTAGAGATGTATTTCAGGAAATACGGAACTTTTTTGGCTCTTTTGACATGCAAATGGGTATTAAAGCATTTATCAAGGAGGTCGTTGCCATCAATTCCCTGGGAACAAGATGCACAACAGGCAGCGTCCTCCCAAATCCACCGCATGATTTTATACCTATTTGATTTGCATTTTATTTCGTCAATTTCCTGAGCGCCAGCAGGATGTCAGATGCAAGGCGCAGAAGCCCCAGCACCTGAGGCCCCTATGTAAGCATACGTCGCAAGGCCATGGGTCTGAATGCAACGCCGCAGGTGGCATTCTGATGGTGGATCAGGGACATAATCAGGATGGGGTGCTTTACAAAACAATTATAATAGAATACAACACGGATGTCGGTTGAGGCTGATTTACCGCGAATTATGCCCCTGTGGCGTTGTTTTCGGCCGTATTTCTGTGCGGCGTATATTTGTTGCTCCCAGGTGCTGCTTCCTCGGCATCTTGCATTTTCCTGGTGGATCAGGGTGGGCCCGTTTCCTTTGGTATACCCGCCTGTATGCAAGAGGTTTTGGGCCGTTGTATTCTTTATTTTTTTATATATGAAAGTCTCGATAAGTTACTACATTACTTTTATTCTTTGTTCTGGGCCGGTGTGGAGGGTGCCATACCCAGTCGGCCTGTGGCCGTTTCTATTCAATTAGGTTAGGGTGCATAATGTCAGAAAAACAGACAATAGCTGTAGTGGGACTGGGATATGTGGGGCTTCCGCTGGCTGTCCATTTTGCCCGAAAATTTCCCACCATTGGTTTTGATTCCAAAAGCGAATTGGTTGACCTTTGCAAACATCATAAGGATCCAACGGGAGAGGTTTCCAAAGATCAGTTTGAGAAGGCGGAATATTTTTTTCCCACAGCAGATCCTGAGATGCTTTCCCAGGCAGATTTTATTATTGTGGCCGTTCCCACCCCCATTGACCAGGCAAAGCAGCCGGATCTGAATCCTGTGATCAATGCTTCGTCCACCGTGGGAAAATATATGAAAAAAGGAGTGGTGGTGATCTTTGAATCCACTGTATATCCGGGGGTTACAGAGGATATTTGCGTTCCCATTCTGGAAAGGGAATCCGGTTATTCCTGGAAAGAGGATTTCCACGTGGGATATTCTCCGGAACGGGTTAATCCCGGAGACAAAACCCATACCCTGACATCCATTGTTAAGGTCGTATCTGGTGATGACGGACAAACCCTTGGCAAAGTGGCAGATCTGTATGGATCCATTGTGGAGGCAGGGGTATATAAGGTGCATCGGATTCAGGAGGCAGAGGCAGCCAAGGTCATTGAAAATACGCAACGGGATTTGAATATTGCCCTGATGAATGAGCTTGCCCTGATTTTTGATCGACTGGGTATTGATACCAGAAATGTGTTGGCGGCAGCGGGTACAAAATGGAATTTTTTACCTTTTTCTCCTGGACTTGTGGGAGGACATTGTATTGGGGTTGACCCTTATTATCTTACGTTCAAGGCCCAGTCCTGCGGGTATCATCCTGAAGTAATTCTGGCAGGCCGCAGGATCAACGACAATATGGGAAAATTTGTGGTGGAAAAGACCGTTAAGATGATGATTCAGGAAGGGTGTCTTGTAAAGGGAGCAAGGGTAGGAATCTGCGGGTTGACCTTTAAAGAAGACTGTCCTGATCTGCGCAATACCCGTGTGGTGGATATGGTTTCCGAACTTTTGGACTATGGATGCCATGTCATGGTACATGATCCTTTGGCCGATCCAAAGGAATCCGTGGATTTTTATGGAATCCATTTGTGTCCTTGGGAACAGATGACCGATCTTGATGCCATGATTCTGGCAGTCCCCCACACATGGTATCGTCAAAAAGGGCTTTCCGATTTTCGGGAGAGGCTCTCTTCAAAAGCCTGTCTGGTGGATGTAAAATCCATGCTGGATATGGATGAAGTGGTAAAGACCAATATCAGATTCTGGCGTTTATAATATATCACGCCCACGGGCGGACTGGGCATGTTATCTTCCAGATTGGCCCACAATAAATAATAAAATTAATTTAGTAAGTTATCGATACTTTCATATAAAAGGAGAAGTAATTGATGGATTATCAATCTCTTATGGATACTCTCAGGGCCAAGCCCAAACGATGGCTGGTTACCGGATGCGCTGGATTTATTGGCTCCAATCTGCTGGAAACCCTTTTGAAAATGGACCAGCATGTCACGGGCCTGGATAATTTTTCCACCGGATTTCAGCATAATCTGGATCAGGTACAGGAAAGTGTCGCTCCATCAGAATGGGAGAAATTTGAACTGATTACAGGAGATATCCGTGACATGGACGTGTGCCGGGCTGCCTGTGAAAACAAAGATATGGTTCTTCACCAGGCAGCCCTTGGATCTGTACCCCGATCCCTTCAGGATCCTGTTGCCACCAATGAAACCAATATCACAGGGTTTTTACAAATGCTGGTGGCCGCAAGGGATGCCGGTGTAAAGACCTTTGTGTATGCGGCATCCAGTTCCACTTACGGAGATCATCCCAACTTGCCCAAGCAGGAAGATATTATTGGAAATCCCTTATCCCCTTATGCCGTCACCAAATATGTCAACGAGTTGTATGCAAAGGTGTTTGCTGCCGCCTATGGTATGCGGTCCATAGGATTGCGGTATTTCAATGTGTTTGGTCCGCGTCAGGATCCTTTTGGTGCGTATGCTGCCGTGATTCCCCTTTGGTTTTCCGCACTGATTCAGGGAAAGAAAGTCTTTATCAATGGAGATGGGGAAACCAGCAGGGATTTTTGTTATATTGATAATTGTGTCCAGGCGAACCTTCTGGCTGCCATGGCCAGGGATACTGCTGTAAATCATGTGTATAATGTGGCCTTTGGGCAGAGGACAACCTTAAACGAATTGTTTCATATGATCAGAACCAGGGTGGCAAAAACATTTCCCGGGTGCGAAAATGTTGAGCCTGTATATCGGGAGTTCCGACCGGGAGATGTCCGACATTCCCTGGCAGATATTTCCAAGGCAAAAAAAATATTGAATTACGATCCATTATATTCCGTTCGGCAGGGGTTGGATGTATCTACCCAATGGTATCTGCAGAATGTGCGTGATATCGGATGATTGGTATGGATGCAAAGAGAAAAGAAGGGGGCCCGTCAGGATCCAGCGACCCAAGATTCCGTAAGATGGGATTGATCGTAGCCGCCCATGGAAGCCGTGAAATGCAGACCACAAGGGAGATCGTTTCCCTGGCAGCCCAGATCCAGGAAAAAGACCCATCAGATTTCTACAGGGTGAGTGCAGGATTTCTGGAATTTGGTACTCCCAAAATCGGAGATGTGATTGAAGATTTCATCAGGGAAGGCCTTACCTTTATCGTTGTATTCCCTTTTTTTATTGCTTCCGGGACACATATTCTTGGGGATATTCCCAGTCTGATACAGGGATTTCAGGAAAGGTATTCCCATGTCCAGTTTCTTCTCACCCACCATCTGGTGGAGTGTCAGGGGGTGGAAGATTTGATTTTGCGTCAGATCGTAAAAGAACTTTCCTTGTTCAACCTCAGAGAAAAGGAGTAGGGATACAGAAAAAATGCCTATAAAAGGAATATTCCAGTGAAAAAGACGGTAGATCCATTGTTATCCCATACCCGTGCCTTTGTTAACCTGAATACCCTGTCCCATAATCTGAGGGAAATACGGAAAAAAGTGGGTTCCCAGTCGGAAATCATGGCTGTTGTCAAGGCAAATGCCTATGGCCATGGAGCCGTTGAAGTTGCCAGAAGACTTATTGAGGAAGGCGTCTCATTTTTTGCGGTGGCCCGTATTCGTGAAGCCGCAACCTTGCGTGAACATGGCATCCAGACTCCGATTTTGCTCTTTGGCGCCATGGAACCGGATCAGGCGGTATATGCGGCTCGTAACCATATCCGAATTTCTGTTTCCAGTCTGGATGCTGCCCGAAAGTTGAACCGGGAGCTTGCCCATGGGAAGATTCCGGCCAGGGTGCATGTAAAAATCGATACGGGTATGGGAAGGCTGGGGCTGCTTCCTGATTATAATTATTTGGAAACACAAGAAGATACGCTCATGGTTTCTGCTGTGGAAGCGGTTATGGATATGGCAGAACTGGAGTATATTGATGTAGAAGGTCTATATACCCATTTCGCCTGTGCGGATGAATTTGATAAGCGCCATGTCAACGCCCAGCTTTCCCTGTTCCGTAAGGTGGTTGCCGGTGTAAAAGAAAGGGGCTTTTCCCTGAAAATTGTCCACGCAGCAAACTCCGCAGCCTTGATTGATATGGCGCCCAGCACCTATTTTGACATGGTTCGTCCGGGAATTGCCTTGTATGGTCAATATCCTTCTTTTGAGGTGGATCATGATACCATTTCCCTGCGCCCTGTTATGGAAATTCGTTCAAAGATTATTCAGTTAAAAAAAGTTCCCAAAGGGATTTGCATCAGTTATGGCTGTACCCATGTCACAGAGGGACCCGCTCTGATCGCTACCATTCCCATCGGTTATGCCGACGGATACAGTCGTCTGCTTTCCTCAAGGGGAAGGATGCTGGTGAGGGGGTTTTCTGCTCCCATTGTGGGCAGGGTGTGCATGGATCTGACCATGATTGATGTGACCCATGTCCCGGATGTTGCCGAGGGAGACGAAGTGGTCATCCTGGGAAGTCAGGGGAAAGAAGAAATCACCGCAGATGAAATCGCCGATCTGACGGGAACCATCAGTTATGAGGTATTGTCTTCCCTTACGGGAAGAATTCCCATTGCTTATAAGGGATAGAAATTGTAATCAGTTTTTGCGCCGAATTTTTATTTTTCTGAGTTCCTCACAGTGGGATATGAATTAACGGTTTCCCCGTTTTCAGGGAAATGATGGAAGCTGCGTTTTCTTCTATGGTTCCGTAGGAGGGGATCCCATTTCGTGGAGAGGTGATAGAACCCGGATTCAACAAAATCCGGGTTTGGCTTTTTTTCAGCTCATATATATGGGTATGGCCCTGAATAATAATGTCAGTGTCTTTGGTCTGGCAGACTGGCTTATGTCCATGATGCAGGAATATTCTTTTGCCAAGGGCTTGAAACGAAAGTGTTTCATAACAGCCTGGAAAAAAATCAGGAACATCGCAATTCCCATACACATAAAATACGGGATGGGAAAGATCTTTCAGTTCTTTACGGAGTTCTTCCGGCTGAAAATCTTTATGAGAATAATTGCCGTACCTTGTTCCAAAAAAATCTCCTGCGATGACCAGTCCGTCTTCTGGCATCAGTAATTGGCGTAAAACAAGCCAGGTTGTGTAACTGCCATGAATATCTCCGGTAACCAAAAGACGTTTCATGACGGTTGCATATTCCCTTATTGATCAGGAGTTAATCCTTTTGCGTAACTTTCCTGAGCATTTAAAGGTGACCACCCGTCTGGGAGGAAGCATCATTTCCTGTTCTGTTGCAGGATTTCTCCCTTTTCTGGCCTTTTTTTCATTGACACAGAATTTTCCGAACCCGCTGATCATAATATCTTCCCCAGTCTCAATGGTCTGTTTAATGATCTCAAGCAGCTCTTCTACTACATCGTATGCCATGCCCCGGGAAAGGTTTAGTTCATCCTGCAATCTTTCCGTGATCACGGTTTTCGTTACTGCCATAGGTATAGTTCTCCTCTATGTAAATCAAAAATATATTATAGTGTCCCTAATACTGAATGTCTCCACTACAGTAAAGATATGAATCATTTTCCAATACATTCCATGATTCAAGAATTACCTTATATAATTTTTACGGAAATATAAAATCGTTGCTAACATACGGTAATCTGCAGGGAATTGTCAAGAGATTTAATGACTTTCCTTGGGAAGATACAATAAGATTTTATAGTAAATAAAATAACCATGAATATTAATGTGTTATAAAAATAATTAAATTTAAGAAATCCGCTTGAAGGCCAACGTCGAGTACAGTTTGCAATGCAATGCAAGGATGGCCAAACCGTCCATGTTAGAAAAAGCACACGCCCGGAACCCAGACAACAAAAAATTTATCAATAGTTGATTTGCATTTTGTTCCACCAATTTCCTGATCACCATCAAAATGCCACCTGCGGCGTTAGCCCACGTATGAGATCTATCCGCATTCCCTTGCGGCGTATGTCTAATAGGCCTCAGGGCCTGCTCCCCATTTTTGAGATCGGGCTGCCTTGCATCTGGCATCGTCTGGTGATCAGGAAATAAACGTATGTTCTATAAATATAAATGGTATAAAATTAGGCGGTGGATTTGGGAAGATCATGGGGCTGAATGCAACGCAGCAGGTGGCATTCTGATGGTGGATCAGGGTTTCATATAACGGCCACGGGCCGACTGGGTATGGAATCTTCCAGATCAGCCCGCAACAAATAATGAAAGTAATTAAGTAGTTTATAGAGAATTTTTATATAAAAACTTATTCTTTTTTTGAAGCCAATATCCGTTCCATTTCAAAAAACAGGTCCTGTTCCCGAACCACACCCACAGGGGCATCGGATCTGGTAACGATCAATCGCCGATGCCCTGTGTTGACCATGACAAAGGCCGTTTCCATGAGGTTGGAACCAATATCAATGGTGGGTGGGGACGGAGACATGACATCTGATACCGCCATTTTCCCCACCTCCTGCACCTGGGAGCAGAACATCCCGTTCCAGAACATGGGCGAGTATTCGATACTGTCTGCCAGGGAAGGTTTGGGAGCCTGGAGATAGTTGGGCATCATGGCTTCTATGAGATTGTTGACC
>PDWI01010253.1_pt1 | contig 11275 bp, 7 predicted proteins | sample 1430891 | NCBI WGS metagenome assembly PDWI01 (sample SAMN01162508, study PRJNA174530) | Oral metagenome, whole genome shotgun sequencing project. | biome: Marine environment; feature: Marine mammal; material: Swab sample of the gingival sulcus; isolation source: swab sample of gingival sulcus... | reverse complement strand
TGTCATTTGCTCTCATTTGTTTTACAACATCCAATCTGTCTTGAATACCTTGATAAGCACCATACATACCTAACATATCACCAAAACCAAGTCCACCAGTACCACTATTACCCATTGCTGATTTACCTACTTCTTTTAATGTACCCCAGAATCCTGGTTTATTTTCTCCATCTGCATCACCATTTATACCAGGAGTAGCAAGAGATGGTTTTTTACCTTTTTGATAATTATTCCATTCTGTTTTCCAATCAATATTAGTATTAAATTCAAATGGTTTCATCACATTAGGGTCAGCAATAAAATTAAATCCTCCACCATTTTTAGTTTCTGGAACTATTGGTTTATTTTTTAATCCCCAATTAAAAGCAGAATGTGTGCCTTTACCATACAAATTATCTGCTTTACTAAATTTTGCATCTACACCTGCATTTTTATAATGACCATTCTTTTTTGCAAATTCTTGTGTTTGTTGTAAAGTCCAATCATCAGGTAAACCATATGCTTTTTTATAATCAATAAATGTTTGATTAGTGGTTGCATCATTAATATATGAACCTAAATATTTATAATTACCAAAATCACTATTGTTATATTGTGATTTATATGTCTTACCAGTATTAACTGATGTTGGTACTGCTTGTTGAGGGTACATAATATTAAATCCTCCAACTAACGAATTACTTACTGGTGGAACAAGTTGTTGATAATATGGTAATAAAGGATTATTTCCATCAATAGGTTCACCCCACCATAAGCAAATTGTTCTTGACCTGTTAATGCTTCTCTTTGTTTCATCATAGCACTAACTTGTTCTTGTATTTTAGTATCTGCTTGGTCTTCTAATTCATTAACTTGTTGTGTTCTCTTTAATGAATTTTTAGTAAGTGCATCTTGTGTTTCAGCAAATAAATCTTCAAGTGTAACTTCTTTTTTCTTTCTTTTTTTCTTTCTGTCAGCCATAGTTACACCATCAACCTTTACCCTTTTTGAATACATTTCTGTACCACCAGGTAATGCTGTTTGAATACCACCTTGTTCGTGTGATGGTCCTTTTGCTTGAAATACTTGACCATCAGGAGTTTCACCAACTTCTTGTCCTTCTATTTCAACAGGTATTTGTGGTTGTCCTGGTATTTGACCACCAAGACCAAACCAACCTTGACTTTCACCAAATTGTCCTAACATATTTGCACCTTGATAATATTGACCCATATTATTTGCAAAGTTATTCATTTTTTTTGTTGTTGCCAACTTTCCTTTTGCTTGTTCCATAGTCATACCAGGATTTTCTTTCATCATTTGTTCTGGGGACATTGTCATAGATGTACCTTGTGCAACCATTGACATACCAGTATTCATAGCCCAGTTACCTAACATTTCATAAGGCATTGCTTTTTGTTGTGCTTCTAACTGTGCTACTTGGTAATTCTGTTGCCAATCATGTTGCATTTCTTGTGGTGTGTAAATGTCTATTGGTTTACCACCAAATGCTAATTGTTGTAAATTTATATTTTTTTTCTTTTTAGCCATAACTTAAATATTTCATTTTTAAATGAAGTATTACATTATCTTGGTGATGGTAATTCAGTTTCTCTTGAAAAATTAAACACCAATTTAATGTCTTCAAAATTATCAAAAATTAGTCTAACTACCAAATATTTATCTCTCAACATTTCAAGAGTTTCCCAAGATTTATTATAATCTAATGAATTTTCATTTACAACCTTGTCTATGAAGTAGTTATCTTGTATTTCTTTTTTCTCTTTATCTTCTATAAATAATGGAACATCATAATTTATTCTATAATCTCTCATTTCATTTGCAGTCCAATCAAGTTCATTTCTATCTAAAAGGATAGTATCTCCATCATAATCTTTCACTTGTTCCCATAAATAATCTTCATCTACACCATTAGTATCTTTAACTACTAAATTTAATATCCCACTATTTTGTCTTGAATTATAGAACATACCTTTGTTGAAAGTAATGAATCTTTTTTCAACATATGATTCTAAATCTTCATTCCATTCTAATGCCTGTGTAATAAATGATATATATTCAAATATCTTGGTTTGTAAAGGATTTTCGTTGTTTACAAACTCTATGATAAATGGGTATCTATTACCATAAAACTCTTGGAATTTATGTGGTATATTATGTTTATAAATACCATTATCTCCATTTAACCAAGTATAGAAATATTTTTCCATATCAATATAATGGTTTGGTATGTAACTATGCCAAGATGTCCAAGTTCTATTTTTCAGTGAATATGAAATTGTCCAACCATTATTATAAAAATTATCCATTGGTATTACTTCACCTTCAACATAAGAATATTTCTTTTGTTCAAAACTTGTTTTTATTTTTTCTGTTACAGTTACTTTTTGGTCATTAAAATCATTAAGAACATCACCATTCTCATTTTTTAATATCATTTTTTCATAATCATACTCAAAGAAACCTACTTTTTGCATATCACTATTACAACCACCACCATGTCTTGCATTAATTACAACAGGGTCAAAAGTAAAGAAACCATCTTCTGGAACTACTTGTCCATTCTTTTTTATCATAAATTCATGGTCTTCTGCTCCACTACCAATCCAAGGAGTAAGTCCATCTTGTTTTTTCCATACTTTTACATAAATACAAGCCTTATCTTGTCCTGCTACACCATTACCTTGTGTGTGCCAAAAAGCACCCATATTCCATTTTAATAATTTAAGGTCTGGGTTACTCTCTCTTAATTTTTTTACATTAATAATAACACTCTCTAATCCTTCATTTAAGTTATCTCCTGAATAACTAAATTCCCTACTCTCTGGATTAGTGTTCTTTGCTGAACTTGAACAATTAAAACCAAAAGGACCAGCAGATGGTTCTGTAAATACAGTTCTGGTATCTAAATCTCTAACACCTGGTCTGTTTAATGTTTGTGGTTCTGTATCTTTACTTTGTTGCCAAGTAGTACCAAAATCATAGTACATTATAATATAATCAACATCTTTAAATACAAATTCTTTATGTGATATTTCTTTTTCTTCTTTTACAACTTCAATTCTCTCAAACTTCATTCTACCATCATCAGTATAACCTATAAACTTCCAACCCAAAAGATTTCCGTCTTCATCTCTTTCATTTAATTTATTTGCTATAATTTCATTTTTATCTCTAAATATTACTAATTGTGTACCATTACTTTGAATATCAAAATCTTCACCAGGATTAAAACTATCTTTAAATCCAAAATCTCTTTTAGTAAAAATATATCTTTCATTTTCTTTATCAAATACTGATATAAAACCAGCACCTAATTTAGTTTGAGGATTATCCATTAATGGGAATTGTCTTTTTGTAAAGTTTTTAAAATTTTTATTTATTTCAAAAAGAATATTCTTATTAAACCATTTTTGTAATCCTTTATCTGATATACTTTCTAATTTACCATTAAATAAGTATATTTTTCTATCTTTTTCAGATACATATAATATACCATAAGGAGTTACATGAATGGATTGTTTCAACAATGTACCACCAGAATAACCAGACTTACTATCTATTATTTTTTGTGGAGGTAATGAATAATACTCTCCTGTACCAATAAATGTAACAACTTGGTCAATTACTTGTTGTTGCTGATTTCTTGGTTGTAACCACAATGCTTCTTCTGTTTGTAAATAAAGATTATTTTGAAATACAAACATATTAGTTATCTCACCTGTTTCTCCTTGTAAATCTTTATAATTATTAGGTTTGAATATTCTATAATTGTCTGTTAATTCCTCACTAAATGATTGATTAGACCAAAACCATCTATGAGTAAAATCTTCCTTACATTTAGAACAACAATCATATTCTATTGGTAAATGGAAATATGACTTTATTTTATGTTGTAATAAATAATCAGCATTTATACTGTAAATACTTGGTCTTGAAAATCCTTGAAACTTATATTTGTCATCTTTTAAATCAAACTGTTTGTGGAAGAAATATTTGTCTATTGGAGTTTCTGCTAATAATTCATCATCTGACAAATATAATCCATCTCTACCATCACTACTTGATAAATATCTTACTTTATTTCTACCTGTATGTTTGCTCCATCTATCAAACCAATTAGATTTTGGTTCAAGTTCTGAATAAAAAGGGAGTAATGGATTTAATACATCTTTATTTGACAAATTTAATAAATTAACATTCAACTGTGTTTCAAAAAAAACATCTGCTAACACTTGACTTCTTGTTGTAACAGAATCATCTGCATACCAACAATGGTCTTTTGGATATAAATGATAATCTTTACTATCACATACACAACCACCTATACAAGTACCTGCTGTATCATAACAAACAGAACCTTGATTTAATGACCATAATAAGCCTTTTCTTACATAGTATATTGGATTTCTAATAAAAACATGATAAGCCATATCTTGTACAGTCCAGTCAAGTTTATCTTTCCAATGTTTATTTAACATTTCTTGTATTGTACTTGCTCTAACTGATTCTGCATAACCAAGAGCAACAGTACCAACAGCCATTAATCCCACACCTACCCATGTAAGTGTAGCACCTATTGGTGCTAATACACCAGTTGCTGTTAATACTACTGCAACTATTGTTAATATTCCTCCTACAACTGCTTTCCAAAAAGAATAATCTGCAACTCTTTTTGCATTTATACCACCAGAATAATTTTGAGAATTTAATCTCATTTGTGTTATATGAATATCTCCTCCAAAAAGATGTTCTGTTTCTTTATTTTTTATAGGTATGTAATTTTCATTTATTTTATAATATGGTGTACTTCTAAAATCTTTGTAAAATTCATTTTTATCTTTTTTAATATACACATAAGGTAAATGTTGATTTTCATGATTATAAAATAACCAACCATTTTCTTTTGATTTTTTATCTATATCATCAACATTTGATACTATTACAAGTTTCTTTTCATTATTAGAAATATTATAAATGTAATCTTGTGTTTTAGAATGAGTACCATATGTACAAGGTTGTAAATTAAAAATTTCTACATCATGTTTATCTCTTATTATTTTAAAAGGTTTTCTTTTTATTTCTTTATTTTGGTAAGATACTTTTGTAAATTGTGTCAAATTCCTAAGTGTCATACCATCATCATCATTATATTCAAAATCTCCTTCTACTTTTTTACCAAAGACATCTGTTTGAATATAACCACTAAATATTTGCTTATCTACTTGATAGTAACCATCTTCTTCAATTATAGAAAAAGAATCAAATGTTTTATCTGTGAATAAATGGTCTGGTGAAAGAATACCAAAACAATCTCTTGCTATTATATAATTGAAAAGTTGTTTATTTTTTTCTGTTTCATTATATGTTTTTTTAAAAGAATCACCACAATCAACACATTTGTATTGAGGAGCAAACCAATCTACATTTCTATATCTTTTATTAGGTACAGTTGGTGTTATTATACCAGTACCTAATATAGTTTTCTCTTGTTGTGTTCTTTCTTGTTTCATTATATAATAACCTATTATTTTTTTACCTATCTCTTCTTCTGATGGTACTTTAAGATTTGATAATTTAATACCAAAAATGTATGAGTTATATAACAGGTTAGTATCTACTGAATTATGGCTACTTATGAAAAAATGTAATCTGTATAAATGTGTCCAACCATCAGTTCCTTCTTTTATTTCTATTCTTTTATTTTTTTCATCTACAACTTCAATTTCTTTAACTTTAAAAATATCATTTTCTTTTTGTACATCTAAAACTAATGCACCAGAATTATTTAATGTTATTATATCATCATGTTTATCACTATAATATAATACATCTTTATTATCAGGTTTAGTATTTTGTCCATCTGTTTCATTATCTTTTCCATATTGTATTTTTAAATACTCTATTTTCTTATTTGTATTTACAAAAATTTCATCATTATTATAATCAGATAAATAAACTTTTCTTACTTGTTCCTTTTCATTAGTAAATTTAAAAGTATAATAAATAAAAATTTTATCTTCAAAAAATAAATCTTTATCATCTTCTTTTGGTTTAAAATCTTTATACTTAAAAATTTGTGAATTAGATTTCATGTACAAATTGTTACTTGTACTATTTTTTACATCATCATTTTTTACATCATCATTTAATTCTACAAGTTTTGTACCCACTTCTTTTCTGGTTGGAAATCTATGATGTCTAACTTTTGTGTTTTTATTCAATTCTTTCCCTTCAAAATCTCTACCCCAATATTTATTGTCATCACAAAAACTTCTATCTGTATATGTAACATTAGCATTAGCATTAATACCAAATGATGATTTATCTGGTTCATTTTTCATAGGATATACACTTCCATCATCTTCTGGTGAATAAACAGTTTTTGCAAGTTTTTTACCAGGACCTTTACCTGGAATATGATAAACTGGTGATACAGTTAAATCTTCAAATAAGTACATTATACCAAGAGAGTATATTTCTCCTGGTTGAAATGATAAACCATTGTAATTTACTAATGGGTTTTTAGAATTGTGTTTATCTGTTATATCAGTAAGTCTTGTTTTTTTTATAACACAATCAACTGCAATTTGAGATGCATATTTTTGTAACTCACAGATATTTGCTTGTTGTCCTTGTATATTACCTAACAATAATGTGTTATCTATCTGTTCAATATGTTCTGCTCTTTCAACAGTAGTAATGTTATCACTAAAAATAAGTTCTTCTACTGTCATTTGTGTATAACCATTATATTCATTGTTTGAATGGATATAACTATTTATTTCTGTACTTATTGGTTTTGATGCAAATGCACCATTGAATTTACCAGTACCAGAATTATAGTTTATAATTATGATTCTCCAAAAAGGATATTTTTTATCTAAATCATCAAAAGTTAATTTTACTGCTTTTGATGTAACTGTTGAACTATAAATATCTTCATAATCAATAGATGTAGAACCTTCAATCTTATGATATTTTTGTTTTAGACTATCTCTAAAAATATTTATTTGATTAACTTCTAAAACAGTAGGTGAAGGATTGAAATCTTCATCAAGATATTGTATCATATATGAATAAGAACCTGATTTTAATGAACCTTCATTTTCAAGTATTTCTACATCTTCAATTTTTGGTATCTTTTCATAAGTATTTATTAACTTAAATTTTTTACTATTCCAACATTTACTTTTAATACTACCATCATCTTCTCTTTCAATATCTTGGTATAGATCAGGTTTCTGTAAATTTATCTTTCTTGGTTCATTCCAATCATCTGTAAAATATACATTTTTCTCACAACCTCTTCTTATTCTGTATGTACTATCAATAGGTTTATCAACTCTAAAGTTTAATTTCTTTTTAGGAACACTTTGGCAACTATCATTACACCATACTTCATAATTATCTTGTCTTCCTGTTTGTTCAAATGATGTATTATCTTTTAATATACCTATCTCACTTTCACTATTATCATTCTTTACAGAAAATATAATAGTTTCACCATCACCAATATATAATGAACCTAATACAACAAAATCTTCTTTTATATGAGTATAAAGAAGATTACTGTTTTCATTAGATAAATTCATTAAATCACCATCCAAACTTTCATTGACACCATTAAGTACAAATCTTGTAGTATCTTTGCTTTGGTTCATAGGTGCTACATCTTGTTCTAAACCTTTACTATTTATAGCCATAATTATCTTCTGTAAATAATATTATCTAAATTTTCTTCTTTACCAAGATTACCAAAGTAACCATAATATCTTTTCATTCTTGGTATTAGATAATGTGATTGTTCTAATAAATCTTGAAAATCATCAATGCTTTTTGGCATCTTCATATAATTCTTAAATTGCCTTGCATATTTTAACCATTTTGCTTCTGCTCTATCTGCTATACCTTGCCACCCTTCTCTACCATTCCAAGCCTTTTGTTCTGCTAATTGCCATTTGATATAATAAGTAATTGCAGATATTGCTGATATATTATCAGGAACTAATGGATAACCTGACTCTTCATCTACTGCTGTTTTTACATATGCTAATGCAATTTGTCCTTCTTTAAAATTAAACCTTAATTGTTTATTTGTAGTACCAATGATTGTGTATCTATCACATTCACCAGCACATTTTTCATAAGGACCTTGATTTTTTTCTTTACAAACCAATGTATTAAAAAATACATTATTTGCAAGTCTTACTGGTGTAAATTTTTCTTTATAAAAACCATTCCCTACCCAAGCACCATAAGACCATCTTACTGAAAAATTAGGTCTGTAATAAGCAAAATCATCATCAGTTAATTTTTTACCTTGACAATCTAATGGTACTGGTGGTTTTTGTTTTATAGTATCATTTTCTATGATTTTCTTAATCATATTACCACAACTACAATCATCTTTTGTTTGTGGTGTCCAATCATTATTTCTTGCTATTTGCAAGACCATCTGAAAACCTTTTGGTAAATTTGCTGTATAATTTTTTACCTCTAAAAATGCTACTGCTTGTTCTTGCATCTGGATTACTTTTAAGAAATCAAGTGCTTCACCAATCCATTCTATTGCATCAGTTTCATTAAGGTCTTCGTCTTTTGTTCCCCTATATAGTTTTGATATTACTCTATCAACACTTGTAAATTGTAATTCAGACATAACTTAATTTTTTTTATTCCATATCATCAACAAAACTATCAGATTTTGCTTCTGGTGAATCTGGTTCTTTTATTTTCATTGGATTTGTTTTACTATACCATTGTTTATCATAGTATAAATATTCTTTTTTACCATCAATTTCATAAGTAATATCATAAGCCTTGGTAATAACAAAACCATTTTCAATTTCTTTAACTTTTATATTAATTTTCTTTTTTAAAACAGTTGCATCACCAGGAACTTTAGAATTATCTTTTGAATCAAAAGAATAACTACTTATATCTGTTGGTATTGTTTTCATTCCTGTACCTTCTGTACTTACACTATTAACATCTGTTGCCATAATTTTATTTTGTTAAATATTCTGTACCATTCATTATTTTTTCATGTACTGCTCTCTTATTTGTTCTTGTCATAAGTAAAGCATACAATGTTTTATTTGTAACTAACACATTCATCTTTGACCAAAGAAATTTGTATCTTATTTGTGAACTATGTTCATTAGTATGATATACTACTTTTTTATTTGCTTTTGCTTCTGAATTATTTTCCCATAATTGTTTAGTTTTAACCCAATCAGGTGCTAAACCTTGTACATTACCTTCTTCATCAAATCTAATTTTCTGCTTTCTACCAAGAATAGACAATGAACCCATCCTTGCAGGTAATGTTACTTCTTCACCATCTAATACTTTTTCAGCAAGAAATTTATTAAAATCATTACATATAGCAATATAAGTTTTACAATCCACAGGTAATCTACTTATGGACTTGTAAAACTTATAACTATCTCTTACATTCTTTGGTTTTATGTTATTTTGTTTGCTCAACTATATTGTCTTTTGTGTTATTAGTTATATCTTCCATATTAGCATTAAACACTTGAATTAACTCATTTAATGACAATTCTATTGTTGTATCTATTAAATCCATATCTAATGGAAATTCTTTATCTAATGGACTTGAACAATCACTACAATCTTTACAATTAGGGTCTTTATCACAGATACTTGGAAAATTCTCTACTTCAACAGGGTCTTCAAATAAACCTGTAATACTGATTACTTCTGGTCCATCTTTATGAGTTAAATACAAATATTCATTTCTGATATAATAATCAATTTTGTTTTTGGTATATTTGTTACCCTTTTTAAATTTCTTTTCTTTAAAAGTTGTTTCATCATAAACTATACTACCATCTATTGATGTAACTGACTCAATTAAATGACCACCTAAACCAGAAATTGGTTTTGGTAATTTGTGTTTAGTTCTTAAGATTTTACAACCAATTTCAGGCATACAAGGACATTCACTTTTACTTGCTTCAATCAACTCAACACAAGGTAAAGTTTGATAATTCCATTGACTTAATTTTTGCTTTTTATTTTTTCTTTGTCTTAAAAGTCTTGCTCTAACAGTAATTAACTTATTGTAGATATGTCTATTAGTTAATCTACTATCATCACTTTGAACACCTTTACTATAAAGTGATTGAACTCTTTGTATTACCTCCTTTATTTTCATCTTATTAGAGTATTATATCATTTACCATGATAATCCATTTTTTAATTGTTCTCTTAATTCATTTGTATAGTCTTTCAAAGGATATAATTCATAACTACCATCATTCTTTAACCATACAATTTTTCTACTTTCTACTTTATGACCTGTTTGTTCAAATAATATTTGATAAAAACTTAATTGCAAACCATAATGACTTATAGGACTATCTTGTAAATCATCAAATGGTGCTAACATTCTTTTGTCAGCAAAGTTTTTAAACAAGTCTTTGTTAGTCTTGTAATCTGCTATATGGAATACATCTTTCTTGGTATCATACAATAAAATATCTGCTGTTCCAGCAAACATATATTCTTTATGGTACATTTGTAACTCCATTTTAGCAGGTACAATATGTTCTGGTAAATCATTCCAGAATTTAACTATTGCTTCCTCTTGTGGATTTGTAGGTTCTAATTCTTTACAAAACGGGTAAAGTTCACCAAAAAAGTGAACTTTTGTACCCAATGCACAAGCACTTTCTGCATTATACTTCCACATTTGTTTATGAGAACCAACAGGTAAACCTAACTCTCTATCTTTTTTTTCTGCTATTTCATCAAAATCAACATGCTCAACAAATTTATGTATAAGTCCTGATACTGAATACTTTATCTTATCATCACCTACATAATATTTGTGTGTTTTTTCAACAAATGTTAATTGATTGAAAAATTCTTCTATACCTTTTATTTTATCTTGTAATTCCATGTTACAAAGATACAAAAAAATTTAATTATCCCACCTTTTGTCTTTTTCTGATTTTATAAATAAATTTTCTAAATTATCTTTATAAGGAAACATTCTATCCTCATAATTTTTCTGTATTGTCATAAAAGGGTGTAAACATATTCCAAATGTTTTAAGATGTAACATCCTATCAATATGTGTTTGATAACTTGCTTTTAACTTTTCTAATGCACTTGATAAATAATACACTCCTTGACTTCCACCATAGAAATTTACCCATTTATAACCATCTTTGAAATCTCTTACTATTGAACTTGGTTTTAAAAGAACTCCTGTATTTATATAGTCTATTTGACCTCTATA
>PDWI01010109.1_pt1 | contig 11275 bp, 12 predicted proteins | sample 1430891 | NCBI WGS metagenome assembly PDWI01 (sample SAMN01162508, study PRJNA174530) | Oral metagenome, whole genome shotgun sequencing project. | biome: Marine environment; feature: Marine mammal; material: Swab sample of the gingival sulcus; isolation source: swab sample of gingival sulcus... | reverse complement strand
ACTGTCTCTGGCGCAGAAATCTTGATACGCTCTTTTCGCTCTAAATGGAAATGTTCGGGAATAGTGGGGAAAAAATGTTTTGGTTGTCAAGAAAAAATTGTGAGATAACCCGGCGTCCGGGGTGAGATCAGGGGATGACGCGGGGTTTGGCGGCATTGAAATTGCGTCCCGCCGGCGGATGGGGATGGATTCTCCCGCCGGCCCGGTGGATATGATCCGCCACCCGGTCCAGGTTCCGGCCCGCGTCGCCGGCGCTGTGGGAATCATCTCCCGGCACCAGCCCGATTTCCAGCTCCACGGCCCGGCGCAGCAGGGGGGCGGATACATAGGGCTCGGACGCACCTTTTTGCAGGGCCCGTCCGTTGATATCCAGAAGCAGACCCAGATCCCGGATGGCCGTAAGGTTCCGCTCGATCCGGGGCGCCACCAGGGGGTGGGTCAGACGGGCCGGATAATCTGGGTCGAACAGGCGGATCAGATCGAAATGGCCCACCACCGCCGGCCGCAGGCGCTCCAGCATGTCCATCTGCCGGTCGAAATAAGCGGCGTAAAGCTCCGGGAGGCCCCCGCAGTGATCGGCGGCCTGGCGGTATTGCGCCCCGGTCACGTCGATGGGGATATCGGCCACATGGTGGACTGAGCCCACGAAATAATCCAGATGGAGCGTGTCCATGAGATCCCGGGCCACGTCCAGGGCTCCGGAATAGGCCTCGGTTTCCATGGCGGTCAATACGGTCAGGCGGTGGGCGAATTTTTGCGACAAATCCCGGCAGGTGGAGACAAAAAGGCGGAAGCGCTCGACCAGGGACGCCGCCGTCCATCCGGCTTCCCTTTCATCGGGATACAGAAAAATATCGGAAACCGGCGGCATATGCTCGGAAATGCCGACCCAGGAAAAGCCGGCGCCGGCATAGCGGGAAAGAATATCTTCCAGCCGGTCTTCGGCATGACAGCAGAACTGGCCGCTGTGGCCGCCATGGGCCGAGACCGGTCCTTCAGGTTCGGGGGGGATGAGCTTTTCATGGAGCCTGTTTCTGACATCTCGCCTGATTTTCATGCATCGTCTTTTTTTTCGTCTCATCTGATAGCGGAAAAAGGACAGGACCGTTTCCGGCGATACCGGCGTATCAGGGCGTCCGGCATATGGTCCGCCCGGGGAACGTCCGCCGGTGAAGACCGGTTTACGAAAATGCGCGGATCATCGGGGACGGACATTTGGGAAAAATAGATCCGCGACAGGGTGGACAGCCGGGAGAATAACCGCTATCCTGTGTACTCATTTCCAGAAAGGAGATTCTCATGTCCAAGACCAAGGTGGTTTGTACCATCGGGCCTTCTTCCTCGTCTCCGGATATCCTTCGCCGGATGATTATTGCCGGCATGGATGTCGCCCGGCTTAATTTTTCCCACGGCACCCATGAGGAACATCGGGAAAAAATCCGGATGATCCGTGAAATATCCCGGGACGTGGGCCGGCATGTGGCGGTTCTGCAGGATCTCTGCGGCCCCAAGATCCGGGTGGGAAATATTCCCGGCAAAGGCATCCAGCTGGAGCCGGGGTGTTTTTTCACCCTGACCTCCGAAGATGTGGAGGGCAGCGAAGAGCGCGTATCCGTATCTTATCCCTCCCTGCCGCGCGAGGTCAAGGCTGGTGATACCATTATGCTGGCCGACGGCCTGATGCAGCTGACGGTTATGGACACCACGTCCTCAGATATCAAATGCCGCGTCATTACCGGCGGAAGACTGACCTCCCACAAGGGCATTAACCTGCCCATGGGTACCATCAAGGCCAGCCCCATCACGGAAAAGGACCGGGCCGATCTCGTCTTTGGCCTGGAAAACGATGTGGATTATATCGCCCTGTCCTTTGTGAAAACGGCCAAGGAAGTCTTGCAGCTTAAATATATCATCGAATTTCAGGGAAAAGAGACCCCGGTCATCGCCAAGATTGAAAAGCACGAAGCCATTGAGAATATGGACGAGATCCTGGGCGCCTGCGACGGCATCATGGTGGCCAGGGGGGATCTGGGCGTGGAAATTCCTTTGGAAAAAGTGCCGGAAATTCAGAAAAAACTGGTGAAAAAGGCCAATGATCTGGGCAAGCCCGTGATTATCGCCACCCAGATGCTGCGCTCCATGGTCACGGCTCCCCGCCCCACCCGGGCTGAGGCGGCGGACGTGGCCAACGGGGTGCTGGACGGCACAGACGCGATCATGCTTTCCGAGGAAACCGCTTCGGGCAATCACCCCGTGGAAGCCGTGGAATATATGGTGCGGATCGCCCGGGCTGCGGAAAAAAATTTTCCCCATGACCGGTTTTTGGACATGATGCCCACTGATGATATTTCCACCTCCGTGGCCCATGCCTCCTGCGTGCTGGCGGACCATCTCTCGGCATCGGCCATTATCGCCACCACTCTGTCCGGATTTACTGCCAAGCAGATTTCGCGGTTCCGGCCCCGTCCCCGGCTCATCGCCCAATCGCCGGATCTTGCCACCGTGCGCAAGCTGGCCCTGTACTGGGGATGCATTCCCCTGTGCGTGGAAGAAACAGGCAATACCGACGAACGCATTGAAAACGCGGCTCGCAGCGCCCTGGAAATCGGAAAAATTTCCCGGGGCGACCGGGTGGTCATCACCACCGGCCATCCCGTGAGCGAGGTCGGCACCACCAATATGATCCGGGTAAAGGAAGTATAGACCCCAAACTATCCATGGCGGATATGATGGAAGGAAAAAAAATGAAGAAATCAAGACTTCGGATGGCGGCGGGCTGCCTTGCCCTTTTCCTGACCGCAGCCCTGGCACTCAGCGGATGCGCCGGAACGGGACAGCAGTCCAGGACCGGAACGGGAGCGGCCGTTGGCGCCGCCGCCGGCGCGGCGTTAGGCGCTCTGGCCGGACAGATCGCCGGCGGCGACACGGAATCGACCCTCAAGGGTGCAGCCATTGGTGCGGGTGTGGGTGCGGCGGCGGGCGCCGGTGTGGGTTATATGCTTGACCAGCAGGAAAAGGAATATAAGGCCGCGCTGGCTCAGTCAGAGGCGGCGGCCGTCCGCCGGGAGCAGGAAATCCTGGCCGTTGTACTCAAGGGAGACCTGACGTTCGCTACGGATTCCTGGACTGTAAAGCCCGGCCTGGTGGATGAAATCGAGCGTATCGCCCAGATCATGAACCGCTATCCCGCCAGCACCGCAATGGTGGAAGGACATACGGACAGCGTGGGAAAAGAGGCCTATAACCTGGAATTATCGAAAAAACGGGCCAGGGCCGTGGCCGATCTTCTGGTGCAAAAGGGCGTGGCCCCGCACCGAATCCGATCCGGGGGATATGGCGAGACCCTGCCGGTAGCCGATAACACCACGCCCGAAGGGCGGCGGTTGAACCGCCGGGTGGAAATCAAGATTGATCCGGGGCAGGAAGCCGCCCAGGGATGATTTTTTCGTCCTGAGATAAAAAACGGTACGGTGAGATAGAAAAACGAAGAAAAAACGCCGTGACGACAGGCTGTCATCACGGCGTTTTTTTGTTTTCTGATTGATTTCCGGCGAGGGGCTCTGTCCGGCCATGGGTGGACCCCGGCTCAAAATTCTCGCCGGTGAAGCGTCAGCGGCGGGAAAACAGGTGCTGCTGATACCAGCTTATGCTTTCGCGGATGAATTTATCCTCGTTTTCCTGGTCCGTGAGGCGGTGATCCCCGTTTTTGAGCATGATGAGGCGTTTGGGCATCACCATCTGCCGGTAAAGCCGATGCGCTTCAGAGGGTTGGACCACCCGGTCCGAATCACCGTGAATCACCATGAAGCCGGAAAGGCCCTCCACCAGGGATTCAATGGAAAACCGCAACTGCGTCAGGTCAAGCCCGGCTTCATGGGCCTGGATCAAAATCTGATCCCGCATGTGGAGCCCGATATGGTCGCTTTTCATGGGCGCGGCATAGCAGACACCGCACAGAGGCTTTTCCCGAACCCCGGTGGCCAGAGCCACGGCGCCTCCAATACTGGAACCGAACAGGCCGATCCGGTCCCCGGTTTCCGGGTGATTGCGGGCAAAGTTCACAGCTGTTTCCATATCCCGGCATCTGCCGTCAAAAGTGGTGGCTTCGCCGAAGACGCCGTCACTCTCGCCGCAGCCCCGGTGGTCAAAGCGCAGATAGGCGATGCCGACCCTGTTCAGCGCATTGGCCAGTCGAAGCTGGCGGTGGCCGGCGGCGTTGCTGAACAGGCCGTGGGCGCCGATGACCACCGGCGGCAGTTCTGTATCCGGCAGGTGCAGCCAGCCGGCAAGCTGGAATTCATCGCTTTGAAAACTGACCTTGTCGCCGGCGGCCTGTGCGTCATTCAGCACCTCGCCGGTGGGACGAGACTCTTGCATATCCGTCATCATTTCAGCATCCTTCCGGAAAAGTGGCAGGGATTTTTCTTAATTTACGGAAAGGCGCTATATACAGAAAACCCGTTTTCGGCGCAAGCGTTTTTCCGCTTTTTTTTTCAGCGGTGTTTTTCACTGTTTTCCCGGATTTCGTCAGTGAGATTGACCGCCGTTTTCGGATTTTTCCCGGTTTCTCCAGTTCCGCTGCCTTTCACGTCCCTGTGCTCCGCGCATCTGCCATCCGTTTTCCGAGATACAGAAAAGGGGTGTCCAGGGCCGCTACCGCGAATTTCAGGATACAGGTCGTTCCGAAAATTTCCAGCAGCACCGGTTGTTCCAGGACGCCGGCAAAGGCGGCTGCCACAAAAACGCCGCTGTCAATCAACTGGCTTACCATGGTGGAGGCATTATTCCGCAGCCAGAGCATTCCCGCAGACGGGAATCGCTGTTTCCAGAAATGATAGGCATGAATATCGTGAAACTGGGACAGGCCGTAGGCCAGCACACTGGCCAGGCTGATCCGGGGCATCACGGAAAAAATGGCGGAAAGCGGTCCATGGGCCGTATCCGAAGGGGACGGCGAAAACCAGAGGGCCATGTTCAGAAGAAATGTGGCAGTGAAAAGGGAAAAAAAACCGATATTTACGGCCTTTGCCGCCGCCCGCCGGCCCTCGGTTTCCGAGAGCAGATCCGTGACCAGAAAGGTGGCGGCATAGACGATATTGCCCAGGGTGGCTTCGAATCCGAAGACCTCAATGACTTTAAGAACCTGGATATTGGCGATGATGGTGGAAAGGGGAATCCAGATATAGAGGCCGATACGGCCGAAAAGGCGATAAGCGGCCAGCACCGCTCCGAAACTGAACGCCAGCATGGCGGCCCATAAAAATTCATTCACTGACATTGTCTCCCGGTTTTGGCTGGATAAAAAAGCGGCGGGTTTTCCGGCACCGCCGGGCTGGGGAAGTGGCCCCTTCAGACGGAACAGATCAAAACACCATATGTTCGGTCTGCCTGTTTTATAATCCGCGTACTGAAAGAATGATCGGTTTTGAAACGGGGGAAAGAGCCGTGAAAATGACCAGGTTTACCCCGGCCCGAGCCGGTCAAGAAGCGCCTCCACGGCCCCGGTGGCGGAAACCTGGACGATATGGGCATGGAAATCGCCGTAAACCGCCGCCGAAGGCGGAATGGCCTCGTGCACCAGTTCCTGGATTTCGTCATAGAAGCCCGAGGGCAGCCCAAGCCGCTCAAACAGACGGGCCGTATACCGGTCTACCGGGAACACGGGTCTCGCAAACCCGTAGCAGAGGATGGAATCCGCTGTTTCCGGGCCGATCCCTTTCCAGGAAAGAAGCCGGGCTCTCAATTCCTCTGTCGGGCAGCCGCACAGGGCCCTGACGCCTCCGCATTCGAGAATCCGCCGCGAAATATGACGAAGCCGCCCGGCTTTCTGGTTATAATATCCTGAGGGCCGGATCATTTCCTCAAGGATCTCCCCGCACCCGGAAATGATGCCGATATCAAGCATCCCCGCGCCGGTCAGGTTGACAAGCGCTTTTTCCACATTCTTCCAGGATGTGTTCTGGGTGAGAATGGCGCCGGTGATAACCTCAAAGGCTCCGGTGTCAGAAACCGCCTTTCCCTCCTCCCCCGGCCGGTATACGGGCGGCTTTCCCGGCGTTTCGGTCAGGGGCCACCAGCCCGACGGGCCGCATATATCGAAGAGCGTGCGGCTCAGCGCCATGACGTGGTTTTTATTTTTTTCAGAACGGGACACGGACGGCATTCCTCAATCTTTTGAAATCTCCATCAGGTCAGATTGAATTCCGGATAATGACGTCTGGCGCATTCGGGGCAGAGGCTGTAGCTGAATTCGATATCCGAATGAGTGGCGAAATAGGTTTCCAGTTGTTTCCAATAGCCCTGGTCATCCCGAATTTTGCGGCAGAAACTGCAAATGGGCAGAAGTCCCTTGAGGGTCTTGATCTCGGCCAGGGCCGTTCGCAGATCGGCAATGGTCTGCTTCAGCAGCACATGTGTATGGACCCGGGCCAGCAGCTCCTCTTTTTCAAAGGGCTTGAATACATAATCCACGGCCCCGGCCTTGAATCCCCGGACCACGTCCTCCGTGGCCCGCCTGGCCGTCAGAAAAATAATCGGAATATGCCGGGTTTCCGGAATCGCTTTCAGGCGCTCGCAGACCTGGTATCCGTCCATCCCGGGCATGATGATGTCCAGGAGGATAAGATCCGGCGGTTCTTCCACCGCTGTTTTCACCCCGCTTTTTCCATTGACGGCCGTCAAAATGCGGTACCCGGTTTCCGCCAGAAGATGCTCCAATAATTGCAGATTGCTGACGCTGTCTTCCACAATGAGGATCACCGTCTCTCGTGTCATATCTCATCCGCCTTTCCGGCCGGACCGGAGACGCCTTCCGGTTCCCGATGCCTGCTCATGCGGCTGCGGCCTTTCATATCCCGGTGAATATCCTCCAGGGCGGCGGTCAGGTAATCCCCGCACACGTCCTCCGGTGGTATGGACGGACATTCCCGCGCTGATAATTTTCAGATGAAGTATTATGTTAGCATGACTGTAATTTTTTACAAGAAGTCTGCGCGAAAGAATGGCATCCCTGTCGAAAAATTTATCAGGAGCCGCCGCGTCTCCATTTCCCGACGTTTCGAGGCAAATTCTTTATCGACAAGCCAGAAGATTCCGCATATAATTTTTTTTTGGGTCTCCCCATGTCCGGCCGGTCAGCCGGGCATAAGGGAACAGCGCCGGATTCCGACCTGTCAGAATTATCTGCTGTCGGATTTATCTGTTGTCGGGTTTATCCGTTATCCGGAAATCTTCATCCCCCTTTACGACGGGAAATTATGCGGGATTTTCTCCATTTCTGGCAGCATCTGCCCTCACATCTTGATCCGGTGATTTTTTCCATTGGCGCGTTTCACGTTCATTATTACGGCCTGATGTACCTGGTGGCCTTTGGCGTCACCTACTGGCTGGTCCGGCACCGCCTGAAAACCGAATCCGGATTTCAATTGACGCCGGAAGGGCTGGAATCCCTGGCCACAATGATGATCGCGGGGGTCATTATCGGCGGTCGGCTGGGCTATGTGATTTTTTATAATTTTTCGCATTATCTGTCCCATCCGCTTGAAATTTTTCTTCCCTTTGATTTTTCCGACGGCATCCGCTTTACCGGAATCAGCGGGATGTCCTATCACGGCGGACTGCTCGGCGTGATCATGGCGGGTGCGGTATTTTCCCGGCGCGGGGGCATCCGCTTCACGGAACTCATGGATCTCTTTGCCCCGGTGGTTCCCCTGGGCTATACCTTCGGCCGCCTCGGCAATTTCATCAATGGCGAGCTGTACGGGCGAATCACCCAATCCCCTGTGGGCATGTTTTTTTCATCGGCGCCGGGGCCCATGCGCCGGCATCCTTCCCAGTTATACGAGGCCTTTTTCGAGGGAGTTTTCCTGTTTCTGGTTTTATGGGGGCTGCGAAAAAAGGTCCGGACACCCGGCGCCATGCTGGCCCTTTATCTTGCGGGATACGGGTTCGTCCGGTTTTTCATTGAATATTTCCGCGAGCCGGACGCCCACCTCGGCGCTGTATGGATGGGCCTCACCATGGGACAGCTGCTTTGCGCCGGCATGATGGCGGGAGGGGCTGTTTTGTGGATGGGATTATATCGAAAGGCGAAAAGGGGGACATCGTGATCCCCATCGGCATCGTATCGGATGGATTGGAAGGCCTTCCCCTGCTTCGCTGCCTGGCGGAGCGGATGCCCGGGCGCCGCATTTTTTTTCACGGAGATACCCTGCGGGCGCCCGTGGGCATCCGGAGCCGGGACGCGGTGATCATGTCGGCGGAGCAGGGGGGACGCCTGCTGAGAAAAAAGGGCGCGGGAATCATTCTTCTGAGCGATGCGCTGGCTGCGGCATCCCCTCATCTGGAAAGCATGGCGGGGATGCCGCCCGTATTCACTGCCGTACAGGCCGCAGCGGAAATGGCGGCAGAAAAATCCCGCAGGGGCCTGGTGGCGGTGCTGGGAGCGCCGGCCCTGGTGGATTCGGGGCTGTATCAGACGGCCCTGCGGGCCCTGCGGCCGGCTATCCGCGTCTCTCATGTGAGCATGCCTCTCGCGGAACCGCTGGTGCGGGAAGGACGCCTCAACAGACCCGAAACGCGCGTGATCATCAAAAAATACCTGCACCGGCTCAAGCTGCGCCAGACGGACCTGCTGATCTGCGCCCACGGCTGGGCCGTCCCGCTCCTTCCCCTGATCCGGGAAAAAATCGGAAAGCGCGCCCTGGTTCTGGACGCCGCAGGCATCCTGGCGGACCGGATATGCCGGGATCTATGTTCCGGCGAAACTGCTGTGGACGGCGGGGCGGAATGGAACCCGCCAGCTGCGGATACCGGAACGTCCCCCCGAATCCGCTGCGAAGTTACGGATATCGGCCCTTTGGATGCGGAAACGGCCCGGCGGCTGTTCGGACGTCCGCTTCGGCTCAGGGGCACGGCCCCCATCAACGAACGGAAAACCGGAAAATGAACATTCTCCTGCGGGAATCCCGCATCCGCCTTGAGTCTGCGGGTCGGCTGCGGCGGCTGGTACTGACCAATGACCAGTGCCTGAACGCCCTGGACGCGGAATTCAACGACCAGATGATGCGCGTCCTTGAATACCTGGAAACGGACCCGGAATTCCGCGTCGGGGTACTCACGGCCGAAGGCCGGGGCTTCTGCTCCGGCATGAATCTGCGCATGTACGCGGACGACGCTGCGGACATCGGTTTCTACCGGCAGTGGGAAGAAGTGGTGGACCGGCTCTCCCGCGTGGAGGCCATGATGATCGCGGGAATCCACGGATGCTGCGTGGGCGGGGGACTGCACCTGGCCCTGGCCTGCGATATCCGCGCGGCCACGCCGGACTGCCGCATGTCCGTGACCGGTGCCACGCGGGCCTCTCTGCTGCCGGGGCTGTGGTCCATCTGGCATCTGCCCCGCATCATCGGCATGGGCCGGGCCCGGCGGTTGATTCTCACCGGCGAAACCTTCACGGGAGAAGACGCGGCGGCAATGGGCCTGGTGGATCACCTGGCGCCGGAAGAGGAATTGCCCGCACTGGTGGATGGCATCAGCGCGGAATGTCTGGGCAATGCATCTTTGGGGGTCCGCCTGACCAAACGGGCCATGGTGGAGGCGGCGGCCCAGTCCAGGGGCGAAGCCCTTTCCGCCTATCTGGACATGCAGGCCCGCATCCTGAAAAGCGCGGATGCCGCTGAAGCCCGGGCCTCCCTGCGGGAAAAGCGTCCGCCCCGGTGGGGATGACGCGCTGGTTCCGCATCAATGCAAAATCCCGGTTCCTGATGTGTCTATCCGGGACCGTCCGGATGCCGGTGGAAATTGAAACCCATTGTATGCGAGATGTTTTTATGCGATATGCCCTGAACAGAGCCTTTTCCGGTGAATTTTCCCCGCAGGGGGAATGGTGTGCCCTGAAAAAACGGAGAAAGCCTTTACCTGGCCGGGTGGTCCGGTATTATTTGACGATCTGGAAGCTTTTTTTATCGCCCGCAGCCGGCCTTTGTCCCTGATGCACCTGCATTTCAGTCCGGGATTGCGCCGGGCCGGGGAACGGGCGGCGGCAGAGAGGAAAACCGCGTCATGAAAGACAGCAGGGGGCTGTTCTATTACCCCTATCCGGAAAACCGGCGGGTGCGGATGTATGTGCGCCCGGTGGGAGATGATATCTGTTTTCGCATGTGGAACGCCGATAATGCGGATGTATGGGAACGCCACGGATGGGTTCCCCATGAAGCGGTGATGCAGGCGGCCATGATGTACCGGAAAAAACCAGGCGGCATTGATCCGCGTTACGCCTACGATCTGAACGTGGCGCGGGCGCTGATCGCCGATGATCAATCCTAGCGTCTGCATTGGCCTGGCCTGCAGGTGGTGTTCTAAAACTGGATATTTTATAAAGTCGGTGTTATTATGGCAGCGCGACAGTCAGAAGTTCTGTATAAAAAGGGCGCACCTGTCTTTGTCCACAGCTGTATTGCGATATATCCTGGATTCTTACCGCTATTCCAGGATCAGGTAACAGAGTTGCTGTTCACTGCGTGAAATCATCCCAGGATCACATCAAAATAATGCGGCCCCGGCTTGTTTCCGCCAGAACAAATCGGATCAACCCACCGGTTGGTTTCCACAGGAGGTCTCCACAGCAAATAAGAATCTCTTCGGTAAATGATACTTCAGGCTTCGGCTGGACGGGCCGCCTGACCCTGATTGCCGACCGCAACGGCAACACCCAGACCCTGCTCTATAACGCCAATGACAGGTTCCATTCCGTTTCTGACAATTTTGGCCGGAGTCTGACCTTTGCATACAATACCGACGGGCGGCTCCAGACCCTGACAACGCCTATCGGCAGTTTTACCTATGTTTATGCAAACAGCAATCTCACCAAAGTGATCCACCCGGTCATGGATGAATACACCTATAGCAGTGCGGGAAATCTGCTGGCCCTGACGGAAAATAAAAACGGCGGCACAGAACGCACCACCACCTTCACATGGAGTGCTTCCGGGCAAATGACCGGCATTGACGGGCTGCGAACCGATGCGGCCGACACCCTTGCCTTCATTTATTATCCCAATGCCGCTATTATCCCAATGCCGCTTCTCAGGGGCTGAACCGGGGGATGCTCCACCAGATTGTCAATGGATTGAATCATACCATCACCTTCAGCTCACAAGTACACCCCTCCTGTTTGTCATTATCATTTACCCGTATCATTCGATCCGGGCACCGTTCGGGCCTTCACCGGGGTGGTCCTGTACGATTGTCCCGCAGGCGTCTCTCGCATTCCCGT
>PDWI01009370.1_pt1 | contig 11275 bp, 10 predicted proteins | sample 1430891 | NCBI WGS metagenome assembly PDWI01 (sample SAMN01162508, study PRJNA174530) | Oral metagenome, whole genome shotgun sequencing project. | biome: Marine environment; feature: Marine mammal; material: Swab sample of the gingival sulcus; isolation source: swab sample of gingival sulcus... | reverse complement strand
TAGATATAATATATATAAATAATATAGAAGACAATATAATTAATAATAATTTATTTAATATTAGTATATATAAATAAATATGAATATATAAATTTAAGTATAAATAAATATAAATAAATATAAATAATTAAATTAAATATATAATTAAAAACTTAAATTTTAAATTAAACAGAAAATAAAAATTATAATTTATCTTATTGCTCGCCCGCGTTCACCAACTTTAAGGCTTCGCCTTAAAAATCAAATTTAAAAAGATTATATTGATATTGTATCCAAAGTCTTAGATAACTAAGATGTAGGGTACTTTTTTTATTTTCAAAATTGCTTCAATTTTAGCTCATTATATTTCTAAAAATATTTTTATATAATAAATTTAAAGAAAATTATTTTATCTTGCGAGCATTTGCTGAGCTCATTGGCTTGGATTAGATGCAGTTGTGTCCACTAACTTTAAAACTTTGCCTTAAAAAACTATTTTCAAAAGAAAATTAAAAATAAAAAAATTTAGTAGGTTGTTAGGGCGATTCTAACCACTAGGAAATAGAGAACAAAGTAAATGCAGTTTCTTTTTTTTAAATAAAAACTATGCTATAATTGGAAAAAATAATTTGGAGTAGATAAATGAAAATAGGAATTTTTGGAGGGAGTTTTAATCCTATACATAAGGGACATGAACAAATAGCTTTATTGGCAATAAAAGAATTAAACTTAGATAAATTGATTATTGTTCCAGTTGGGAAAGCATCACATAGAAAAGATAATTTAGAAAATAGAAATTTTCGTTTAGAGTTATGTAAAAAAGTTTTTGAAGATTTTGAAAATATTGAAGTTTCTGATGTTGAAGTTAGAGACGAGGAAGTTTCATATACATATAAGACTTTAGAAAAAATAATAGAAAAATATGGGAAAGAAAATGAATATTTTGAAATTCTTGGAGAAGATTCAATTGCATATTTTGATAAATGGAAAAATTATAAGAAAATTTTAGAAAAATCTAAAGTAGTTGTATTTAAAAGAAAAAAAGTTAATGGAAAATATAATCATATAGTTCATAAAAATATAATTTATTTAGAAAGTCCTTATTTTGATATCTCTTCAACTGAAATAAGGGAGAGAATTAAAAATAAAAAAGACTTAAAAGATTTAGTAAATAAAAAGATAGAAAAAAAATTAAGAAATATAAAATAAAAATTTGATTGTACTGAGCTTCGGTATGATTTTTTTATAAATTTGACAGTGTTTAATAATTGGATTAAACTTTTAACAAGGAGAGTTTAGAAGGAGGAAGAAATGAAAAAAATAATTTTAAGTATTTTTATGTTACTAAGTTTAATTAGTTGTGCAAATGAAAAAGTAGTAAAAGAGACTTTAAAAAATAAAAAAATAGAATTAATTTTTATTTTAGATAAAAGTGGCTCTATGAATGGATTGGAAGAAGATACTATAGGTGGATTTAATTCGATGATAGATAAGCAGAAAAAAGAAGAAGGAGAAGTTCTTGTGACTACTGTTTTGTTTAGCAATGGATTAAAATTTTTACATGATAGAGAACCAATAAAAGAAGTAAAAAAAATGACAGAAGAAGAATATTATACGGGTGGTGGGACTGCTTTATTGGATGCAATTGGAAATACAATTTTAAAAATAAAAAATCAGGAAAAAAAATTGGATAGAAATAAAAAAGAAGATAGAGTATTGTTCGTTATAACTACTGATGGAATGGAAAATTCAAGTTCAGAATTTACAGCAGAAAAAATTAAAAATTTGATTAAAACACAGACAAAAGAATTTGGTTGGGAATTTTTATTTTTGGGAGCAAATATAGATGCAGTTGAAACTGCACAAAAATATGGTATAAGTGCATCTAAAGCAGTTCAATATCATTCAGATAAAGTAGGAACTCAGAATAATTATAAAGTTTTAAATGATGCTGTTAAAAAATTTAGAGGTGGAAAAGAATTAGATGCAAGTTGGAAAGAAGAAATTGAAAAAGATTATCAAGAAAGAAAATAAATTTTTTTATTTACAAATTATGAAAAATATAGTAACATAAGTCCGCTACAAGAAAAAAATCAAAGTTCGTATATATCTATAATATGGTTAGATGTTTCTACGATTGACCTTTAAATCAATCACTACGAAGTAAATATAAATTAGAGTAAATTGAATTTAAAATTTATTCCGATAAAAAGGATTGGTGTAATTTTATGATTGAAATAATTTTTACTGTGCTTCAAGTGATGAAAAGAAATTGGAGGATAGTATAATATGAAAAATTTAAGTTTAACTAAGAAAACTTTAAAGCAGAAGAAGTTATTTATTAATATACTTTATGGAATAAGTATAAATTTTATAGGGCTTAGTGTAAACTTAAATATAAAAATAGATAAAAATATTGAAAATAAGTGTAATTATAGTCAGAGTGCGTTTAGTGTACTCTGATTTTTTATTGAGAAATTTTAAAGGGACAGGTTAAAATAAAAAAATTAGTAAAAATTAAAATATAAAATAAAAATTGAATGGAGGCTTTAATGAAAAATTTAAGATTTTTTGTTGAGAAGAAAGAGGGATTTAATTTAGAAGCAAAAAGAATGTTAAAACAATTTCAAGAAGAGCTTAAACTTGAAAATTTAAAAAGTTTAAAACTGATAAATTGTTATGATATCTTTAATGCTCCAGAAGAGAAAGAAGATATAGAAAAGATAAAAAATATGATTTTCTCTGAAATAGTCACAGATAAAATTAGTGAGGAGCTAGATCTAAGCAATAAAAAATATTTTGCTGTTGAGTATTTATCCGGTCAATTTGATCAAAGAGCAGATTCTGCAATTCAATGTATAAATATTATTTTAGCTGAAAAAAGTCTTCAAAATATCAATGTAAAAACTTCAAGAATAATTATTTTTAACGATGAGCTTACAGAAGATGAATTAGAAAAAATAAAAAAATTCTACATTAATCCAATTGAAACAAAAGAGAAAGATTTATCTATACTTGAAGAAGAAAAAGTTTTATTCAATACAGAAATTATAGAATATAAAAATTTTATTGATTGGAGCAAGGAAACCTTAAATAAATTTAGAGATGAACAATCACTTTCAATGTCGTATGAAGATTTATATTTAATTCAAGATTATTTTAAAAAAGAAAAAAGAAATCCAACAGAAACTGAAATAAAAGTTTTTGATACTTATTGGTCAGACCATTGCAGACATACAACTTTTGAAACGAAAATAACTTCAGTTAAATTTTCTGATGATGAGCTAGGAAAAGAAATTTCAAAAGAATATCAAGAATATTTAAAATTAAAAGAAAAGATAGAAGATAAAAAAGATATTTCTCTTATGAATATAGCAACAATAGCGGGAAAATATTTAAAGAAGACTGGGAAATTAGAAAATTTAGAAATTTCTGAAGAAAACAATGCTTGTTCTATTTATATTGATGTAGATACAGAAAACTTCGATGGGACTAATCCGCAAAAAGAAAAATGGTTGTTGATGTTTAAGAACGAAACTCATAACCATCCAACAGAGATAGAGCCTTTTGGTGGGGCTTCAACTTGTTTGGGAGGGGCAATAAGAGATCCGCTTTCAGGGAGAGCCTATGTTTATCAAGCAATTAGAGTGACAGGTTCGGCTAATCCATTAGAAAAAGTTGAAGATACATTGAAAGGGAAATTACCACAGAAAAAAATTACACAGGGAGCAGCAGCAGGTTATTCATCTTATGGAAATCAAATTGGAATTGCAACTTCTTTAGTATCTGAAATTTATCATGAGGGCTACAAAGCTAAAAGAATGGAAGTTGGGGCAGTTGTTGCAGCTGCACCAGTAGAAAATGTTGTAAGACTTAGTCCTAGCCCAACAGATAGCATAATAATTATCGGAGGTAAGACTGGAAGAGATGGTTGTGGTGGAGCAACTGGTTCATCAAAGGTTCACGATGATAATTCTCTATTGCTTTGTGGAGCAGAGGTACAAAAGGGAAATGCACCAGAGGAAAGAAAAATACAAAGATTATTTAGAAATCCAGAGGCAACAAAACTTATAAAAAAATGTAATGATTTTGGAGCAGGTGGAGTTTCAGTGGCAATCGGAGAGTTGGCTGATGGTGTGGAAGTAAACTTAGATTTAGTTCCGTTAAAATATGAAGGATTAAATGGGACAGAGATTGCAATTTCAGAATCACAAGAGAGAATGGCAGTAATAGTTGCCAAAGAAAATGAAGATAAATTTTTGAAATTAGTTGAAGAGGAAAATTTATTAGGAACTTGTGTGGGAGCTGTTACAGATAAAAATAGATTAACACTGAAATGGAAAAATAAAGATATAGTTGATATAGACAGAAATTTCTTAAATACAAATGGGGCTAAGCAAAATATCGAAATAGAATTTTCTGAAACAAATTTAAGTAAAGAAAATAATCCGTTTAAAAAAGAAGAAAAAAATAAATCTTTATCTTTACAAGAGGCTTGGCTAGATAATATTCAAAAATTAAATGTAGCTTCACTTAAAGGCTTGGGAGAAAGTTTTGACTGCACTATCGGAAGTGGAAGTGTCTTAATGGCATTTGGTGGAAAACATCAGATGACACCAACAGATGTTTCAGTTTCAAAAATTCCAGTTTTAAATAAAAAAACTAACACGGCTTCTGCTATTTCTTGGGGCTTCAATCCAAATATAAGTGAATGGTCAACTTATCACGGAGCAGTTTATGCAGTTGCAGAATCTATGGCTAAATTAGTTTCGGTTGGAGTTGATTACAAAGATATTAGACTTTCTTTCCAAGAATATTTTGAAAAGTTGGGGCAAGATAAAAATAAATGGAGCAAACCATTTGGAGCATTGCTTGGAGCTTTAAAAGTTCAAAGAGAATTTGAAATTGCAGCCATAGGCGGAAAAGATTCTATGAGCGGAACTTTCAATAATATTTCAGTGCCACCTACACTAATATCTTTTGCTGTTGCACCAGTTGATGCAAGAAATATTATTTCAAATGAATTTAAAAGGGCAGGAAATAAAATTTATTTAATTGAAAATAAGATAGATAAAAATAATTATTTATTTGATAGCGAAGATTTAAAAAATAATTTTAACTTTATCATAGAGAATATTAAAAATAAAAAAATTGTGTCGGCTTCCGTTATAAAATTTGGAGGAATTTCCGAAGCCTTATCTAAGATGAGTTTTGGAAATAAAATTGGGGCCAAAATAAATATGAATACAAATAATTTAGATTTATTTAAAATAAGACCTGCTTCAATTATTTTGGAAACGACAGAAGAGTTAAATTATGAAAATTTAATTTATTTAGGAGAAACAATAAATAATTTTGAAATCATATTAGAAGAGGAAGATATAAAAATAGATTTAGCTGAGGTTCAAGCTAAATGGCTTGGGAAATTAGAGCCAGTCTTCCCTTATGAATTAAAAGAAAATAAAAAAATCTACACAGAAGAAAATAAAAAAATAGAAAAGAAAATTTTACATAGTGGAATAACAGTTGTCAAACCAAGAGTTTTGATTGCAGACTTCCCTGGAACTAACTGTGAGTACGATATGTTAAATTCTTTCAACAGAAATGGAGCAGAGTCAAAGATAACTTTATTTAGAAATATAAATAAACAGGCAATTTTTGATTCAGTTGAAGAAATTATAAAAGATTTGAAAAATTCACAAATTTTTGTTCTTCCAGGTGGCTTTAGTGCAGGAGATGAGCCAGACGGTTCAGGTAAATTTATAGCGGCAGTTTTACAAAGTCCAAGAATGATGGAAGAAATAAATAAATTTTTAGAAAGAGATGGTTTGATTTTAGGAATTTGTAATGGTTTCCAAGCCTTAATTAAGACAGGTTTATTGCCTTATGGAGAGATAGGAAAAATTACAGAAAATTCTCCAACTTTAACTTTCAATAAAATCGGAAAACATATTTCACAAATTGCAAAGACCAAAATTGTAACGACAAATTCACCTTGGTTATCTTCGTTTGAAATAGGAGATACTCATGACATTCCCCTATCTCACGGTGAGGGAAGATTTTATGCTAACGATGAGGTCTTGAAAAAACTTTTTGAAAATAATCAAGTGGCAACGCAATATGTTGATTTTGATTTAAATGCTACGAGTGAGTTTAGATTTAATCCTAATGGTTCATCTTGTGCTATTGAGGGAATTGTATCTCCTGATGGGAAAATTTTTGGTAAGATGGGGCACTCAGATAGATTTTCAGAAAATACATTGAAAAATATTTATGGAAATAAATATCAAAATATATTTATAAATGGAATAAATTATTTTAAATAAAAATATTCTTACTTTTTCAAAAGATGAAAAAGTAACAAAAAGTCTTTTTACCCCCAAAATTTCTTTAAACATAAAAACTCTAATTCACTAAGAAAAACTTGCCAACTCGCTACGTTCAAATATGCAAGATTTTCCTAAGGCTCATTACAAGTTTTTATTGAGAAATTTTAAAGGGGCGATTAAAAAGTAAAATGGGTTGTGAGGGCGAAGCCCTCACACAAAAGGTGAGGCAGTCTGCGACTGTATCTAAGAATGCTCTAAAATTGCTTCGCAATTAAGAGCCTCTAAGACAGGAAAGCAGGCGAGTCAAAAAATGAAAATAATTAAAATGGAGGAAAAATTTTATGAAAGTTGCAATTGTTTTTGGTAGTAAATCAGATACAGAAGTTATGAAAGGGGCTGTTGATTGTTTAAAAAAATTTGAAATAGAATATTCAGCACATATTTTATCTGCACATAGAGTTCCAGAATTATTAGAAGAAACATTAGATAAGTTAGAAAAAGAAAATTATGGAGTGGTAATTGCAGGTGCAGGTCTTGCTGCACATCTTCCTGGTGTAATTGCTTCAAAAACAACTTTACCTGTAATTGGAGTTCCGATTAGAGCTGCACTAGAAGGAATGGACGCCTTACTTTCAATAGTGCAAATGCCAAAATCAATTCCAGTGGCTACAGTTGGAATAAATAATTCATTTAATGCAGGTATGCTTGCAGTTCAAATTTTATCTGTTGGAAACGAAGGCTTACAAAAAAAATTAAAAGATTTTAGAGTACAAATGAAGGAAGAATTTAAGAAAAATTCTTATGTTGAATTATAGAAATAAAATTTTAAAATAAATGGAGGTTATCAAAATGGAAAAAAGAGAATTTATTTATGAAGGGAAAGCAAAACAATTATACACTACTGATGATGAAAATTTAGTTATTGTTCACTATAAAGATGATGCAACAGCAGGAAATGGAGCAAAAAAAGGAACAATAAAAAATAAAGGAATTTTAAATAACGATATCACAACTTTAATTTTTAATTTATTAGAAGAAAACGGAATTAAAACTCACTTCGTAAAAAAATTAAATGAGAGAGAACAACTTTGTCAAAAAGTAAAAATTTTTCCATTAGAAGTGATAGTTAGAAATTTAATTGCAGGTTCAATGGCAAAAAGAGTGGGAATAAAAGAGGGAACTAAACCTGTTAATACAATTTTTGAAATTTGTTATAAAAATGATGAATATGGTGATCCATTGATAAATGACCACCATGCAGTTGCATTAAATTTAGCAACTTATGAAGAATTAGAAGAAATTTATTCAATAACTGCTAAGATAAATAATTTATTAAAAGAAAGATTTGATAAATTAGGAATAACTCTCGTAGATTTTAAAATTGAATTCGGAAAAAATTCTAAAGGAGAAATTTTACTTGCGGATGAAATAACTCCTGATACTTGTAGATTTTGGGATAAGGAAACAGGAGAAAAATTAGATAAAGATAGATTCAGAAGAGATCTAGGAAATATAGAAGAGGCTTATCTTGAAATTTTTTCAAGATTAAGTAAATAGGTCTGCCGACGGCTTTAAGGCTTTGCCTTAAAAATCCATTTAGGACTATCGCCCTAAGAACCCTAAATAAATTAAAAGAGGAGATATTAATGAGAGGACTTAATGAAGAATGTGGAGTTTTTGGAATTTGGAATAATTCAGATGCAAATAGAATAACTTATTTCGGTTTGCACAGTCTGCAACATCGCGGACAAGAAGGAGCAGGAATAGTTAGTGCCGATGAAAAAAATATGTATAGCCATAGAGATTTAGGTTTAATTTCACATGTATTTAAGAATAAAGAAAATTTAAAAAAGTTAAAAGGAAATAAAGCAATAGGACATGTTAGATATGCAACTGCTGGAAGCAATGGAGTAAGGAATGTACAACCTTTTTTATTTGAATTTTATGACATGAATGTTGCTATTTGCCATAATGGAAATTTAGTTAATGCAAAATCATTGAGAAAAGATTTAGAAAAAGAAGGTTCAATTTTTCATTCATCATCCGATAGTGAAGTTTTGATTCACTTAATAAGAAAAAGTAAGTCAAAAACTTTTAAAGAAAAAGTTATTGATGGTTTAAAACAAATTAAAGGTGGATTTACATATTTAGTTTTAACTAATGATGCACTTTATGGAGCAGTTGATCCTAATGCTTTGCGTCCCCTAATAATTGGAAAAACAAAAACTGGTTCGTATGTAATGGCAAGTGAAACTTGTGCAATTGATACAATTGGTGGAGAATTCGTTAGAAATATTGGAGCAGGGGAATTAGCTATTATAACAGATGAAGGTTTGACTGTTGAGAAGTACACAGAAAAAAATAGAATTTCTATTGCTGCAATGGAGTATATTTATTTTGCTAGACCTGACTCAAACATTGCTAACATAAATGTACATACCGCAAGAAAAAATACGGGAAAACAGTTAGCAATTGAATGTCCAGCCCCGGATGCAGATATAGTTATAGGTGTTCCTAATTCTTCACTTTCAGCGGGGAGTGGTTATGCAGAACAAAGTGGGCTACCCTATGAAATGGGATTAATTAAAAATCAATATATCGCTAGAACTTTTATTCAACCAACACAAGAATTAAGAGAACAAGGAGTTAGAATGAAATTATCTGCTGTCAAAGGGGTAGTTAGCGGAAAAAAAGTTGTAATGGTTGATGATTCAATAGTTAGAGGAACAACTTCGGCAAGAATTGTAAAAATGTTGAAGGAAGCAGGAGCAAAAGAAGTACATGTGAGAATAGCTTCACCTCCGTTTTTATTTCCAAGTTTCTACGGCATAGATATTTCAAGAACAGAAGAATTAATTGCAGCAAATAAAACTATTGAAGAAATAAGAGATTACATTGGAGCAGATAGCTTAGGTTATTTAAGTGAAAAAGGTTTGATTGAAGCTATAGGTTTAGATTATAAAGATGAACAATATAATGGTCTGTGTATGGATGGTTTTTCAGCAGACTATTCGGCAGGGCTTTATGATTACAGAGAAGAATTTATAAATTCTTTAACGCCTATTCAAAAACAATATTTAGAAAAAAATAAAATTGAAATTGAGAAATTAAAATAAATTTATTTTTAGGGCGACAGCGTTCGCAGTGCTCACTGTCGCCTTCTCTCTGAGTGGTCGGGGTGTTACCCCGACACCCCAATTAAATTTCAAAGGGGCATTAGATAAAGTTTTTTAAGGGCGAGGCGACGCCCCGCGTCGCTCCCTCTCCGCAGCCCGTTAGGGCGGAGCGGAGCAACAAAATATTTTAATAAGAAAGGAGCATTATTAAAATGTCAATAAAATCATATAAAGATTCTGGTGTTGATAAAGAAGAAGGCTACAAAGCTGTAGAGCTGATGAAAAAAAACGTTTTAAAGACTCATAACAAATCTGTGCTAACAAATTTAGGTAGTTTTGGCGCAATGTATGAATTAGGAAAATACAATAACCCTATTTTAGTTTCTGGAACTGATGGAGTTGGAACAAAATTAGAAATTGCAATGAAACAAAAAAAATATGATACAGTCGGAATTGATTGTGTGGCAATGTGTGTTAATGATATTTTGTGTCATGGAGCTAAGCCATTATTCTTTTTAGATTATTTAGCTTGTGGTAAATTAGATTCTAAAGTTGCAGCAGAGCTTGTATCAGGTGTGACAGAAGGATGTATGCAATCTTATGCGGCCTTAGTTGGTGGAGAAACTGCTGAAATGCCTGGTTTTTATTCAGAGGGAGATTATGATATAGCAGGTTTTTGTGTAGGTATTGTCGAAAAAGAAAATTTAATTGATGGAAGTAAGGTTAAGGCTGGAAATAAAATTATAGGTATAGCTTCAAGTGGATTTCATAGTAATGGCTACTCATTAGTTAGAAAAATTTTTACAGATTACGATGAAGTTGTAACAATAAATAATGAGACAAAAACAATGGGAGAATTTTTATTGACTCCAACAAAAATTTATGTTAAGCCTATCTTAAAGATTTTAGAAAAATTTAATGTAAATGGTATGGCTCATATCACAGGTGGAGGTTTAATTGAAAACTTACCTAGATGTGTGGGAGAAAATTTATCTCCAGTTGTACTTAAAGATAAAATAAAAACTCCTGAAATAATCAAACTCATAGCTGAAAGAAGTAAAATAGAATTAAATGAACTTTATGGAACATTCAATATGGGAATAGGTTTTTGCTTGGTTGTTAATGAAGAAGATGCAGAAAAAATTATACAAGAATTAAATGAATTAGGAGAACTTGCTTACGAAATTGGGCATATTGAAGAAGGAGATAAAAAATTATGTCTAAGATAGCGGTTTTAGTTTCAGGTGGTGGAACTAACTTTAAGCAAATTTTAAAAAATAATATTGAAGTTGATTGTGTGATTGCAGATAGAGAATGTGGAGCAAAAAAAATAGCAGAAAAAAATGATATAGAATTTATTTTACTTGATAGAAAAATTTTATCTCAAAATCAAATTTCAGAAAAAATTTTAACTATAGCCCAAGAAAGAAAAATAAATTTAATTGTACTTGCAGGATTCCTTTCAATTTTAAACGGAGATATTTTAAAAGTTTTTAAAAAGAAAATTATAAATATCCACCCTTCGTTGCTACCTAAATATGGTGGTAAGGGTATGCATGGTCTAAAAGTTCATCAAGCTGTTTGGAAGAATAAAGAAAAAATTAGTGGCTGTACTGTGCATTATGTGACAGAACAAATTGATGCGGGAGATATTATTGGGCAGACTGAAGTCGATATTAGTTCTGCTACTAATCCAGAGGAAATTCAAAAATTAGTTTTAGTGGAGGAGTGGAAATTACTACCAAAAATAATAAAGGAGAAGGTATGAAACGAGCTTTAATTTCAGTTTACGATAAAAATGGAATTTTAGAATTTGCAAAATTTTTAATAGAGCAAAACATAGAAATTATT
>PDWI01009369.1_pt1 | contig 11276 bp, 9 predicted proteins | sample 1430891 | NCBI WGS metagenome assembly PDWI01 (sample SAMN01162508, study PRJNA174530) | Oral metagenome, whole genome shotgun sequencing project. | biome: Marine environment; feature: Marine mammal; material: Swab sample of the gingival sulcus; isolation source: swab sample of gingival sulcus... | reverse complement strand
GATTTTGCTGGCCTCTCTCATTTTATCACCTTGCGTAAGGATGAACACGCTCAGGATGAAATTAGAGAAATAGCTGAAAAGCTAGATATCAAATTTGAGGAAGATCAGAAGAAGATAGACGGATTAAAATTTGACAAAAATTAGAAAAACAGGGGAAGACAATGGATGTTATTAACAAAAGGTATTTAATAGAAAAAACTTTGGAAATAGATTCCGAAAGTCGAACGTTTGAAGTCTTCGATAAAAAAAATAATAAAAAAAGAATGCTGAGGCTCTTTGATAAGGGACTTATAGAAGATAAAACCAGTATTATTTTTGAGGATTTTCTAAGATTTACCAAGTCTCATCATAAAAATATCCTATCAAACTACAATTTAGATGTGATGAGAGGGCATAAAAATGGGGAGCTACAGTATTTTTATACGAAGGAATATATTGATAATACAAAACTCTTGAATTATGTAGATTTAACATATAAGGAAAGAATCTTTGTTTTAGAGTCCATTTTATATGCTATCTCTTATCTTCATTTTAAGGGGATAGTTTATGGTACCTTATCATTTTCAAATATATTTATAAGTAGGAATTCAGACTCTAGCCTAAGTGTAAAGCTTCAAGACTTGGCAACTGCAATTATAGATAAAAAGTCTAGAAATTTTGCTAAGAAAGAATCGATTTTTTACGTTTCTGGGATAGAAAGTTATAATCTCAGCAAGAAGGCTGACATCTTTAGCTTGGGTGTTATCACATACTATTTATTAACTGGTGAAGACTATCATAAGAAAAAAATCGATTATGAAGGCCTTAAAAGTTTAGGTGAAAAAACTTCAAAATTATTATCTGAATCAATTCACATAGACCCAGACAAAAGACCAAAATCTGTTTTAGAATTTTGGAAAAAGTTAGCTCGTTTTTTAAACATAAATCATGAATTTACTGATAAGAAATACTATGAGTACTTGGATTTTTCCTCTTCATTTGTCGTTCATAAGAAAAAAAGAGATGAAATTTTATCTTGTATCAGAGAGTACTTTGCAGGTGAACGTAGAAAGAAAGCCTTTTTAATTAGGTCTAAGACGGGGATGGGGAAAAGTAGATTCTTATCGGAGATAAAGCATTTCTCTAGGATGAACGGTTTTTACACATTTCATATAGAAGCTTGCGATATAGTCAGTGATAAATATCATCATTTCAAATTAATACTAGAACAGATACTGGCTTCTTTTGATGTGCCAAATTCATTGCTTGAAAAATATGGTGAAGACCTCGTTCACTTAGTGCCAAAATATGAATATATATGGGATGTGAAACCCTCTGTAGTTGAAAACGAGGGAGTATTAAAAAATAGGATTATATCTCGATTCTTTTCACTTGTCCAAACGCTTTCTGCAGACTACCAATTTATCATAATGATAGATAACGTGGACAAGTTAAGCGAGGAAGAAATAGAAATCCTAGTCCCTATCATTAATTCAAGAGAACATAGGGGGCCGTATCTGGTGCTATCAGCTAGTGATATGCCACCTTTATTAAATGAGAAGGGCATTAAGAATAAATATTATTGTATGGAATTGAAACCATTTAATTACTATGATACTGTTTACTATATTAAGAAACTCTTAAACATAGGTGAGGAGTCTAAGGCAATTGGTAAAAGTATTAGTGGGATTTGTCATGGAAATCCGAGAAAAATTGAAAATATCGTTTTATTTATGCATAAAATTGGGCGAATAAGAGTAAGTAAGCAAAGAACATGGAAGATTAAAGATTCCGATTTTAATCTTAAGAGTGAAGACTTAGAGAATTTAGACCTCCATGATTTGGATTTAAATTTGTTTGATAGTAAGCTATCTATTTTATCTTCTGATGCAACGTTTATTTTAAAGCAATTGGCTATTTTTTCACAGCAAGTGGATGTCTTTTTTGCTTTACAACTATCTGGTTTGGGTGGTAAGAGGTTTATGGCTGCGGTAGATGAGTTAATAAAGGTGATGATAATTCAAAAGACTACGTCTGACTGGGGAAATTATTATGAATTTTCAGATTACCGCTATTCTAATATCATCTACCATAAGATAGATGTGGATGAGAGAACAGCCTTACATAAAGAAATCGCTAAGTTTTATGAAGAAAAAGACTTTGATAACTATGAAGCGGAGTTTGACTCTTATGTATTCCACTTAATTAAGTCTAATCAAAATGATTTGGCCATAAAATTATTGGAGGATAAGGCGGATAGCAAGAGTAAAAGCTTATTATATAAGCAATCGATAGAGTATTATGAGTACGCACTATCTATCATTAATACGAAGGATATGCCTAGAGAATACTTAAATATATTAAATTCTATATCTATGGTGTATTACAGGTTAGGTAAATTGAAGAGTGCGGAAAATTATTTTATTAAGTTGATAGCACTGAGTGAAAAGTTTGAAAATAACGATTTAAGGTTTAAAAGTTATGAAAGTATAATTGAACTTTGTATTTTCCAAAATAGGATGGAGGAAGCAAAGAGTTTAATAAGCAAGCTAGAACCAGAACTCGAAAACTATGGAAATGAAATGATTAGAATAAAGTTTGAGTATTTGGTCGTTAAATTATATTTAAAAAATAAAGAAGATGAGAACTTTATAGAGAGAAGTGAGAAGTTTATTGAATACTTAAGATTAATTTCAAATGACTATTATTTATCGTTGATAGTAATTGCCCAAGCATACTATCTAATAGAAAAAGGCGATTATGATGAGGCATTAGAAAAGCTTTATTATAGCTTGGAAATGTTAAAGAAGAAAAATAAGAAAAAGGGAATGATAATTGCCTATAGATTACTTGGCTCAATCTATTTGAAACAGTATGCAGTAGATAAGAGTGAAGAATATTTGATGCAGTCATATAAGTTGGCAAAAGAGATTGGTATGCTCTGGGAAAATGCCAGATTACTCATAGATATAGGTGACTTAAACTTAGTTAAGAAAGACTATGAGAGAGCGAAGATGTACTATCAAAGAGCTGAGAAATATTCTTCTTTTTCAAATGAAATAGCCACTCTTATGCTCTCTAGTATTTCGCTGGCTAAGGTTGGTCTCTTATTAAATGAACAGGCAACTTGTAAGATGCAATTAGATAAGTACGCTGATTTATTTGAAGAAAACAAGGAAAGTAATTTAAGAATATACTACTATGAAAACTTGCTTGTAAAAGCTACCATGTTTATAGAACATAGGAATATTGAAATAGGAAGAAAGCTTTTAAGTGAAATAGAAGATAATTTTTTCACAGAACTTCATCCTATCAAGCAGATGAGGGTTAAATTACTTCGAATTCTATGCAATTACTTTGATAGTTTGAATAGGCAGATGGGCTTTGATTTTGTAGAATTAGATAAAGTTATTTCTGGAGTTGCTTTTAAAGGTCAAAAGATTATGGCTAAGGAATTTTTACTTGATTTAGCCTTGGATGCCTATGTGAATGCTAAGATGGATGTCTTTAATTATGCCTTTAATAAGTCTAAGGAGATAGAGAGTATTTATCAAAGTATCAGTATATATTATAGAATGGACTTTTGTCAGGATTTAATAGATGGCGATTTGAACAAACTGCTTTCCTATATAGAAGATGTAAAATATAATCAGTTTGCTTATAGCTGGAAAATCTATTGTATTATAGCTGATATTCAATTTAAAAATGGTGAATATGTTAATGCCTTAGTAAACTATATAGAGGCTAGAGGACAGTTTTTGGAAAGAATTCAGGCAGTACCAGCAGAGTATAGAACTTATAGAATTTTAAAAGATTCTTCTTATCATATTATATGTAATCGATTAGATTATCTATCGGAGAAACTATATGATTTAAACCTGAGGTGTGATGATTCAGAAAATGAAATAGTTTATGATATATCAGAGACTTATGATGTTACTATTAAAAAACTGATTACTAAAATAATAAGGGATAAAGAATATAAAAAATATATTAAGAAAATCTATGAAAAAAAGTATGACACTTTCGTGGAAAATTGGCAAAAGTATATCGTAAGTATCGATGAGGATAATCGATTAAACTTAGAAAAGTTGATTAAGTTTTTAGTTGAACATAGTTTAGCCCAGTACGGTTGCCTATTTATAGTATCTGAGGATGGCGAATTTGTAGAGAGCTTCTCCACAGATTTGAACCATGAAACGAGTGTAATAGATTATATTTCTTCTATTGGTGGCAAGGGTGAAGTATATATAGAGAATAAAAATTGGGATTTATCATTGGGTTATTATGGTGGATTAGAGAAAACCAAGATGTTTTTCCCTATATATTTAAGAGAGAAGAGCAATCTTTATACTAGAAGACTAAGTGATGAAAACTTGCAGTATAATGAACTGGTTGGTTATGTTTACCTAGAGTCAGATAGGGTAATACATAACATAAGCTTAAAAACTTATAAAAATATAAAATCCTACGAACCTTTAATATCCTTACTTATAAATGATTATAACATAAGTAAAGAAGTAACGGTGGATAATTTGACACAGACCCATGTTCGCTCTTATGTTCAATCTATGGTACAGAAAACGATTAAGAGAAGCATGGGAGGGAAGCTCGAATTTTCGGTTCTAATGTTGGATATAGACCACTTTAAAGATGTTAATGATACCTATGGACACACTAGGGGCGACCAGGTTTTAAGAGATTTAGCGGATATTTTAAAGTCAAATGTGAGAGAAAGCGACATAGTGGGTAGATACGGGGGAGAAGAATTTGTTATTATCTTAAATGGATTAAATAGACAAGCTCTTAAGCGTGTAGCAGAGAAGATTAGGGTATCCGTAGATAATGCTAAACTTTTAGGTGATAAGAGGCCTCTTACCATCAGTATAGGAGCAGCATCCTACCCAAAGGATGGGAAAAATCTCGATGTCTTGATTGAGAATGCTGATAAGGCACTCTATCGCTCTAAAAATAATGGCAGGAATATGGTTACCATATATAATTCGGATATTGCTGTTTCTTCTTTAAGATACGACTCTTTGGCAGGAGTCTTGGGTATAAGTACTACAGAGGACGATAGAAGAATAAACTCTATCGTTGAAATAATTAATGTCATGTCTAAGGCTGATAGTAAGGAAAGTTTGTTGACAGAAATATTCTCTAGGATAATGGACATCGTAGAGGTAAGAGAACTTTGTGTAGTTTTATCTGATGGAAGGATTTACAGTAAGAGAACAGATATAGAGGGTATAAGTACAGAATCATTAATAAGGACGGACAAACTGAAAGAAATAGTGAATGGTGATGATGGATATTTTATTGATTGGAATGATAATTGCTATTCAGAAGCAGTAGAGAAGATTGCGAACTGGAACACCTATATAGTATCTAGTTTGGTGTTGGAAGGTAATAGATGCGGAAAGCTTATCTTGCATTCAAGTATAAAAGAACACGAATTTGAAAAAAATCACTACAAGTTTGTTTCTACACTTTCCCCCCTAGTTGCTACTATAATAAAGGATATGTAGAAATTTATGCGAACTTAACGCAGTTATCATGAAAAAACTATGAAAGGTTTTCCGCAGGATTTTTGCATTAGAACAAGGCAAGGAGCAAAATTTTGAAGGAGTGTAGAAAGACCTACATGACTGAAGAATTTATGCGAACTTAACGTAGTTATCATGAAAAAAGACAAGGAAAAAAGAGAGATGTTTGTAGATACAGCTAAAATCAAGGTAAAATCAGGAAACGGTGGAAATGGCATCGTTTCCTTTCGGAGAGAAAAATACGTCCCTGCTGGCGGTCCAGATGGTGGAAATGGTGGCAAGGGCGGAGATGTAGTATTTGTGGTAGATACTGGACTTAGAACCCTCATGGACTTTAACTATAATAAGTATTTTAAAGCAGAAAGTGGTGGTGATGGAGGCGGAAGAAAGTCTAGTGGAAAAAATGGAGAAGATTGTATTATTAGGGTCCCTATGGGAACTATTATCATAGATGCTGAGAGTGGACATATTATAGCCGACTTATCGGAATATGATGCTAAATTTGTGGCAGCTAGAGGTGGAAAAGGCGGGAAGGGAAATACAGAGTACAAGTCGTCTGTGAGAAGAACTCCTACCTTTGCCCAAGCTGGATTTAAGGGAAGGGAAAGAGAGTTAATACTCGAGTTAAAATCCATAGCTGATGTGGGACTTCTAGGCTTTCCTAATGTGGGTAAGTCTACCATACTATCTTTTATGAGTAAGGCAAAGCCTAAGGTGGCAAACTATCACTTTACTACCTTAAAACCGAACTTGGGACTGGTGGAAGTGATTAAGGGAAAGACCTTTGTGATGGCTGATATCCCTGGTTTGATAGAGGGTGCAAGTAGTGGAGTCGGTTTGGGGCATGATTTTTTAAGGCACGTAGAGAGGACTAGACTTCTAATCCATGTGGTGGATGTTTCTTGCTCTGAGGGCAGAAATCCTATCGATGACTTTAATATTATCATGAATGAACTGAAAGAATACAATCAGGATGTTTATAATAAACCCATGGTGGTGATAGCGAATAAGACTGACATTATCATGGATGAAGAAATAAAAGAGGAATTTAAACGTTTCATAGAAGAAAAAGGCTTGAAATTATTTGAAGTATCTGCTATAAGTGGTAAGGGTTTAATCGAGGCGATGAAGTATGTCACGACGAAACTCGATGAAATTCCAATGGAAAAAGTCTTCGATGTAGTGGAAGTAGAAGATGATTACTATGATACGAACCCTTATATGATAGAGATAGAGCAAGATGGAGAAGACTTTGTACTCAGTGGTGAGGGGATAGAACGTCTGATGTATTCTACGAATTTTGAAGATTATGATAGTTTGAGAAACTTTGAGCAGGTCTTAAAGCGTAGGGGAATTTTTGAAAAGCTAAAGAAAATGGGTATAAAACAAGGTGGTACAGTTAGAATATTTGATAATGAATTTGAATTTTATGATTAATGGAGATAGATATGACAGGTAAACAGAGGTCTTACTTAAAAAAAATGGCTCATGGCATGAAACCGGTAATACAGGTCGGTAAGGATGGGGTCAGTCCAAATGTGATATTGCAGATAAGAGAAACGATACATAAGAGGGAATTGATAAAAATCAGTTTTTTGGAGTCTTGTCCAGATGATGTAAAAATTGCCAGTGAAAAGATAGTAGAGAGGGCGAAGGTGGAATTTGTACAGTTAATCGGTAGAAAGCTTACCGTTTATAAGAGAAATCCAGAAAATCCTACTATCGTGTTGCCATAAAGACTGTATTGCCATAAAATTAGGAGAGAGAATTGAAACTAGGAATTATAGGTGGAACTTTTGACCCCGTACATTTTGGTCATCTTTTGCTCGCAGAAAGATTTAGAGAAAAGTTTGAATTGGATAAGATAATTTTTATTCCTACTGGAACATCTTATTATAAAAAAAATAGAGGTGTTAGCGATGCTTGGACTAGGTATGAATCGCTTAAAATGGCATTAAAAGATAATGAGTATTTTTTTATTTCTGATATAGAGATTAAGCGGGAAGGAAATACTTACACAGTAGATACCATCAGGGAATTAAAAAGAATTTATAATAATCATGAAATCTATTTTATGACGGGAACTGATATTTTGTTTAGCATAGAAGAGTGGAAGGAAATAGATTGGGTCTTTCAGAATGTAAAATTTTTGATTGCCTTAAGAGAGGGGAATGATTTAGAGGAAATAGAACGTAAGTTATCCCAGCTCATTAATAATCATGGGGCAAATATGGTCTTGGAAAAATTTGACCTAGTAAACATCTCTTCCTCAATGATAAGAGAAAAGGTTAGAGAGGACAAAAGCATAAAGTATTTACTTCCCAAAGAGGTTGAAGAGTACATCAGAGAAAAAGGACTATATAAAGCATAAAGAACATAGAAAAGGAGTAGCTGTGGAAGGCTTCGATAAAAAAAGAGCAGTAAGAGACTTAAAGGCTAATTTATCTGAGGAGAGATATTTACACTCTCTTGGGGTTGCTAAAACCGCAAAGAGATTAGCTGAAATTCATGGGGAAGATGCGGATAAGGCTTATCTAGCTGGATTATTCCATGATTTTGCCAAATATATAAGTACAGAAGATGGTTTGGATTATTTAAAAAAAATGAAGGTAAATGATGGTTTTCTATTAGATAATAGTAACTTAGCACATGGGCAGATAGGGGCGTACATCTTAGAAAAAGAATATTCCTTAGAGGATAAGGAGATTCTTTCAGCAATTGCTAAACACACCTTTGGTGACGTGAATATGTCCAAGCTAGATAAGATAATATACATAGCAGATGCCATAGAGCCGAATAGAGATTATCCTTCCGTTGAAGATTTGAGAAAACTTGCCGAAGAAGATTTAAATTTGACTTGTTTAGAATATTTGAAGAATAGTTTCAAATATTTAATAAAAAATAATAAAAAGATTTATCATAAATCTATCGATATGTATAATACCATTTTAGAAAGGGGAATAAATGGATTTTAAAGAAATACTCATAGGATGTGCAGAGATGCTAGACGAGAAAAAAGCAGAAGACACAGTGGTTTTAGAATTAAAAGGATTAAGTAGCATTTCAGATTATTTTTTGATTACCAGTGCAGCGAGCAGTAGGCAGGCTGCAGCTCTAGCAGATTATGCGGAGGACTTTCTACATGAGAAGGGACTTACTGTTCATCATAAAGAGGGACTAAATGGCTCTGATTGGGTAGTTTTAGATTACATGGACTTTATGATTCATGTATTTAACGATGAAAAAAGAGCGCATTATAATTTAGATAATGTTTGGAAAGATGCTGAGAAAATATATGGTTAAGTTATTTTCTAGGAATGAAAAGAACATTGTATAATGAATAGAGTCTAATTAAGGAGTTATCAATGGAAACTGAACCGAGTAGTATTGGTTTATATGAGGACGATGAGCTCATATGTATTTTAAAAAAACATCCTTATTTTAAAAATCCTTGTAAGTACCCGATAAGAATGATAAGTATCATGAAACATCTAAAGAAAAAAGGGATTGATGTGAGTGAAAAAGATGTTGATTTGAGGGTGGATAGATTAATTTCATCCATTTCAAACGTAAATAAAATAGAATTTGGATTTTATAGGGTGCAAAAATAATTGCTTATTGTATTTTAAGAGGAGCGAAAATGGACATAAATTTTAATATCGGAGATGCTATAGAGATAACTAGAGAGGGTAAAAAATACAGAACCGTCGTAGAAGAACAAATAGATGAAAGTAATATTTTAATTTATTCGCCTATAGAGAAGGGGCATATTCTTCCCATAAGAGTGGGCGAACACTTGGAAGTTGTCTTTGTGGTTTTAGATGCAGAAAATAATAAATATGATGTACATTCTTTTATGTCTAAGGTAGTATCTAGGGAAGTAAAAGATAGTGTTCCCATTTTGATGTTAAATATAATAGCGAAGCCTAAAAAAATACAACGTAGAGATTTTTACAGGCTAAACATAGTTAAGACTATACTGATAGAAAATATAAAAGACGATACGACAATAGAAGTGATAACTCAAGATGTTAGTGCTGGTGGTATGCAGGCTATTTCACCTAAGAAGCTTGAAGTGGATGATGAATATTTGGTATATATGAATATTTTTGCCGATTTTCCCATAGTTTTAAGTGCTAAAGTCTTATCTTCAGGCCCCAGTGACTTAAATGAAACAAAGTATGTCAATAGGTTCTTCTTCACAAATATAGATAAGAAGGTGCAGAGTGAAATGATAAGGCAGATTAACCATCTTCAAGTCCTAGAAATTAGAAGAAGAAAGATGAATTCGCCTCTGTATAAGGATTCTATAAAGACATATTTGGATGACGAACTCCTAGATAAGTATAATATGGATAGACAGACAGATAAGAGGATTAGGTATCTTACATTCTTTAGCATATTTACCGCTTTACTTGCCTTTATGATATTTGTAATGGCTATGCCTAATAACGATTGGATGCCCCTATACAGTAGGGGGCAGAGTAGTGAATGGGACCCCACGCTCTTAAAGGTAGATATTATTGTAACCACCGTCTTGTTTTTAACATCAAGCTTTGCCTTGGTATACGACAGGATGCACTATAATAACAGACGGAGTATCAACCTTTTCTTTGTCGTCATGTTATTAATTTCATTAATTGCACTGCTTAACTTGATTGTTTTTGCGGTTTAATATAGATTAAAAGGAGAAAACTTTTGTACAGTAAATATGATGATTTGATGGATTGGAAGGCTTTTTTAATTCCGTATTCTAAGGCTGTTGAAGAGCTAAAGGTAAAATTAAAGGCTATAAGAAAAGAGTACGAACAAATCGGTGAATATTCTCCGATAGAGTTCGTTACTGGTAGGGTAAAGAAGATTTCTTCCATCGTCCAAAAAGCTGAAAATAAAGGCATACCCCTCGATTATGCTGGCGAATTTATCGATGATATAGCTGGCGTGAGGATAATGTGCCAGTTTACTGATGATATATATAGGGTAGTTGAATTAATTAGAAATAGAGAAAATTTGGATTTAAAGATAGCTTATGAGAGAGATTACGTAAAATTTGGGAAAAAATCTGGATATAAGAGTTATCACGTGATAGTTAGACATCCAGTACAGACTATTTTTGGGCCTAAGGATGTCCTAGCTGAAATCCAAATAAGGACGTTGGCTATGAATTTCTGGGCTACGATAGAACATTCCATCAATTACAAATACGACCATAACGTGCCAGAGGATTTGAGGGAAAGACTTAGAAAGGCTGCAACAGCTGCCTATGCTCTGGATATGGAAATGAGGACTATTCGTGATGAAGTAATAGGACGATAATTTATGGCAATTTATATAATAGGCGACCTCCACTTATCTTTCAGCGTGGATAAACCCATGCACATCTTTGGAGAACATTGGAGAGATCACCATATAAAAATAAAAGAGGATTGGTTAAAGAAAGTAAAAGAAGAAGATACTGTCATCTTAGCTGGTGATACCTCTTGGGGTATCAACTTGGATGAGGCGGATGCGGATTTAGTCTGGATTTCTAAACTCCCAGGTAGAAAAATCTTATTAAAGGGTAATCACGATTACTGGTGGACTAGCCTGAAAAAAATGAGAACGAGGTACCCATGCTTTGAGTTTTTATATAATAATTCCATCGAAGTGGAGGGCTATACTTTAGTGGGAACGAGGGGCTGGTCTTACTCTGATTCTGATAGTCAGGATTCTGATGAAGTGAGAATTTTTAATAGGGAAGTTCAGCGCCTA
>PDWI01019529.1_pt1 | contig 11278 bp, 11 predicted proteins | sample 1430891 | NCBI WGS metagenome assembly PDWI01 (sample SAMN01162508, study PRJNA174530) | Oral metagenome, whole genome shotgun sequencing project. | biome: Marine environment; feature: Marine mammal; material: Swab sample of the gingival sulcus; isolation source: swab sample of gingival sulcus... | reverse complement strand
CAGTAAAAGTCATCGGCTCGTTTAAATCTATATTAGCCATAGTTATATTATACTATATTTTATAAAATTTTTCAATTCTGTAATCTCAAAATATTTGAAAATACTTAATAGCAAAATTTAATCATTTATCATTAACACATTCCCCTTCTTGACCAGCGACGGGCTTTTAGCTATAATCCGAGACCTATGGATGTTTTCGATATTATTGGGCCGGTTATGATTGGGCCTTCAAGCTCACACACTGCGGGAGCTGTTCGACTTGGATATTTTACTCGGGTCTTGCTGGGCGAGCCGGCTGTTAAAGCCATCGTTCATTTGCATGGCTCCTTTGCACACACTTATCAAGGACACGGAACTGACCGAGCTATTGTTGCCGGCATTATGGGTATGAAACCTGAAAATCCCCGAATTAAAAACAGCCTAATTTTAGCAAAAGAACAGGGCATTGAAATTATTTTTAAGCCTATGGAGCTTGAAGATGTTCACCCAAATACAGCATTTATAGAGGCTGTCGGAATAAACGGCAAGGAACTTTCCATTCAAGGCTCTTCTGTTGGTGGGGGCAATATCAAAATTACAAAGATTGACGGAAAGAGCGTTGCCATTACCGGAAAGAACCCTACCCTAGTAGTCGAATACAGCGACATACCTGGACAGGTTGCCGCAATTACAAGTGTTACAGCAAAGCATAAAATGAACATTTCAGAAATTAACATTGGTAGGAATTATCGTGGTGGTAGGGCAACTATGTGTTTACAGATGGACGGTATGAGTGTAAGTGATGCACTAAAACACGATATTCTTGAATTGGAAGAAATTTTTAGCGTTATACTAATTCAGCCAGTTTAGAATTAGACACAAAATAGTATGACGAAAGTTATTTGGAGTATAAGCTATGTCAAATAAAACATTAAGTTATCAAACAATACAAGAATTAGTAGACTTGGCTAATTCTAAGTCGGTACGCATTTCAGATATAATTTTAGAAGAGCAAAGTATTGCGCGTGAAGAGTCCAAGGACGTCTGCTTACAAAGAATGAACGAGCATCTTGGAGTAATGCTTTCCGCTATTGACAGAGGAACAGATCCCAACATTCGCTCAACCAGTGGGCTAAGTGGTGGCGATGCATTCAAACTTTATGAAAAGTCAGAAAAGGAAGAATCCCTTTGTGGCCCGCTTTTTACAAACGGTTTAAGAATGGCTATGGCTGTTTCCGAATTAAACGCATCAATGGGAAAAATCGTAGCCTCGCCAACAGCCGGCTCTTGCGGAATTATCCCCGGAGCAATCGGGGCTGTTATGAAGGTAAAAGATGTAAAGAGAGAAGATGCTGTTATGTCGCTTTTTACAGCCGGAGCCGTCGGAATGGTAATCGCAAATGTAGCATCAATTTCTGGTGCAGAAGGTGGATGTCAGGCTGAATGTGGTTCGGCTTCGGCAATGGCTGCCGGTGCTGTCGTAGAACTTTGCGGAGGCACGCCGGATATGGTTGCAAACGCAACGGCTATAGCCTTAAAATGTATCTTAGGTTTGGTTTGCGATCCTGTTGCCGGCTTGGTGGAAGTGCCTTGCATTAAAAGAAACGCATCAGGAGTAAGCCTTGCCTTCACAGCTGCAGAACTTGCCCTAGCCGGCATAGAAAGCAAAATCCCAATTGATGAAGTTATTATCGCTATGAAGAATGTAGGAGACGCAATGCCTTCATCTCTGCGTGAAACAGCCAAAGGCGGACTCGCCTGCACAAGAACAGGCAAGCGCCTTCAGGAAGAAATCTTCGGGCTTAAGAAAAAGTAAAACTTATACAAAAGTTTCACAGCTTTGTCTGCATAATTTTTAGAAGCACAAAAAATTACTTGAGCTTCTTATAAACATAGCTTATTTATCCCCTTTCCAATCTTTGACTAGTTTAACAAACTCTTTCTTATAGCCGTTCTTATCAAAACTAATCGAATTTTCGGCCAAAGAAATCACCATAGCTTTGTTAAGAGAAGCCTTATATTCTGATTCCTTCATTAACAAACCAAAGCCTGTTACGGCGGCAGCAAAGCGCATATTCTCGGATGCAGAGTTTATATCTTTTGGAGCTGTAGTAACTTCATGGGTCGGTAGAGCTTGGCTCTTATCTGCATTTGGCTTTTTATATCTAAAGTCAAAGGTGGCGTAGTTTTCATTTGTAAGAGTTTTAGGATTTTCACTTTTACATAAAACCAATTCGTAAATAGCTGTAATTGTCTGCCCCGCGCCAATTTCGCCGGCATCTTTTAAATCATCTTCAAAGTCTTCATCATTCAATTTGCGATTCTCATAACCAATAAGGCGATACGATTCTACCATATTTTTATTAAAGTTTACTTGGATTTTAGAATCCTTTGCAACAGTGTAGAACTTTGAGAATTCCTTTGTAAAAACCTTGTCCATCTGTTTTGCACAATCGATATATTCATAATTGCCATTTCCATGATTTGCAAGTTGTTCCATCATATGGTCATTAAGATTTCCTGAACCTACACCGAGGACAGTTAAATAAACGCCCTTATCACGCTTTTCCTCAATCAATTTTACTAATTCATCAGTGTCGCTAATACCAACATTAAAGTCGCCATCAGAGCCTAAAATAATTCGATTATTACCACCTGCTATAAGATTTTTTTCTGCTATTTCGTAAGCTTTGACAATAGCAGCTCCACCGGCAGTTGAACCTTCAGCATTCAGTTTATTAATTGCAACTTTTATATCAACTTTCTTATCTCCATAAGTTGAATCAAGTAAAATCTCTACTGAGCCGGAATAAGTTACTATGGCGATTCTATCGGTAGCTTTTAAATTATCAACAAGGGTTTTAAAGCCTTCCTTCAACATTCCCAACTTTTCAGGTGAATTCATTGAGCCGGAAACATCAATCAAAAGAACATAGTTTGAATCAGGCAATTCTTCTGCAGGAATAGACTTCCCCTTAATGCCTAGTCGCAGTAGATGATGTTCAGCATTCCAAGGGCAAGTTGACAGTTCTGAATTTAGAGCAACATTTTCGTCTCCCGAAGGATCGGCATAGTCAAAAGTAAAGTAATTAAGAAATTCTTCAATTCGTACAGACTCTTTAGGCGGATTTTGTCCTAAAGTTAAGAATCTTCGCATGTTGGCATAAGAGCCACCATCGGCATCAACCGAAAATGTTGAAGTAGGTTTTTCGGCAACCTTGATAAAAGGATTTTCGCCATAATCCTTATATTTTTCGGAAGGCTTTTCTTCTTCAGGTTCTAAAACTACTTCCTCACTATATGGAGCTTTTGCCTGATATTTTCCACCAATAGGAACCCCATCCCCAACATTACCACAGCCGGGTAGCAATAAAATAATTGCTAGAGCTATATATAGAAATAATAGTAAATTTTTCTTCATAAACTTTCCTCCTCAGATAATTTCATCTCTAAAACAATTATACCACAACTAATATACAAAAACAAGCTAGAGATAGAAAAAGATTATTGTCTTTTAATTCACAAGCTAACAAGAAATGAATCAGGCAAATAAGAGCTTGCTATGAAGCAAAAAATATGATATAATTACAGCAAGTTATGAAAAAATCATTTTTAGTACCTGTAATTTTTATTTTGAATTTTTGTGTATTCTTATTTGGTGGAGCTTTATTCATTGCAATCAGCAGATATTTGAATATGGCTAATCCAAGTGGAACTTTTTTCTCGGCAACTTTTATGCATGCGCTTTATTTCTTTTCGCCGATTGCATGTGTAATTGCGATTTTTGCAGTCTTTGCCTTTCTTATGCGAAAATATGACCGTTACGAGCCAAAAATATTCTTGTCGATATTTTTTCTTCTGATTATGTTTGGCTTGGTTTATGCCTTGTTCACACCCTTTCTTTATTCAAAGGCTGAAGAAATTGATATGAATATTCAAAGCCAGAATATACAAAGCACTGATGATAGCGAGCTTATAAAATTTATTGAGCCACCATTATTTTTGTCAGAAGGCAACACAGTGCTAGAACCAATTTTGAATCATTTCTACAGTTCTTATAAAAGAGCCTATACAGAATATTTGATTCTTGCAGCTACATTCTTTTTAATGGTTTTTTCATTTTGGATTTGTACTATTTGTACAAACTGGAGGATAATAAACTTTCTATTTTTGCCCTTATTCTTTATTCTGTCATTATACGGATACAACTATGTGATGACACAAGAATTTATTGAAAGTATAAAGTCTTATGTACCCTTTGAGCTTAACTTCTATTACATGGCAATTTTGTATTTTTCTGTCATAGCAATTTTATTCTTTTTATACGGGGGAATTGTATTAATCGTAAGGCATGCTAAAAATGCCAAGAAAAGACCTAAAGTTCCAAAACAAGCAAGACGCCCAAGAAAAGCAAGAAGAGTAAAAGAGCCTAAGGCTCCAAAAGAAAGAAGGTCAAGAAGAGAAAAAAAAGCAAAAGCCCCGAAAGTAAAGAAAACAAGGGAAGAAAAAAAGAGAGAAAAAGAACTCAAAAAAGAAGAAAAGAAAAGAGCTCGACAAGAAAAAAGGGAAAAAGCAAAACGCTCATCCCGAAAAAGCAGGCGAAAAGAAAAAGAAGATGAGCTAAATCAGCCAATAGCAACGGCTCAGGATATAGAAATTGACAACGTATATGACATTGAAGCTCCCGATCCTGACTCCTTTGTTATGGATTCGATAGATATTCCAAGCATTGACGACCTTGATATGGAGGACTACCGTAATGAATAAAATCTCAAAATTCTTGCCCTACCTTATTTTTAATTTTTTACTTGGGCTTATAATTTGTGCAGTCATTGCATTCTTCCTTCCAATAAAGGAAGATTTATTAAGTCCTTTCATATTCAGCTGGAGAATTCGACAAGCATTACTTTTATTTGTAATGTATATACCGCTGATGTTTATTAGTTCGATTCTTCTCGGATACACAATAATCTTTGGAAAATATGGGCCTATAAAGATGAATAAAAGAGATCCCTTAATGATGAAATTCGTTAAAGTTTTTTTTATTCTTCTTATTATCATCGCTGTCTTGTACTTCTTAGCATCTGAACTACTACGGCCTATTATGCTTGAAAAGCAAGAAAGAGACTTGCAAAAAACTACAACTTACAGAGAATATAAACAACTTGCAAAGCAAGCCTATGACCGAAAAGACTTTAAACAAGCATTAGCCCATATAGAAAGAGCAATAATTGTTTGGCCTACAAGTGAAGAAGCCTTGTTACTACAAGAAACTATTAAAATTGCTTGTGACGATTGCGATAAAGAATACGAAGAAGAAGTCATTAAACACAAAACAAGTGAAGAGATTTTTAAATCAGAATATACAGCGGAACAAGCTCTTAAAACAGCCGAAAAATCTATGCTGATACTTGACTTTTATACAGCACATTATTATGCAAAAATGGCAGCTAAATCATTCGAAAATACAAACCCATTAAAACAAGAGGCTGAAATTTTAGCAAACAAGGCTTGGACAGAAATACAAAAAGGAAAAACAAAGTATTTGGAACAGCCACAAATTGACCACTTTCAAAAGAAAAAACTTGCCTATGAAGAAATGGAAGCTGGCAATTTTATTGAAGCCTATTATTCATTTATGGAAATAAATAGAGCTCTAAAGAAATCCAACGACGATAAAAAAGATCCTGAAATTGAAAGGTTCTTAAAACTCTCAAAAGAAAACTTATTAAAGAATGTATTCTTTACTGATGAACTTAAAAACATCCCCAACTTTGAACCGGACAAAAACATTGAATTTCTAATTGACCCCGAAGAACATATTTATATGAAAATTTATGCTATCTCAAGAGCAAAGCACAAAGATAAAAATTTCATTTATTTGAAGAATACGGAAATTGTAAAAAAATTAGCCGGAAAAAGAATCTGGGCAATAAGAATCCCCTTTGCTAAACTTAAAGAAATAAATAAAGATGAACTTCTTCTCCAAATCAAAGCCGTAGATCGAAGAAAGAGAAATAAAGAACTATCGCCGGTACTTTTAAGAGGAAGCTATCCAATAAAAACAACATATAATATTAAGCTCCCCTTTGGATTTAGCGACTTTGACTTAATTGAAGAAGCAAGTTTAGGTGCAGAAAACATGAGACTGACTAGTCTTTATTACTTTATATCTCGTGCAGAAACATATGGCTTTAAGAGGTCAGCTTTTATAAGAGAGCTTATATTTAGACTTTCCAAGCCTTTATTGCTAATGATACTTTCACTTTTTTCAGCAATAATTTCATGGAAGTTTAGACTAAAGCCCGGCAAAAAATTCAGAAAGATTTTAATCTTGCTAAGTCCGCTTTGCTTTGCACTGGCATATGTTTTGCTAGAAATGACAAAGTTCCTGTGGAAATTACAAACAGCTATCTTAGTTTCATTGACTCCTCAATTCTCGGCATATATTTTAATCGCCATACTTATTGCTGTATTTGTAATAATTACAATGAGGCTGTCAGCTACTTCTGAAAAATAGATCCAAGCACTAAAAATAAAACCAAGGCAGAAAACAAAAAGACCGTCAAGCTATAATTATAACTTGACGGTTCTTATCTATCTTTGTAGCAGAACCAGAAGTCCTTGCCATCATATTGCTCAAGACGCTTCTTTGCTTCTTCCTGATTCTTTGGTGGTGGAATAATAACCCGATCTCCAAGAAGTCCATTTTCAGGCCAATCAGCAGGTAGAGCAACACCTTCATTGTCAGAAACTTGCAAAGCTGTAACAGCTCTTAAAATTTCCTGCATGTTTCTACCAATTTCCTGTGGATAATAAATAACCAATCTTACCTTGCCGTTAGGATCTACAACAAAAACAGCTCTAACTGTGTTTGTTCCTTTTCCTGGGTGCAAAAGACCTATTTTGTTTGCTACAGTGTCATTAGCAGCAATAACAGGAAATTTGATTTCAATACCTAATTTTTCCTTAATCCACTCAATCCATTTTAAGTGACTCTGTAGTTGGTCAATTGAAAGTCCAATAAGTTTTACACCTATCTTATCAAACTCAGTCATTAAGTTTTGGAATGCAGCAAATTCTGTTGTACAAACAGGGGTGAAATCAGCAGGATGGCTGAAAAGTACAAACCATGAACCCTTCATATCAGCAGGAAGACTCATAGGTCCGTGTGTTGTAACTACATCCAATTGTGGGAAATCATCGCCTAAAAGAGGCATATTCATTTTTTCTTGTTCCATTGTAAACTCCTTATAGTTGTGGAATATTTCTATATAATCTATTATACACTGAATTTAAGCATTTGTATACTTTAAAATCCAAATTTGTATTTCTATATATTAAAAGCAAATATCGTGCCAAGTATAAACACACCTAAACCGACGAAAAAGCCACCTTTTCAGCTTGAAATAAGCTCAAACGATATTTTTTTTAGAAAACAACACTATTATTTCGGTGTTTGAAACTGATATTTCGGTGATAACGCTATTTCGATGATTTTTCTTGCAGATATAAAAAGGCTGCAGCATTCATAATCGCATGAGCGTAGTCAGCTTTGCCCATGTTTTCTAAAACTGTCTTAACCGGTATTTCTTTTACATTCATAAATTCATCATTGTCAAGATTCTGAGCCTGAACCGACTCATCTATTTCAGCTAAAAAAATATAACAATGATTTTCCATCATTGCAGGATTAGGAGACAAAACACTCAAAAGTTTTAACGAACTAGCATTCCTACCCGTTTCTTCCAAAAGCTCTCGTCTTGCAGCCTCTTCCGCCTTTTCGCCCTGATCAATTACACCGCCCGGAAATTCAATAAAGACTGATTCAGTTCCATGCCGCCACTGCTCAACCATAATAAAGCAGTCCTCTTCACCCTCTTTTTTTAATACAGGAACAACTACAGCCCAATCAGGAGCCTGCAAAGAAACAAAGTGGTGGCTTTCTTGCTCAGGAGAAAGACTTTCCTTATCACAGACCGTAAATATGCGAGTTTTAAAAATTTCTTCGGAATTTATAGGTTTCCAGAGAATTTTATTGATTTTTTTCATAAATTTTCAAATCTCCATTTGACATATTTCAAATTTCAGTTTATTCTATATGAAAGAGGTATTTCTTACAATACCACAAGGAGGAATTTATGGCTATTATAACAATTTCACGAAAAATAGCATCGCTGGGAGATGAAACAGCAATCGAACTGGCAAAATTATTGGATTATAACTTTATAGATAGAAAATCGCTTGAAAAGAAATTATTAGAAAAGGGAATATCAGAACATCAATTAAAAAATTATGATGAAAGAAAACCTTCATTTTGGGCTTCTTTATCCAGGGAAAGAGATTCCTACTTTGATTACTTGAGAGAAGCTGTATACGAATACGCAGCCGAGGGAAACAGCATTTTTATAGGTCGTGGTGGATTTGCTCTTTTGAAGGGAGTTCCCGGCTTGTATTCTGTAAGACTTGTAGCTCCTGACAATGTCAGAATTTCAAGGTTAATGCAAGAATTCAATTGGTCAGAAAAGCAGGCCAGAAGTTTATTAGAAGAAAGCGATAATAATCGAGATGGCTTCCATAAGTGCTTTTTCAATACAAAAAACACTGACGCATCACAATACAACTTAGTAATAAACACAGGAGATATTACAGCAGAAACAGCTGCAAAAATAATAAGATGTGCGTTTGAAAACACAAATAATCAAAAAGAAAAAGAAATTGGTCATAAAAGAATACAAGAGCTCTTACTTGCACAAAAAATAGTCAACCACATTTCATTTAACTTAAAACTGCAAATATATTTCTTAGAAGCACATGTTAATGATGATAAGATTAGCCTGCATGGAGTTGCAGACAATGCAGTTGCAATAGAAAAAGCCATTTCAACGGCTAAAGAAATGTCAAACGGTAAAGAAGTAACTTCATCGATATCTATTGTGAATGAATATAAACCCTTCCAATAGTCGGGCAGGGGGGATTTGAACCCCCGACTTCTTGCTCCCGAAGCAAGCGCGCTACCCCTGCGCTACTGCCCGTTAGATTTTAGCTTTGCTTATTTAGATATGATATAAAAAAAGCTTATCACCGGAAATGATAAGCTTTTAAAATACGGGAGTGACGGGTTTCGAACCCGCGATCTCCGGCGTGACAGGCCAGCGCGATAACCATCTTCGCTACACCCCCATAAGTTTGATCATAATATCAAAAGCTATAAAAAATGTCAATAGCTTTTTCAGATTTTTTTATAAAATTTGTCTTTAACAAAGAAAGCGACTTCTGTAAGTAGCTCATTACCTTTGAAATGCAGTCTTAATGCTATCAACTAAATCATCGCTAGCTTCAAAAATCAAAACCTCTTTACTAACAAATACAACTCTAAGTTTTGCTTTTTTCTTCGAAAGCTGTGTTAAAACTTCTTCAACATCATCTTTTTTTAAGATAGTACCAATTCTAATGTACCCACGACCGGAATCCCGATCAAAAGTAGTAATATTAGACAATTCTATGATTTTGGGACTCTTTTTAGAAAGCTTTTCTTCATCATTTGGATTGGACATTACATCCGAATTATCGATAATAAAACTTGAAGCTTCAACAAAATCACTATGCTCATAATTTATGCTGAAATTTGTGTACGCGTCAGAGACATAGTTCTGATTTTCCTTTTGATAGCTAAAGTCTATCTTAACATAAGCTCTGTCTTTGTCATAATTCTCAGATCGCATTTCGGTAGGTCTAATATAATATTTCAAATAGCCAGTTCCTGCAATTGCAGTCATAACTTTATCGAATTTACCAGCATTCGTCCTGCAAGACAAAGAAGCAAAAGCAACAAGAGTCAATAAAAATAATAACGTAATTTTCTTTTTCATAAGCAAATAAAAACAGAGACTTTCTAAAATCAGAAAGTCCCTGTAAATATTTTTATTCCCCGGTTACTACAGTTGTAACAACCATGTAAGGAATTATAGGACTTGCAGGCCAATCTGTTCTAAGGTCAACAGTACCAACTTTTTTGATACCACCGTTTTTAGCAGCCTGATAGATACCACCTTCACCCTTTAGAGGAAGATATGTCCAAAAACCTTGTGAAGCTTCACCGGTTTTTGAGCCAACTACACCACTAGCACCAGCAATAGGTCGTGTGGTAGAACATGACATGAGGAACATTCCTGCAAGTACAACAACTAGAATGAAAAATATCTTTTTTTTCATTACAAAACTCCTTTGCAGACTTTTTATTCTGCACAACAAAAATATTTCGCAATTAGTAATATAAAATTACTAAATTAACGACTACTTCATAAGCTATAAAAATAACAGGATCTTTTGAGATTTTGATGATGTTAAAACTTTACAACTTAATGATAGAATAATATCACAAAGTAGTGAAAAAAACAAGTCTAAATATGAAAAAAGTTTTTTTTTATTAAATAACTAGGAAGTAAAATTGAAAAATATAGCAAAAAATCATAAAAGACTTGACAAGACTTCCTTATGCCGATATAATATACTTGGTGGTAAGACCACAACTTTCTGTGCCTAACTAAGGAAGGTTAGAATAAGTATGCAAAAAACAAGTCAGCTTTCGTCAATGATTAAAGAAATGATTTTCTCAGGGGCTTTTTTATCAGGTGAAAAATTGCCTCCTGAGCGAAAGTTGGCAAAGTCCTTCGGTGCATCTCGCCCGGCTATCCACGAGGCATTGCTACAGTTGCAAGCTGATGGGATAGTTACAATTCGACCCCGCCATGGTTGCGTTGTGAAGGACTTTTCTTCTTCTCAGTCTATCAGCCTTTTGAATGAGCTATATCTAAATAATCGCTTGGAAGATTCAAGCAAGATTGAGCAAGGCTTAGTTGAATTTCGTGAGATGATTTTAGAACGAATTATACAAAAGCTACTTGCGAAGACAAAAGCTTTTTCTGAATTGGAAACGAATGCGTTTTATTCTTCTGTAGAAAATTTAATTGACTTTTCTACTGATGATGATTTTGAAAAAATAGCCTTGGAAGACTTTGATTTTTATTGCAACTTAGTAGCCCTTTCTGATGAAGCAGTGTTTTTGCTTTTTTTCAAAATGGCAAAGACAATTTACATTCATCAATTTACACAGTTTTTAACTGAGAACCAAAGTTCTATAAAAAAAATTAGCACATACAAAAAAGAATTTTTGGAAACATTGAAAAAAGGTAGACAGAAAAAAGCTATTGAAATGATGAAGCTCTTAACTCAACCTGCAACATATCGGGAAGTTAAAACTCTCGATTCAAATATAGAATAGTTTGGACTTTTAGAG
>PDWI01009365.1_pt1 | contig 11278 bp, 11 predicted proteins | sample 1430891 | NCBI WGS metagenome assembly PDWI01 (sample SAMN01162508, study PRJNA174530) | Oral metagenome, whole genome shotgun sequencing project. | biome: Marine environment; feature: Marine mammal; material: Swab sample of the gingival sulcus; isolation source: swab sample of gingival sulcus... | reverse complement strand
TCAAATTGACCTCAGGGTTTATATATTTGTAGAAAATATTGGATCGTTTAATCTTGAAGATAGAGCATTTTATATACCGTCGTTTGATTGCTGATAAAAAGTATCAACGTTCTGTCTCTGCACCCATTATCCGTATAGGGATTATTTCTATTGCTTTGGGAATTGTGGTGATGCTGGTGGCTGTCGCCACTACTATAGGCATGCAGAAAAAAATCAAGGATAAGGTTACCGGTTTTAACGGAGCTATCCAGCTGTCTTCTATGGAAAATGTGTCGGCTCTCAATGCGACCATTCCCATGGTTTATAGTGATACCTTAAAAGATATCATAGAATCTAATCCGGAGGTTTCTCATGTTCAGGTGTTTGCTAACAGGTCGGGAATCATAAGAACTCAAACAGACTTTGAAGGTGTTGTGCTCAAAGGGGTAGGGGCGACCTATAATTGGCATTTTTTTGATGACTATTTGACCGCCGGCAGTTTACCGGTATTAGGCGATGAGGTCTCCAATGACGTTTTATTGTCCCAGACTATTGCCGATAGGCTCAAACTCAACGTAGGTGACGACATCCGGGTCTGGTTTATGAGAGAAGGTATCAACAAACCGCCATGGGTACGTAAACTCACAATCAAAGGTTTGTTCAGTACAGGATTTCCTGAATTTGACAACAATTTTGCCATTGGAGATATAAGGCATTTGCAGAAACTCAACAAATGGCAACCGGATCAGGTAGGCGGAATTGAAGTTTTTGTAAAGGATTTTGATCAGATCAATGAGGTTAAAATGGCGTTGTATAAAAAATCTCCCATGGGCATCAATACGCAATCTGTCTTTGATGAATTTCCCAATATTTTTGATTGGATTGCATTGTTTGACAGTAATGTGTTGATCATTATTGTGATTATGGTTTTGATTGCCGGATTTAATATGATTTCGGTGATTATGGTGTTGATTCTGGAACAAACACCTACCATAGGAATTCTGAAAGCTATGGGGGCGACCAATCAACAGATTCGCAATATTTTTCTATATCAGGCGACTTATCTTGTGTTCAAAGGTTTGATTTGGGGTAATGTGATAGGTCTGGGCTTTTTGCTGTTACAGTATTTTTTCAAAATCATCAAACTCAATCCTGAAACCTATCATGTAAGTTCAGTGCCGGTTTACCTCAACCCGTTGTATATTATTGTATTAAATTTGGGGGTTGTAGGTTTGATTTATCTTATACTGTTATTACCGTCTTATTATATCAATAAAATAGCGCCGGTTAAAGCCATAAAATTTGAATAACAGGAGGTTTTAAAATATATCTTGACGACTAAAACCAACTAATATGTCAAAATACGTATCATTTATAATAGCTTTGGTCTTGATGGTTTCTTGTAAAGGACAACGCACTCAAGACACATTAATTCAAAAACAAGACACGATGACTTATAAAATTCAAAAAACTGACGCTGAATGGAGAGCGATTTTATCCGATGAGCAATACAGAATCTTACGTGAAAAAGGTACGGAATATCCCGGAACGGGTGACTATTATATGCACTTTGAAGAGGGGACTTATGTCTGTGCCGGTTGTGGTACGCCGTTATTTGAATCAAATCACAAGTTTGAGTCGCGTTGTGGCTGGCCTTCATTTGACGATGCCATAGAAGGAAAAGTACTGTATAAGCGCGACACGAGTCATGGGATGATCCGTACAGAAATTCTTTGTGCGAACTGTGACGGACACTTGGGACATGTATTTGACGATGGCCCGCGAAACACAACCGGTAAGCGGTATTGTGTCAATTCGGTCTCATTGGATTTTAAACCCTGACCCGGATGTATAACCAGCCCTCTTTTTTAAAAAATCCTGATGCCGGTAGAAGACTTTTTCTACAGCTTAAGGGGTTTATGAGTGATACTTATTGGCGGGATACTGCCCGTTTTTTGGACAGACCTTTATTTGTATTGCCCGACATCGCGTTTGATGAAACGACTGTTAAAGCCATCAATATTCACCAATATTTGAGGCTGGGAAACCGGTTGGAACGTTTTTTTTCATTGATTATTGATCAGTCAGGTAGGTATGAGATGCTTGCAGAGAATGTTCAGGTTATTGTTGATAAAGTGACGATTGGCGAATTGGATTTTATCATTAGAGATAACAAAACACATGACGTTATACACGTGGAACTGGCCGGGAAAATGTATTTATACGATCCGCATTCTGATGTGGATATTAAACACTGGATTGGACCCAATAGAAGGGATTCTCTGGCGCAAAAATTGACTAAATTACGGGAACGTCAATTACCTTTGTTGTACCATCCGGAGACTGCTAAAAAACTTCGGGAATTGGGAATTGCAGAACAAGAGATCACTCAAAAGGTTTGTTTGAAAATAAGACAGTTTTTACCTTGGCAATTTAATGGTTTTCCGGCGCTGAGCTATCCTGAAAATGTTAAGGGTTATTATGTGTCTATCAATGATTTTGACAACGACTATTTTAAAGCATACCATTACTTTATGCCGGAGAAACAAGATTGGATTGTTCATCCCGAAAATGGTGAAGTCTGGCTGACTTATCAGGACATATTACAACACATAAAAACTATGCACGAACATAGACAAAGTCCGTTGTTATGGCTTAAAAAACCCGATGGTACTTATGAAACCTTATTTGTGACGTTTTGGTAATGACTTTCAGGTGATTTAAGATTATCGTTTGTAGTACACAGTGTGCAGCGCTCAGTATGTAGTTTTCTGTCTTTGATATAGGTAGACTGTTTTTTTAATCCAATACCTAATACCCTATATGAAACCCAAATCAGCAGTTTTTCGTAGCATAAAAACTAACCGCGGCTTTAATGACTTTACTTGTATTCTTTTTCAGTGATGATGTTATCGTTTTTATACTCTATTTCTTTTTTAAGATTACCGTTTAATTTGTAAACTTTCCAAAGACCTTGTTTTTGATCATTTTTGTATTGTCCTTCACGCTCTATGGTGCCGGCTTCATTGAATGTTTGTGATAAACCGTCTTTTACATCGTTTTTGTAGTTGAAAGTCTTTGCTTTGGAGCCATCGTCATTGTAATAAATCCATAAACCATCTCTGTAATCAGTTTTGTAAGAACCTTCAACTTGTAAGGTGCCCAATTCATCGAAATAGGTGTATTTACCATCCTTAAATCCATTTTTATAATTAAAGACTTCTTTCAATACACCATTTTCAAAGTATATTTCTTTTTTGGTTGGATACCCGGCGTTATAGTGACTTTTATACAGTAGGATTCCATTTTGGTTATAATACTCACATATCCCGTTTTTTTTGTAATCTAAAAAGATTTCTAAACTACGTAATTTAGCATTGGGATAGTATTCTTTTTTGGTATAATCGCTGTTGTTTTTATAGTCTTTTTCCCACATGGTTACACCATCATCGGTAATGCTCGTCCATTTACCGGTAGCAATACCGGTTTTATAGAATTTTGTTTCTGTAAACATCTCACCGGTTTCCGCATTTTTGAGACGTTGTGTCCATTTACCGTCTTTTTTGTCGTTCTTGTAATTTTCTACAACGCGAACTTCTCCTTTCTTATCAAATTCTTTCCAAGTACCGTCTTTTTTACCATCAATAAAATTAGATTCTTTTTGGATGTTGCCATTTTGAAAATATTCTGTTATTTTACCATGTGGTAAACCGTCCTTATAAGCTCCTTCTAATATCAGGTTGTTAAAAGAATCGTAGATTTTGGTCTTTCCGTTAGGTTTTCCATTAATAAAACTCATTTCATTAAAGGCTCCCGAACGCTCTGATAATTTATAGTCTCCGTTCAATGGTTGGTCATCTTTATCGGTATAAATAACTTCATTACCAAAACGTGTGGTATTGATGTCTGACCATTTTTTGTACTTGACTTGAGCGAATGATACTTGTAGGGATAAAAACAGAATGCTAAAAAAGAAAAGTTTTTTCATATGTTTAATTTTTATTGTTTTTTTAGGGTTACATGAACTTTTTGATGTTGAAAAAAATCATTTTGCTATGAATTTAATGATGATTTTAAACATGTCGGTTTCATTGTCTAATGAATTTAATTGTAAAACAGCGCCAAAAATAGTCTTTTTATTCATTTAATGGCTATTAGACACCAGTATTTTTTCTCAATACATTAAGTCGTATTGAGTTAGCTGTACTTCCCGGGCAAAGGTTATTCGTATTTTAAAACCTAACGTCTGATATCCAAAGGTTAAAGGCTAACAGCTAAAGACGATCCCTCCCAAGTCTAATGTTTGATTTGGAATCCGTAGTTGTCATTCATCTCCACCATAAAAGCCCCTTTATTTTCATAATCTCTGAAAGACTTTTCGTAATCAAAGACTCTGGACGTACCTTCAGAATAATTATTTTTGAGATTCTCATAAAAATCCTGGGTTGAATAGCGGTTTAAGATATCATAAGTGATGTCATAACCGGCATAGGCATGTTTAGAAGGCTGATCATTGTACAGGTTATTGTATTTCTTGCTGAAAGCTGTCGTGCGAGGATTGTCAAGACCTGATAATTCTAAAACGGGGAAAGACCATTTTAGTTTGGTTAAATAATTGATGTTGATGTGATTAAACTCCTCAATTTCGCGGTTGGTAAACAGCGTTATTTTTGCTCTGGATGCCAATACACCGTAGGCACTGATAGCATCAGACATTACAATATCATTGTCACTGATTAATATTACCCAATTAGGAACGGTTTCACTGATGGCTTCAGTCATTTGCTCTTTGTTGACATAGATTTGATTGGCGTCTTTTTTATTGGCGCTTGGTAAGATTTTAGTAAAAGCAATGCCTTTAGCTTTGAGACCTCGTTCTATGACTGCCGCTTTTGAAGCCGCACTATAGTTGGTAATCAGGATGACTTTTTGGTTGGTGTGATGTGTCGTAAGATACTCTGTAAGTTCGTTGTTCAGTTCTTTAGGGTTGATGCCTGTTTTAATCAGGTTTTTAGAATTATTGGCTCTTTGATTTTTGGAGTAAATAGGAGATACGACAATTTTATCTTTGAAATGTTTAGCGACATGTTCGGCATTATTGAAAAAGAATGGTCCTATGATGATGTCAGACTCCCGGATAAAAGGATCATTGGTCAGTTGGTTGATGGTACTGATACTATTCTTGGTATCATACACATGGTAATTAACCACTAAACCTTTGGAGCGTAAATCCTGAATGGCAGTGATAGATCCCATATAAAAATCAGTGATGATTTTACGTAATTGGCTCTTTTTATCGGTCACATTCAGATCTATGTTTTGTTCACCATACATGGGCATCATAAAGCTGACATTGACCTGACCATAAACAGCTCCGGGATATTCAAACTTTTGTTTTCCGGAGAGCATATCCAATGGTTTGATGAATATGTCAACACCCTCCGGAAGAGGCCCGTTTTTCAATGCAGGATTGAGGGCTAAAAGTTGTTCCTCTGTAATCTGATAGTCATGGGTGATCTTAAAAATCGTTTCCCCTTTTTTGACGGTGTGGGTTACAAAGTTATATTTTTTTTTTGCCGGGAATTTTTAGTAACATTCCTGGTCTCAATTTCTTAAAGTTTTCCGGGTTTCTGGCCTTAATGGCCTCCACCGTAGTGCCGTAGATAACGGCTATTCTGAACAGATCATCTCCTTTTTTGTATTGGTGGTACACAAAAGGTTCTTCAGTGTCAGATGATGATGCGGGAGCGTTTGCAATGTCCTTGTTTACAGCGCTATAAGGCAACCAAATAGAACTCCCTCGTTTAAGTTTTTCGTTTTTTAACTGAGGATTTAAACTTTCGATATTTTCAATACTGATATCAAAGCGTTTGGATAAATTGTATTTGGTGTCTCCTTTTTTGACCTCATACATGACGAGACCGTCATTTCCGGATTCAGACTGGGCGGTAAAATCACCAACACTTGGAATAGTAAGTACCTGTCCTATAGATAAGTCATTATTCTGGAGTTTGTTGATCTCTCGTAGTGATTGTAAAGTTACATTATAGGTTTTGGCGATACTAAATAGGGTTTCACCTTCGACTACTGTATGTTTTTGACGTGACGCAACAGCTGTGTCAAGTTTATGACTACCTTTTTTACCCGTTGTGATTCTGGGGACTACAAGTGTCACATTGGGTTTAACTCTGTTTCTTTTGACATCGGGGTTGAGATTTTTAATGATTCTCACACGTGTGTTATACTTTTTTGCAATTTTTCTTAAAGTTTCACCTTCCTTGACAATATGAGTTGTATATTTTTTTTCATCTTGTGCATAAGTGCTAATAGTTATAAACAGAAGCATTACCAATGTTAAACCTATACGTCTCAATACTGTTAATCTATTAATGTGTGATTTCGCCATGTTTTGTTTGTTTGTTTTTAATCTGTTTTTAGTGTTTGTATTATTTTGATGTTCTTATAACGTAATAGTCAGTAAAAAATTATTCCCATTCTATAGTTGCCGGTGGTTTAGAGCTTATATCGTAAACTACACGGTTAATTCCTTTAACCTGATTGATGATAGCATTGGATACTTCCTGTAAAAAAGGATAGGGAAGATCTGCCCAATCTGCTGTCATACCATCTGTAGAGGTTACCGCACGTAAAGCTACCGCTTGTTCATAAGTACGCTCATCGCCCATCACACCTACAGAATTGACCGGTAATAACATCGCACCGGCTTGCCAGACACTTTCGTATAGTTCCCACTGACGTAGAGCAGTGATGAAAATATGGTCGGCTTGTTGCAGCATGCTGACTTTTTCTGCGGTGATTTCACCTAAAACTCTTATACCCAATCCGGGTCCGGGGAAAGGGTGTTTATGGATTAAGTTGTACCTGATGCCCAGCGATTCCCCCAGCTTTCTTACTTCGTCTTTAAATAACATCCGTAAAGGCTCTACAATTTTTAATTTCATTTTATCCGGTAACCCACCTACATTATGGTGTGATTTTATGGTTTGAGCGGGACCATCGACACCGGCAGATTCAATGACATCAGAATATATGGTGCCTTGAGCCAGCCATTTCACGTCTTTGATTTTATGTGCTTCCTCATCAAATACATCTATAAACATACGTCCTATAGCTTTGCGTTTAGCTTCGGGTTCACTCAAGCCTTTAAGGGCATCCAAAAAACGTGCCGAAGCATCAACGCCGTGTACTTGTAGGCCCATACCTTCATATTGTTTGAGTACATCCTCAAATTCGTTGAGACGCAATAAGCCATTATTGACAAAGATGCAATGCAGGTTATTCCCAATGGCTTTTTGTAAGAGTACTGCGGCAACAGTAGAATCCGAGCCTCCGGAGAGCCCTAAGACGACTTTGTCCTGACCCAGAGTTTCTTTAAGGTCGTGGATAATTTCTTCGGTTTGGGCACCGGCAGTCCAGTCTTTTTTGATGTTGGCAACTTCAACCAGAAAATTGTCTAACAATTGCTGACCCTGTGTACTGTGGTAAACTTCAGGGTGGAATTGGATGCCATAGGTAGGTTCCCCCTTAATTTTAAAAGCCGCATTTTTGACACTTTCGGTACTGGCAATATTGATAAAGTTCTCAGGTAATGACATAATGGTATCACCGTGACTCATCCATATTTGTGAATTGTTATTGATGTTTTTAAAGAGTTTTTGATCGGAAATGTTTTTGAGCAATGCACGTCCGTATTCACGTGTTTCTGAGGCTTCAATTTTTCCGCCATCGTCATGTGCCAATAGTTGTGCTCCATAACAGATGCCCAGTAAAGGCACTTTGTTCCTGATTTGATCCAATTCTATTTTTGGCGCGTGCTCACTATAGACTGAATGAGGACTGCCGGATAAAATAACCGCATCATAATCATTGATGTTTTCCGGGAATTTAGAATATGGTTTGATTTCTGAATAGACATTGAGTTCTCTTATTTTTCTTGCAATAAGTTGGGTGTATTGAGAACCAAAATCGACGATTAAAACACGTGTATGCATGGTTATTTTTTATATAGAGTGGCTTTGTCTTTAAAAGAAGTAAGGTCGTAAGAAGGGTTGCCGTAAATCGTTATTTTAGCATTGTTCTGGGCACTGATGATTAATTGTTCGGAGACGTTGATCTCAGTTTCAGAACGTTCTGATACACCGACTGTAGCAGTTTTTACACTCAAACCTTTGCTGCCAAAATGGGATTTACCGGTAGCGTTGAGTTCTAAGTTAGTAGCTTCACCTGATAATTCTAAATTGGTGTTGTCTTTTATAGTAGCTCTTAACTCTTTTGATTTAAGTCCCAGGTTGATGGATGATGACCCTTCAGTATAAACTTTTGTTGACTCGTTGTTTGAGATAATCATTTCAGTCTCAGTTTTGTCATAAAGTTTTAAGTCGATATAAGCGGCACCCACACTGAGTTCCAACTGTGCCTTGCCCTGAGCTAATAGATAAAACTCGTCAAAGGTCAATGGAGAGGTTGCAGTGACATTAGATTTGTTGTTGGTTTCTAAAATAAAAACGGGTGTATTGACGCTCACATGGACTTTTAAGGCTTTGGCTCTTGTGATGTCATTAATCAAATTGATCTCAAGAACGGAATCTTTGACTACAGTACTAATAGAAGGCATAAGGTTGTCATCGGCTTCTACTTCCAGAGCTAATTGGTTGCCTTGCGATAAGACTACGTCTATATCGCTGCCTATATTTATTCTGTTAAAAGGTGCAACTTCTCTGGCTTCTACGGTGACATTTTTACTGCCTTTGATTTTTTCTTGCGCATATGTCGTAACATTGACAAGTATTAAAAGTGTCAGGACTAATAATTGTTTCATTATATGTTTTTTTATTGGTTTTGGCTTATGCCATATTGTGATATACTTGCTGAACGTCTTCTACATCTTCTATACGTTCTAATAGTTTTTCTACTTCCTCGCGCTCTTCACCGGCAAGTTCAACACTCGTTTGCGGAATACGATCAAACCCGGAGGATAGTATTTCTAAATCATTTTCTTCCAGATATTTTTGGATATTACCATATTGTTCAAAGGGGGCATAAATCATAATACCGTCTTCATCATGAAATACTTCTTCCACCTCAAAGTCTATAAGCTCCAGTTCCAGCTCTTCCATGTTGATGTCTTTGTTTTCAGCATTCACACGGAAATTACACGTGTGGTCAAACATAAACACCACAGACCCTGAAGTCCCTAAGTTCCCGTTTTCTTTGTTAAACGCAGCTCTTACATCCGCAACAGTACGGTTGTTGTTGTCAGTCGCTGTTTCAACAAGTATAGCAATACCATGGGGGCCATAACCTTCAAATAAGACTTCTTTATAATCAGCGGTGTCTTTGCTGGAAGCATTTTTGATGGCGCGTTCAACATTGGCTTTAGGCATATTAGCTGCTTTAGCATTCTGAATCACGGCTCTTAACCTGGCGTTGGTGTCCGGATTAGGTCCACCTGCTTTAACAGCTATAGAAATATCTTTTCCTATTCTGGTAAAAGTCTTGGCCATACCGGCCCAGCGTTTCATCTTTCTTGCTTTTCTAAACTCAAATGCTCTTCCCATTGTCTTTTGTTTATTAAATTGTTATTAGTTATACAATATTTGTGCCTTGTTTTTTATGCTGTACAAATCATTCCTGTTTTTTTCAATGCCTGATGTCTTTACCCCATAAGAGTTTTTCCCGTAGGGTATTTAAGAAATGATGATTGTCCAGTTCTATCATTTTGATACAAGTATCAGATTTTTTTAGGTTGATGATGGTAGTATTACCGGGTAAACTTTCTACCCGTGAATCAATTGACATCAGATATTCGTCTTCACGGCTACTCACTTCAAGCGTGATTTCAGAATCGCCCTGGATGACTAACGGTCTGATGCTCAGGTTATGTGGCGCGATTGGCGTAATCACCATAGCTTCTACGTTTGGTGTAATGATAGGCCCGTCACAACTCAAAGAATAACCGGTAGAACCTGTGGGAGTTGATACAATCAATCCGTCTGCCCAATAGGTGTTCAGGTATTTCCCGTTGAGGTAAGTTTTAATCGAAATCATTGAGGTCAGATTCTTTCTGCCTACAGTGACTTCATTGAGGGCGTGACCAAAATCTTTTTGCGTCCCGTTTTTATAATCGACCTTAACATGAATCAAAGCCCTTTTGTTGATGTTGTATTGTTTATTGTTCAGCATCTCAAGAGCTTCTGCCATTTCCTCTTTATGTACATTGGCAAGGAAGCCCATACGTCCTGTGTTAATGCCAATGACGGGTATGTCTGTGCCTTGTATGATTCCGGAAGCCCGTAGCATGGTACCATCACCACCTACGCTGAACATGATGTCAGTATTATTGTCCAAAGGTTTTGAGGAACTGTAAGTCTTGACCTCAGGGGGTAATTTGGAGTCGAGAATTTTATAAACTGAATTAACCAACAGTATTTCGTGATTTCCGTCTATCAATAAATCTATAAGTTGGACGATATAATCCAAGCTGCTGGTGCGGTAAGGCTGTCCGTAAATAGCTACTTTCATATTCTAAATCTCTAAGTATTTTTGTAAATAATCAGAGCGTTCCTTGAGTTGTTCGATTAAGAGATCTCCTGCCTTTTTGCTCAGTAATTCGTATTCATAGCGTCTCAAACTTTGAATAACTTCATTGATGTTTTCAGTGTCGATTCTTAATGTTATTTCAGTTTTACCATCAGATCTGGCATCAGAAATATACAAACCTAAGATTTTGATATTGTTGGATTCAATGATTTGAGCAATCTCACTCATAGAAAATGACCCAGTTTGTTTAGCGATAATCAGGGTTGTTCCGCTAGAAGTGAGAAAAGGGGTTTTATAAAATAAGCGGATGATTTCGTCCAGTTCAAAATACCCGATATACTCATGATTATCATTGATTACAGGAATAATATCAGTGTCTTCTTGTGCAAACAAACTCAATAAGTCTAATACATTGGTGTCGAAGTCTGTATGATAGCTTTGAAGTAAGTGTGATAATTCTCCTACGGGCGTTTCATTATCTAATAAATTGATAATGTCCACTTGCCCAATCATGCCTTTAAAAGTATTGCCCTCAACTACGGGAAAATGCGTAAACGGTAAAACTTTAAACAAGTCTTTGACCTGTTTGACACTGGCTTCTGCCGCAATAGGGCTGAAATCGTTATTGATGTAAGAAATAAAATCCATAAAATACAAAAGTACTATATTTTACAAGAAAACACTAATGTTGCGTCAAGTAAAATTTACCATTCTGAAATTTTGATTGTTGTTTGATATT
>PDWI01009364.1_pt1 | contig 11279 bp, 10 predicted proteins | sample 1430891 | NCBI WGS metagenome assembly PDWI01 (sample SAMN01162508, study PRJNA174530) | Oral metagenome, whole genome shotgun sequencing project. | biome: Marine environment; feature: Marine mammal; material: Swab sample of the gingival sulcus; isolation source: swab sample of gingival sulcus... | reverse complement strand
GGGCAAAAAACTAATTATCGGTAACTGGAAAATGAACCTCGACATGCACGAGGCTAGTTTGTATTTACATAAATTGCTCGACACACTTCCCTCTCATCGTGATGTTGAGACGGTGGTAGCGCCGACTATGCTGACTTTGCAGAGTTTGAGTTTGCAGGTCAATCGTCGAATTGTTAAACTAGCTGCCCAGAATTTTTATTGGCGTGATCACGGGGCTTATACTGGCGAAGTTTCAGCTACTCAGCTGAGGGGAATCGTTGATTATGTATTGGTCGGTCACTCGGAGAGGCGACATGTATTTGGTGAAGGTGATCGTGACATTAGAGCAAAAGTCCAGGCGGCAATTCGCAATCGCATCCAGCCGGTGCTTTGTGTTGGTGAAACCGCTCACGAGCGAGCGGCTGATGAAACTAGAGACGTCCTTCATGATCAATTAGTTGGCGGATTAGCTAACGTGACTAGCGAGGAAATATCAGAGATTATCGTGGCTTATGAGCCAGTTTGGGCAATTGGAACTGGTGAAAATGCCAGCCCAGATGATGTTAAGCAAGCCGCTAAAATTATCCGTAATCAAGTCGAGCATTTGTTTGGCAAAAAGGCGGCTGGATCAATTCGAGTTTTATATGGCGGTAGCGTAAATGTTGATAACGCGGCTGATTATCTGGCGACCAAGGGCGTCGATGGATTATTAATCGGCGGCGCCAGCCTGGACGCGCATCAGTTTTCGGAGATAGTAAAAAAAGCACATAAGGTCTAATAAAAGGGGGCACATGACAGATATCGACTTTGATGAACTAGATAAGGCAGTTAATTCACTGATGGGTAAGTCTGACGAAAAAACCGATCAGGCTGAAAAGCCAGTACCAACAACTGAGGCTGCGCCTGCATTTACTGTCAATCCTCAACCGACTACTCCAGCCATGCCATCTCAGCCAGCTACTCCAGTTGCTAGTGCTAGTCCAACACCAGTGGCATCGACTCCAGTTTCAGCTCCAGCTGCAGTTAAGCCGGGGGCTGATCAAGCTCCCAAGCCAGCTAACCTAGCTACTAAGCGTTCAGCTGGTCGTTTCATGGATATGGTCCATCCTCAATCTGATATGATCAATTCCCGACCGATGGCCAGTGCTCCGTCTCGTCAGGGTGCTACTCTGCAACCTGGTGGTGAAGCTGCGGTCGATATGTTAGCTGGTAGTGAGGACAAGCCGGCTGATGATCTAGCAGATAAGGTTTCAAATTCGTTAAATCAATCTGCTACTGGCTCAACCGCAACACCTAAGCCGCCGCTGACTTTGCAGCCACTTAGTCCGTCAGAAAAACCAGCTGAAAACAAACCAGAAGAGCAGCTAACTCAAGCTCAAGAATCACCATTTCTGCCTGATGCGGTGGTTGAAAAACGCCCACTTGGTGAGCCGATGACTCTAGCTGAGCCTAAATCTCCGGCCGAATCTGAACCTAAACTGGATGCCCCGACTCCAACCGATAGTCCGTCAGAAAAGCCAGTCGATCAGCCAGCTCAAGCTGATGATAATTTGGCTCCAGTTGAACCAAGTACTCCATCACCATCTGAGCCGCTAGCTCCAGAGCTTGGTAAAGATATTATGGCGCTAGAAGCTTCTGCGCCAGAGGATCTTAAATTGCCAGCAGACCTTAAATCATCAGAGACAAAAAAGCCAGAGCCGCAAGCTCCGAAAGATGATAATCAATCGTCCAGTAGTTCAATGCCAGTTTCTGGCGACATTCCTCAGCAATACAAAGCTGAAGAATCAATTGCACCTGATCCAGCGCCAGTATTTGAGGCGGCCGCCCAGCAACCGCCAGAAGTTCAGCATAAACCAAAAGGCAAATCAGGCTGGTTTATTGTGATGATTATCATCTTGTTGCTAATATTGGGTGCCGGTGGTGGTGTCGCAGCTTACTTTTTGCTGTTAAACTAGAAGTATGGATATTTTAGCAGGTCTGAACGACGAGCAATGTCGAGCGGTTAGCCATGGTGATGGTCCGCTATTGATTCTGGCTGGTGCTGGTAGTGGCAAGACCAAAACTTTAACGCATCGAATCGCTTATCTGATTAAGGAGCGTCAGGTATTTCCGAGCCATATTTTGGCGGTGACTTTTACCAATAAGGCCGCTCGTGAGATGCGCCAACGCCTGGCTTATTTGCTGGATGAGCAGGCTGATAACCGTCAATTTATGCCTTGGATGGGAACTTTTCATAGTATTTGCGTTAAATTATTAAAAATTGATGGTTCGGCAATCGGCATCGATAGGCGATTTGTGATTTATGATACTGATGATCAGCTGGGTCTGGTTAAGCAATTGATCAAATCCCAAGGGCTGACCGATCGCGATATCAAACCGCGCAGTGTTCTAGCGATGATTTCTAAAGCTAAAAATGACTCATTGTCGGCAGATGATTATGCTATTAGCGCTGTTGGCCCAGTCAAGCAGCGAGTTGCTAAGATATATCAAGCTTATGAAAAGGCTCTGGCTCAGGCTTCGGCTTTAGATTTTGATGATTTGTTACTCAGAACAGTTGATTTACTAAAAAATTGTCCAGAAATTCGCCATAAGTGGCAGTGTCAATTTCGCTATGTTTTGATAGATGAGTATCAGGATACCAATGCTATTCAGTACGCTTTAATAAAACTATTGATTAATAAAGACCAGAATCTGTGTGTGGTTGGTGACGACGCTCAGTCGATATATAGTTTTCGCGGCGCTGACTATACCAACATACTAAATTTTGAACGTGATTTTCCTGGCACAACCGTCATCAAACTGGAGCAAAATTATCGTTCGACTAGTCAGATATTAGATTTAGCAAATGCTTTAATCCAGCACAATCAACAGCGCACCGATAAACTACTCTGGACAAAGCTATCGGGCGGTCATGATCCAGAACTGTGGCAAGTTTATAGCGAAGCTGAAGAGGCCGATATAGTCGCTACCGAGATCCGACGTCAAGTTGGATTGGGGCGAAAGTATAGCGACATCGCGGTTTTATATCGCACCAATGCTCAGAGCTACTCAATTGAGCGAGCTTTGAGGCAAAATCGATTGCCGTACAAAATCGTTGGCGGGCTGAGGTTTTTGGATCGAGCGGTTGTTAAAGACCTGATTGCCTACTTGAGGCTACTTTATCAGCCGAGCGATCGAATCAGTTTTTCTAGAATAGTGAATGTTCCCAAGCGTGGCATTGGTGCGGTTAGTCTAAATAAGTTTTTAGATTGGAATAGCCAGTTTGATAGAGACCTAATCGCAGGTTTACTGGCGGCTGATCAAGCCGATGGCTTAACGCCTAAAGCCCGCAAGGCTTTTGTGTCTCTAGGTCAAATGTTAAATGATTTACAGCAAAAAATTGACGGTTCGCCCAGTGAGATAATTCAGGAAATAATCGAAGCTACTGAGTATCGGCAATTTATCGATGACGGTAGCGTTCAATCTGAAGAAAAATTAGAAAATGTCGGTGTTTTGATCTCAGAAGCCAAAGTTTATGCTGACGTGGCAACATTTTTGGAGGAGATGGCGCTGATGTCATCAAGTGATGATCAGGCTGATGAGCAGGTGACACTGATGACGCTACACGCCGCTAAGGGACTAGAATTTCCAGTGGTATTTTTGGTTGGTCTAGAAGAGGGGATTTTGCCGCACGCTCGAGTGTTTGATAGTGGCAAGCCAGAGGACATCGAGGAGGAGCGACGGCTTTGTTATGTCGGCATCACTAGAGCTCGTGAAGCACTATTCTTGTCTTGTGCTAGTTCTAGGGTCCAATTTGGTCAGTCAAATTACAATTTACCATCACGTTTCTTGGAAGAGATGGGCGTTATGAGCAGCGGTTTCAAGCAATCGTTCCAGCCAGAGCCTGAATTTTATTCTGATGATATAGGGTTAGATATCGGCGATAGGGTGAAAAGTGCTAGATTTGGCGAGGGCGAGGTGGTTGATATCGATGGACTGGCCGCTACCGTCAGGTTTGATAATGGCCAAACCAAGAAATTGAATGTAGAGTTCGCTCGTTTAGAGAAAATTTGATATAATTACTCCTAAGTAAAATTATGAATATTAGAATTTCGGTTAAGCAATATTCTAAGAGAGGGCTAGCAGCCCTGGGCGTTCTATTGGCGCTTTTTTTGGGGTTACAATTAGTCGATCAAGCCTTGGCTGATGATGGCCATACGGCTGGACTAGATGGTCAAAAAGTGGTCAACATTTACGATGATCATAATCCATCACGCACTATTGTGACTAATTCAAAGACCGTTAGACAGGCTTTAGCTGCAGCTGAAATTGAGATTGATGAACAAAAAGACGTAGTCGAGCCAGGTCTTGATACTGAGCTAGTTTCAACTAAGTACAATCTAAATATTTATCGTGCCCGACCGATCACGGTTATTGACGGACAGAGGCGACTTAGGGTTGTAACCGCTCGTCAGACTCCGACTTTGATTGCCGAAGCGGTGGGCGTTAAATTGTTCAAAGAAGACGAAGTCACAATCGACAATGCCGATAATATCCTACAAGACGGTGTTGATCTGTTGATGAAAATTGATCGAGCTACACCAGTTAAATTAACGGCTTATGGCAAAACCACAGTTGTTCGTACCCAGGCTGAGACCGTAGCTGGGCTGCTGGCTGAAAAAGGCTTAAAAGTCGGCAAGAAAGACACACTTTCAGTTAAGCCTGAGACTAAAATTAAGCCAAATATGATCATCAAATTGTGGCGTAATGGCAAACAAGTCACAACGGTTGAAGAGGATGTCGATTTTCCGATTGAAAAGATCGAAGATGCCAATCGTAAAGTTGGTTATCGCAAGATCAAGCAACAAGGCGAGAAGGGCAAGAGAAATGTGACTTATGAGATAGTCATGAAAGATGGCGTTGAAGTATCTCGTAAAGAGATTGCTAGCGTGACCACTAAAGAGCCGAAAAAACAGGTTGAAGTGGTCGGTATAAAAAATAATTATAGTGGCTCACTAAATGAATGGTTGCTGGCGCTACGAACTTGTGAAACACATGGAAATTATAAGGCTAATACTGGCAACGGCTATTACGGTGCTTATCAATTCTTGCCATCAACTTGGAACGCTATAGCTAAGCGAACCGGTAGGAATGATCTGGTTGGCATATTGCCGCATCAGGCTAATCCAGCCGACCAAGACGCCATGGTGATAGCTAATGCCAATGCCACTTCAGGACTTTCGACTCAACACCCAGGCTGTTATAAAAAGCTTGGATTATCAAATAAACCACCAGCCCAATAATGAAAAATAACAAATCGCTCGGTCAACATTGGTTAAAAGATCCAGAGGTTCTAGCTGATATTGCTGATGCAGCTGATATTTCAAAAACTGATACTGTGCTGGAGATTGGACCTGGTTTAGGTACGTTAACTTCGCATCTTTTGAGGCGAGCCGAAAAGGTGATAGCGGTAGAGTTTGACGAAGAACTGGCTAAAAAACTACCAGCTCAGTTCCCTGGCAAAAATTTAGAAGTTATCAACCAGGATATTTTAAAGTTTGATCCGTCAAACTTGCCAGCTGATTATAAGATTGTCGCTAACATACCGTATTACATCACTAGCAAAATAATCCAAGTTTTTTCAGAGGCTAAAAATCCACCATCAACCATGGTTCTGTTGATCCAGAAAGAAGTAGCTGAGAGGCTAGCGGCTGGGCCGGGGGATTATAGTATATTGGCGATTTCAGCTCAGATATTTTATGAAGTCAGCCTCGACGCGGTAGTGCCAGCTGAGCTATTTACACCGCCGCCTAAAGTTGATTCGCAAGTAGTGGCGTTGAGGCGTCGCACTAACCCATTGGTCAAAAAAGCCGATCGGCCTGACTTTTTTCGTTTGATCAAAGCTGGTTTTTCGGCCAAGCGCAAAAAACTGCGTAGTTCCCTAGCTGGTAATTTGCAACTAGACAAATCAAAAGTTGAAGAAATATTAACATCAGCCGGTGTATCACCTGACGCTAGAGCTGAAAAATTATCAATCAACGACTGGCTAAATATTTTAGAAGCCACAAGAGCTAATAATGATTAGTGCTGATCAGCCAAAGATATTTGCTGATGACCTGATTGTGGCTGTGTCATCTCGTGATGATGGTACGATGCTTGATCGAGCGATGGGAATTCATGATGGCTCGATCGTCAGTAATCGAACTTTATTCTGCCAAAAAGCTGGTTTGGATTATAAAAACGTAGTTTATCAACGGATAAATTATGATCAAAGCCAAATCTATGATGTGATACGTGAGGTTGATCAAAACTCGACGGTCGATAAATTAAGTGAAGTCGCCGCCGATGCTTTAATAACTAACCAATCAGGAGTCGGTTTATTTTTACCAATTGCTGATTGTGTAGCGACGGTGATTTACGATCCGAAAAACCGCTATTTAGCCATGGCTCACTTAGGCCGGCATTCGACTGTGGCTGATTTAGCTAAAAAGTTGATAGATAAATTAGTGGCCAAAGGTTCTAACGCAAAAGAATTACTAGTTTGGATGAGTCCAAGCGCTCAAAAACAATCTTACAAAATGGAGTGGTTTGACCGAGCCGATCAGCCAGACTGGCAGGAATTTTGCCAAAAGAAAGCTGATGGATATTATCTAGATATGTCAGGCTACAATCAACAAAAGTTTATCGAATCAGGCGTGTTAAAAGATAACATCGAGATCTCAGCTGTCGATACTATAACAAACCAAAATTATTTCTCTCACGCCGCAGGCGATACCAAAGGTCGGTTCGCAGTGGTGTCCGTAATGCAATAATCCTTCTAAACTGATATAATTTAGCTATGACTAAAAAATACGCTTACATCACAACTGCTATTCCCTATGTTAACGGAGCGCCGCACATCGGACACGCTATGGATTATATATTGGCTGACGTTTGGGCTCGTTACCAGGTTCAAAATGGCAAGACGGTTCGTTTTCAAACTGGTGTAGATGAACATGGTAATAAGATTGCTGCCAAAGCTGCTGAGCAAGGTCTAAAACCCAAAGATTTTGTCGATCAGGCACATGTTAGTTTCAAACAGACCATCGAAGCTTTGAATGTTTCAGCTACTGATTTTATCCGTACCACAGATGATCATCACAAGGGTGCTGCCCAGTACATTTGGCAAGTTTTACAGCAAAAAGGTTTGATCTATAAAGGAAATTATGAGGGGTGGTACTGTGTTGGCTGTGAGGCGTTTGTTAGTGATAAAGAAGCGGCGGCAAATAACGGTGTCTGTGAAGATCACCAAAAACCTTATCAGCGTTTGAGTGAAGAAAATTATTATTTCAAGACCAGCCAATTTTCTGAGCAGATTCGTCAAGCTATCGAATCAGGCAAGATGAAATTATTGCCAGAATTTCGTAAAAAAGAGTTCTTGGAACTAATGAAAGACGGCCTGCAGGACGTTTCGATCTCGCGACCTAGAAAAAATCTCAGCTGGGGCGTTTCGGTGCCAGGCGATGACGGGCATGTGATGTATGTTTGGTTGGATGCTCTAAGCAATTACCTGACAGTTATCGGTTATCCAGACAATCAAGATTGGCAAAATTTCTGGCCAGCTGATGTTCAGGTGATTGGCAAAGACATATTGCGCTTCCATGCTGGTATTTGGCCAGCCATGCTGATGGCGCTTGATTTGCCACTGCCGAAAGTCTTGCTAGTCCATGGACACGTCAATGTTGGCGGTGTCAAAATGAGTAAGAGCCTAGGAAACGGAGTCGGTCCGTCGGATATTTTGCCAGACTTTGGCGTTGATGCGTTTCGATATTATTTCCTACGCTATGTTCCGACTCAAGACGATGGTGATTTTACTTGGGAGCGATTTGAAGCTGCTTATAATGGTGAGCTAGGCAATGACCTAGGTAATCTAGTCCAACGAGTTGCCAAAATGTTACTAAGTTATCAGGCTGGAGTAATTGGCGATGCGCCGCAAGGTGAACATGACATGGGTCCATATCGACAGGCCATGAATAGTTTTGAATTTAATAAAGCCCTGGATGAAACTTGGGCGGTTATTCGGTCGCTAAATCAATACATTGATCAAGTCAAACCTTGGGAAGTTGCTAAAAATCGTGATAAAGACACCGAGGCTGAATCGCATCTTTCAGAAATTTTGTCTCACGCCGTCGGCACTTTGCTTCAGGTGGCCGATATGCTGACGCCATTCTTGCCAGGCACGGCTGAGTCTATAAAGCAAACTTTTGCTTCTGGTGTGGTGCCACAAGACATTAAGCCACTATTCCCTAAGATATATATTCATACTGAAGATCCACGAGCGTCAAGAGCAAAATGAGATTGATCGATAGCCACTGCCATTTACACGACACCGAATTTTACCCTGATAATCAAGAGGAGATTTATCAGCGAACCGTCGGATCGGACATAGCTATGATTTGCGTCGGTACTGATGAGCGCAGTTCTCATCAGGCAGTTGAGTTTGCTGGTAATCACGACTTGGTCTGGGCGGCGGTTGGCGTTCATCCGCATGATTCTAAAATGGGCTGGAATGATATAAGCGGCATATTAAAGCATCACGCTCGGTCAGAAAATTCGCCGATTGTTGGCATCGGTGAAATTGGTTTGGATTATTATTACAATTACAGTCCGCGCGATAAGCAGATCGAGGCTTTGGAAGCTCAGATACAGTTAGCGGTTGATTATGATTTGCCAATTAGTTTTCACGTTCGTGATGGATTTGATGATTTTTGGCCGATTTTTGATAATTTCCATGGTGTTAGAGGTGTGCTACATAGTTTTACTGATGTTCAGGAAAATTTGGACAAAGGTTATGAGAGAGGACTTTACGTTGGAATCAATGGCATTAGCACTTTCACTAAAGATTCAGCTCAGCAGGAGCTTTACGCCAATATTCCACTATCGAAATTACTCTTAGAAACTGATGCTCCTTTCTTGACGCCAGTACCAAAGCGTGGTAAAGTAAATGAGCCAGGGTATGTAGAGCTGGTTGCTGATTTTTGGGCTGAAAAGCGAGATCTGCCCAAGCAATCAATTATTGACGCAGCTACTAAAAATACCCGCGAACTTTTTGGAATTTAAAGTTAAGTGGAGTTTAAGTGAACGTTTCAGAACAAGGTTTTGATACCAGCAATGCGGACGCAGTAGAGGCTAAAAAAATAGCTGAAGCTTATGCCGTGCCTGCTAATTATGACAGTCCAGAGCTAAAATCCATAAATCCACGACTTTCCGAGATGGCGGTTCGCAGCTCTCAAGACGCTAACGAAGCTATCGTTTACCCAGGATATAAGGTTGAAGAGAACCTATCTGAGAAGGCTGCTGAATATGTTTCAGCGGTTGCTAGAGAGATTGAAAGACTTCGCTCTAACTATCAGTCAGGAGCATAAGTATGCCAGTTAGAAGTATTCTAAAGAAGGCTAAACAGCTAGTTTTTGATACTGGTGATGAGCAAATAGTTCTAAAACTCAAGAAAAAAGATCGACCGCTCAAATCTCTAACTGAGCGGGAGCTAATTCAATTAGAAAGCCAAATTGGTGCAACTATTTTTGGCGAGAAACCAGCTTATGTGACACGCCGTGAGTTCTTTAATTTAGATAAAGACACTTGGATCTGGTACGAGGAGTTCATTAACGACACCGGCAAAAAAGACAGCCTAACTACTCGTTATGAAGTTCAGGAAAAGGGCATTTTAAAAATTCAGCCAAATTATCAGTACAATTATATAGAGGGTGAAGAATTAAAGAATTTTGTCTTGGCGGTTAAAGAGTACTACGAGCGAGTAGCTAGGGATATATACCATCGTCAGCCAGACAACAATCAACAGTCAAAATGAGGTATAATAAAATAGATGAAAGAGCCGATCATCTATTTTGATCATGCTGCTGCTACACCAGTCGATCCGCTGGTGGTTGAAGCTATGCGGCCTTTTTGGTCTGACGATTTTTATAATCCATCAGCTGGTTATGCGCCGGCAGTTTTGGTCAAGCGTCAATATATGGACGCTAAGTCTAGGATTGGGCGAGTTATCGGCGCTAAAGCCGATGAAATTATCATGACGGCTGGCGCTACCGAGTCGGTCAATTTGGCTTTTACGGCCGCCGGCGAAGGAAAATCTATGGTCGGCGCGGTCGAACACTCTTCGGTGCTGGCCTGTGCTAAAAAGCGAGGCGACGTAATAATAGTTGGCGCCAATCGACGTGGTCGAATAGACCCAGCAGAAGTTAAGAGATTATTGACGCCAGAGGTTAGTTTTTTGAGCATAGCTTTGGCTAATCATGAGCTAGGCACAATTCAGGATATTTCTGAAATTGCCAAAATCGTAAATCAAGAAAGATTACGCCGCCAGCAGGCCGGTGAAGAGTTACCAATAGTATTTCATACTGACGCCTCTCAGGCTGCCACGCTAATTGATATCAAGCCAAATCGACTAGGCGTTGATCTGATGACACTTAGCGCCGCCAAAACTTATGGGCCAAAACAAGTCGGTTTGCTTTGGGCTAAGCCTGGCGTCAAACTTTCGGCTAATATCGTCGGTGGCGGGCAAGAGTCGGGGCTGCGCAGTGGTACCGAGAACGTAGCTGGCGTGGTCGGTTTTGCGGTTGCTTTAGAGTTGGCGGCTAGTCGGCGCTCGGCCGAGGTTAAGCGACTAAATAATTTAAGAAATTTTATGCTTGGTGAGCTTAAGTCTAATTTTCCCGACCTAGTAGTTTCGACTGACTTAAAAAAGAGTTTGGCGAATTTCTTGAATGTTTCTTTCCCTGGTATTGACGCTGAGCGACTAGTGTTCATTTTGGAAAAACAAAATGTTTTGGTGGCAACTGGTAGCGCCTGTGCGGCTAATGCCGGCACCGCATCGACGGTTTTAAAAGCTATTGGCCTAAGTGATGATGAAATCAACGGTAGTCTCAGACTAACGCTAGGTCGGATGAGTGATCAGCAGACGGTAGCTGAGGGCGTAAAGGCTATTATCGAAGCGGTTAAATTGGAGCGGAGTAGAACTAATGATTCGTAAATTGATCAGTCTGGCTGTTTTACTACTAACTATGATAGTTGGCATTAGTTTTTATTTATCACCAGATGATTTAGCCAAATGCGACGCTGGCCCAACAGTGTTTGGAAAGTGTCGAACTGCTAAGGCCATAGTCGTGATCAGCGGTGGCGATACCGATGCTCGAACCGATGAAGCGATTCGGCTTTATAAAGACGGCTGGGCAAAATATTTGGTTGTTTCTGGCGCAGCGGCTGATAAAACTGGATTATCAAATGCGGCGGCGATGCGACAGCGAGCTATGTCGCGTGGCGTT
>PDWI01029347.1_pt1 | contig 11280 bp, 10 predicted proteins | sample 1430891 | NCBI WGS metagenome assembly PDWI01 (sample SAMN01162508, study PRJNA174530) | Oral metagenome, whole genome shotgun sequencing project. | biome: Marine environment; feature: Marine mammal; material: Swab sample of the gingival sulcus; isolation source: swab sample of gingival sulcus... | reverse complement strand
GCCGGGGCCGCAGCAAGGCCCGGCTATGATATCCCTTCTGCAAGTTGCCCTCGGCGGCGCGCTTGGCGCCTCTGCCCGCTACCTGACCAACAGCGCCGTGATGCGTTGGGCCGGTCCGGGGTTCCCCTATGGGACGATGATCGTCAACATTCTCGGCTCTTTCCTCATGGGGGTGCTCGTCGTGGTGCTGGCCCGCAAGGGCCACAACGACATCGCCCCCTTCCTGATGACCGGCCTTCTTGGCGGCTTCACCACCTTCTCGGCCTTCTCGCTCGACACGCTGGCAATCTTCGAGCGCGGCGAGACCGGGCTGGCGGGGCTTTACGCCGGGGCTTCGGTTATGCTTTCGCTCGCCGGAATCGTCGCGGGCATGAGCATCGCTCGGGGGGCATTGGCATGAGTGGCGTGCAACATATCACCGTCCCCGAGGGCGAGGGCGATCAGCGGCTGGACCGCTGGTTCCGCCGCCGCTTCCCGCATGTGTCGCAGGGGCGCATCGAGAAGATGTGCCGCAAGGGCGAAATCCGCGTCGACGGGGGGCGGGTGAAGCCCGCGACCCGCGTCGATGAAGGGCAGAACATCCGTATTCCGCCGCTGCCCGACACCGCCCCCGCGCCGCGCCCCACAACGCCGCGCATTGCCGCAGCCGACGCGAAGATGATCCAGAACGCGGTGATCTACCGTGACGACCACATCATTGCGATCAACAAGCCGCCCGGTCTGCCGAGCCAGGGCGGATCGAAGCAGACCCGCCATGTCGACGGGCTGGCCGAGGCGCTGAAATTCGACCTCGACGAGAAGCCCCGGCTGGTCCACCGGCTCGACAAGGACACCTCGGGTGTCCTGCTGCTGGCGCGTTCGCGCGGCATCGCCAAGGCGCTGTCGGACGCGATTCGCCACAAGCAGACCCGCAAGATCTACTGGGCCGTGGTCGCCGGTGTGCCGCACCCCTACCTTGGCGAAATCCGCTACGGGCTGGTCAAGGCACCGGGCGGCGGGCAGGGGCAGGGCGAGAAGATGCTGTGCATCCATCCCCGCGATGTCGACCGCACCGAGGGCGCGAAACGGGCGCACACGCTCTATTCCGCGCTCTACCGCGTGGCCGGACGGGCGACGTGGGTCGCGCTGGAGCCGATCACCGGGCGCACCCATCAGCTGCGCGCCCACATGGCCGAGATCGGGCATCCGATCGTGGGCGATGGCAAATACGGCGGTTCGGCGCAGGAGAACCTCGGCGATGGCTGGGGCGCGAAGCTCGGCGGGATCATCTCCGGCAAGCTGCACCTGCACGCCCGCTCGATGCGCTTCGAACACCCCGTCACGAAGGCGCCGGTGACGATCACGGCCAGCCTGCCCGAACACATGGCGCGCACCTTCGAGACCTTCGGCTGGACGGAAGACCTCGCCGCGGATGACCCGTTCGAGGGCGTGTGATGCGCGCCGACGGGCGGACGGTGCGAAGATAGGGAGAAACGCATGAGCCTTGCCGCGAAACGGTTCTGGACGGAAACGGCTGTGGCCGAGGCCGAGGGCGGCTTCACCGTCACGCTCGACGGACGCGCCCTGCGCACCCCCGCCAAGGCGCCGCTCGTGGTGCCGACCCGCGCGCTGGCCGAGGCGATTCGCGACGAATGGGAGGCGCAGGAGGAGAAGGCCGACCCGGCCACCATGCCGCTGACCCGCACCGCCAATTCCGCCATCGACAAGGTGTCGGCGCAGCACGACGAGGTGGCCGCGATGCTGGCCGCCTATGGCGAGACGGACCTGTTGTGCTACCGCGCCGAAGGGCCGGATGCGCTTGTCGCGCGGCAGGAAGAGGGGTGGAACCCGTTGCTGGACTGGGCGGCGGAAGCGCTGGGCGCGCGTCTGGAGCCTGTCAGCGGGATCATGCCGCGCGATCAGGACACCGCTGCCCTGGCGCGCCTGAAACAGCGCACCCACGCCTTCGACGCCTTCGAGCTTGCCGCCTTCCACGACCTCGTTGCGCTGACCGGAAGCCTCGTTCTGGCCTTCGCCGTCGAGCAGAAACACACCACGCCGGAAACCGCCTGGGCGCTCTCGCGCATGACGAGGAAGCCGCCGCGCAGGCCGCGCAAAAGAAAGCCGACTTCCTCCAGGCCGTTCGCGTGATTTCACTTTTGCGCGAAATATAACGTGCCAATACGCAGCAACATTCAAGAAAACTTGCGCTTTCGCTGCGTTGCGGGCGCACGGAACCTGTCGTGCCCCTTGACCATTGCGCAGGAATCCGCCCAAAGTTCGCCCATGCGAGGGGAACACCTTTCGTAACGCTTGCGGCTCCGGCCGAAAACGAGACGCCCCACGTGGGCGAATATCAGGATGAGGTAAACATGAAGAAAACCGTATTTCTTGGCGCGCTTACCGTGGCCAGCTTTGCAGCGGCCGCGGCTTCGGCAGCCACGCTGGACGACGTCAAGGCCCGAGGCAAGCTGAACTGCGGCGTGTCCACCGGCGTTACCGGGTTCTCCGCGCCCGACGCCAACGGCCGCTGGGAAGGTTTTGACGTTGCGGTGTGCCGCGCTGTCGCCGCTGCCGTGCTCGGCGATTCGGACGCCGTCGAATTCGTGCCGCTCACCGGCAAGACGCGCCTGACCGCCCTTGCCTCTGGCGAGATCGACATGCTGGCGCGCAACACGACCCACACCTTCTCGCGCGACGTCGACATCAAGCTGACCTTCGTCGGCGTGAACTACTACGACGGTCAGGGCTTCATGGTTCCCAAGGATCTGGGCGTGTCCTCGGCCAAGGAACTCGACGGCGCCACCGTCTGCATCCAGACCGGCACCACCACCGAGCTGAACCTTGCCGACTTCTTCCGCGTCAACAACATGAGCTACGAGCCGGTCCCGATCGAGACCAACGCCGAAGCCCAGCAGCAGTATCTCGCCGGCGCCTGCGACGTCTACACCACCGACGCCTCCGGCCTCGCCGCGACCCGTGCTTCCTTCGAATCCCCGGACGCGCATGTGATCCTGCCCGAGATCATCTCGAAAGAGCCGCTCAGCCCGGTTGTGCGTCATGGCGACGACGAGTGGGCCGACATCGTGACCTGGACTCTCAACGCGCTGATTGCGGCGGAAGAGCTTGGCGTGACCTCGGCAAACATCGAAGAGATGGCCGCTGGCACCAACAACCCGGAAATCAACCGGATGCTTGGTTCTGAAGGCAACCTCGGCGAGATGCTCGGCCTCGACTCCGAGTGGGCGCAGCGTGCCATTCTGGCCGGCGGCAACTACGGTGAAATCTTTGCCAAGACCATCGGCGAAGATACCCCGGTCGGTCTCGCCCGTGGCCTGAACGCCCAGTGGACCGATGGTGGCCTCATGTATGCGCCGCCGTTCCGGTAAGCACATCGCGAAAGGGCGCGGCGCTGTCCGCGCCCTTTTCGCCCCCAAATGGCACAGAACAACAAAGACCCGGGCCGCCACGCAGTAGAAGCCTGGGCCGACGGGGAACTTTCATGACAACAATGACCGACCCGCAGAAGGGGACGTTCCGGCTGTCGATGCTCATCTACGATAGCCGATACCGCTCGACGACAATCCAGATCGTTGCGCTCATCGGCTTCATGATGCTCGTCTTCTGGATCATCTCCAACACCGCGCAAAACCTTGCGGATCTGGGCAAGGAAACGAGCTTCACCTTCCTTGGGGAAAGCGCCGGCTACGACATCAACCAGCGCCTGCTCGACTATTCCAACCAGGATTCGCACCTGCGCGCCTCGCTCCTCGGCCTGCTCAACACGCTGCTGGTCGCCGTCATGGGCTGCATCGCCGCCACGATCATCGGCGTCATCGTCGGCGTACTGCGGCTCTCGCCCAACTGGATCGTGTCGCGGCTGATGGCGGTCTACGTCGAAACCTTCCGCAACGTGCCCGTGCTGCTGTGGATCGTCTTCGCCATGGCGCTGCTGATCGAGACGCTGCCCGGCCCACGCGCCTTCCGCGGCGCCGACCCGGAAGCCTCGATGCTGCTGTTCGACAGTGTCGCGCTGACCAACCGGGGTTTCTACATCCCCGAGCCGCTGTTTTCCAACACGCTGGGCAATGTCCACCTGCTGGGCACACATGCCCTGCGGTTCGACGTCAGCCTCGACCTCGTGGCCATCCTCATCGTCTTCATCGGCTCGCTGTTCGTCTCGCGCCGCATCGGCCGCCGGGCCGACCGCATCCAGGCCGCGACGGGCGACCGTCCGACGGTCTGGTACTGGCGCCTCGCCGTGACCGTGATCCCCATCGTGCTCCTGCTCTGGGCGCTGGGCTTCCACCTCGGCTACCCCGAACTGAAAGGCTTCAACTTCAGGGGCGGCACCTACATGCGCAACTCGCTGATCGCGCTGTGGCTGGCCCTGTCGCTCTACACCGCCGCCTTCATCGCGGAGATCGTGCGCGCCGGCATCCTCGCCGTGTCCAAGGGCCAGACCGAGGCCGCCGCTGCGCTGGGCCTGCGTCCGCGCCGGATCATGAGTCTTGTGGTCCTGCCGCAGGCGCTGCGCGTCATCATCCCGCCGCTGATCTCGAACTATCTCAACCTCACGAAAAACTCTTCGCTCGCCATCGCGGTGGGCTACATGGACATCACCGGCACGCTCATGGGCATCACCATGAACCAGACCGGCCGCGAGCTTGAGACGGTGCTGATCACCATGGCGATCTACCTCGCCATCTCGCTGACAATCTCGATGGTGATGAACGCCTACAACAATTCCGTGAAGCTGAGGGAGCGGTGAGACGATGACAGATCTTTCCTATGTCCGCACCGAAATGCTGCCCGAAAAGGCACCGCCCTCCACGTCGATCGGCCCGATCGGCTGGATGCGCGCCAACCTGTTCAACGGTGTGCTGAACTCCGTCCTGACCATCCTGTCGGTGCTCTTCATCTACTATGTGGCGAAGGCGATCCTCGGCTGGGTCTGGTCGCCCACATGGAACAGCGAATCGCTCTCCCAATGCCGCGGCATCATCGCCGACGCCGGGATGCACCACGGTGCCTGCTGGGGGGTCATCAACGAACGCTGGCCGCAGATGCTGTTCGGCTTCTACCCCGCCGAACTGCGTCTGCGCCCGACGATCGCCTTCTTCTGGCTCTTCGTGGCGATGATTCCGATCCTCTTCCCGATGATCTCGCGCCGGATGAACTTCTTCCTCATGGCGCTGGTCCCCTTCGTGGCGACCTTCTTCGTCGAAGCCACCACGCTGATCTGGGCCGTGCGCGCGCTGCTGGTCGTGGCGCTGGGCTGGACGGGCTACCTCGTGGTCTCGACCAACGCCGACGAACGCGCCTCCCAGATCGCCGAGGGCGCACGCCGCCTGCCCAGCCCGCTCTACTTCTCGGCGGCCTATCCGTTCATCGCGGCCTGGCTGCTGTGGGGTGGCTCCGTCTGGGGGCCGGTCATGGTGGCGGCCGGGTTCGCCGTCGGCTGGCTGGTCTACCGCGTCACGGCGCCGTTCATCGGTAGCCTTGGCGGCATCATCCTCGCCCTGCTCACGCCGGTGCTGTGGTGGGTCTTTCTCGCCGGGACGGCGTCGGAAGCGCTTCAGGCCATCCTGCCCTACGCTCTTGAGCCGGTCGAAAGCCGTCACTTCGGGGGGCTGATGCTGTCGATCACCATCGGCGTTGTCGCCATCATGGGCTCGCTGCCCTTCGGCATCCTGCTCGCCCTTGGTCGCCAGTCCAACCTGTTGATCGTCAAGTCGCTCTCGGTGGGCTTCATCGAGTTCATCCGTGGCGTGCCGCTGATCACGCTGCTCTTCGTGGCCTCGACGCTGCTCAACATCTTCATGCCGCCGGGCACCAGCTTCGACATCATCGTCCGCGTGCTTATCATGGTGACGCTCTTCGCCTCCGCCTACATGGCCGAGGTCATCCGTGGAGGGCTCGCGGCCCTGCCCAAGGGCCAGTATGAAGCCGCCGACGCGCTCGGGCTGGATTACTGGAAGGCGCAGCGGCTGATCATCATGCCGCAGGCGCTGAAAATCTCGATCCCCGGCATCGTGTCGACCTTCATCGGGGTGTTCAAGGACACCACGCTCGTGTCGATCATCGGCCTGATGGACCCGCTGGGCCTGTCGACCGCGATCCGCGCCGATTCCGCGTGGCAAGGCATCCTGTGGGAACTCTACGGCTTCATCGCCGTGATGTTCTTCATCTTCACCTTCTCGATGTCCCGCTACTCCATGTATCTCGAGCGCCGCCTGCGCACGGATCACCGCTAAGGAGACCTGAAAATGTCCTCTATCGAACTCGAACGCCACGCCGACCGTTCGCACATGCACGTCTCCGACAAGGTGGCGATTGAAATCACCGCGATGAACAAGTGGTATGGCTCGTTCCATGTGCTGCGCGACATCAACCTGACGGTCTACGAGGGCGAGCGCATCGTCATCTGTGGTCCGTCCGGCTCCGGCAAGTCGACGCTGATCCGCTGCATCAACCGGCTCGAAGAGCATCAGGCCGGGTCGATCGTGGTTGACGGCACCGAGCTTTCGTCCGACCTCAAGAACGTCGACAAGGTGCGTTCCGAGGTGGGCATGGTGTTCCAGCACTTCAACCTGTTCCCGCATCTGACCGTGCTGGAAAACCTCACCCTCGCGCCGATCTGGGTCCGCAAGACGCCCCGCAAGGAGGCCGAGGAGACGGCGATGCACTTCCTCGAGAAGGTCAAGATCCCGGAGCAGGCGAACAAGTATCCCGGGCAGCTTTCGGGCGGTCAGCAGCAGCGTGTGGCGATTGCCCGTTCGCTGTGCATGATGCCGCGGATCATGCTGTTCGACGAGCCGACCTCCGCGCTCGACCCGGAGATGATCAAGGAAGTGCTCGAAACCATGATCGAGCTGGCCGAGGAAGGCATGACGATGCTCTGTGTGACGCACGAAATGGGCTTCGCCAAGGAGGTCGCCAACCGGGTGATCTTCATGGACGCCGGTCAGATCGTCGAACAGAATGCACGCAGCTGTTCCTCAGCCAGATCCTCTGACGGGGGCGAAATCGTGTGGAAGGGCGCTCTGCGGGGCGCCCTTTTACGTTTCGAGATCGCGCGGGAAAACGAGATCGACGACCTCGCCCGTTCCCCAGGAGACGTCGCGCCAGCGCTCTGCGGCGAAGTCGAGGATCGTGGTGGTGGCGGTCGGGTATTGGGCGAAGCGGGGGTCGGCCGGGGCGTTGCGCGCGATGGTCTCGGCAAACCACGAGATGCCGGGGTTGTGCGCGATCAGCATCACGCTTTGCCCCTCGGCGCCTTTCAACACTGCCAGCATCCGCTCCGGCCCCGCGTGATACAGCGCGTCCACGAAGCGCGGCTGCACTGCACTCCCCATCGCCTGCGCCGCGATCTGCCATGTCTCGCGCGTGCGTTCGGCCGTGGAGACCAGCGCCGTGTCTGGAAGATATCCCTTTCCCGCCAACCACTTGCCGACATCCGCCGCCGCCCGCCGCCCGCGCTTGTTCAGCGGGCGGGCGTGGTCGTCCATCATCGGGCTGGACCATGAAGATTTCGCGTGGCGGGTGAGGATCAGGCGCAGGGTCATCGCGGGTGAAAGGCTTTCATGTGGAATCGGGATTGTGCCTCACGCCTACCGTATGCGCGCCCGACCGGGCAAGCGCGTCGTGTCGCGCAGCCGCGCGAAAGGCAGGTGTCGTCGGCATCGAGATGGGCGTGGCAGGCGGCGACGTCGTAGCCTTTGGCGGTGAGCGCGCCGACGGGGCAGGTGGTTTCGCAGGGGCGGGGGCAGGCTGTGCAGGGGTTCACGCCCTGCTGCGCGGGGAGCCGCCCCGGCAGCCGCACCGCGCCGCGAAACGACAGCCACAGCCCCTGCCGTTCGTGCACAAGAAGGCCCACGGGCGAGGTCCAGATGGTGCCGGAGGCCAGCGCCCAGGCGATGAAGGGCGGGAAGGGTGGACCATCGGAGGGGAACAGGGCCACGCCGCCCCAGTGCTGTGCGAGCGCACCGATCACGCGGTGCGACCAGCGGTCCAGCGGGTCGGGTGCGCCGTCGACATATTCCGGCGAAGCGGTGAATGTGGGCCAGAAATCCGGCTCGCGGGGGCCGAGCAGAACCATGCTCGCATCGCCATCATGGGCAATGCCCAACAGGTCAAGCTGTTGCGCGGCGGCATCGGTGGCGAGGCGCGCGCTCACCCCTTGCGGATCATCGAACCGGCGCCGTGTTCGGTGAACAACTCCAACAGGGTCGCGTTGGGGGTGCGCCCGTCGAGGATGACGACCCCGCGCACGCCCTTTTCGATCGCCATCAGCGCTGTCTCGGTCTTGGGGATCATCCCGCCGGCGATGGTGCCGTCGGCGATCATGCCGCGAATCTGGCCCGAAGTCATCTCGGTCACCACCTCGCCATCGGCGCCCTTCACCCCCTCGACATCGGTCAGCAGCAGCAGGCGGTCGGCGCTCAGCGCACCGGCAATGGCACCGGCGGCGGTGTCGCCGTTGACGTTGAAGGTCTCGCCCTTGCGGCCCATGCCGATCGGCGCGATCACCGGGATGATCTCGGCCTCGAACATCTTTGTCAGCACGGTCGTGTCCATCACCGAAGGGGTGCCGACAAAGCCCAGCTCCGGCGCGGTCTGTTCACAGACCATCAACCGGGCGTCCTTGCCGGTCAGCCCGACCGCGCGCCCGCCCTCGTTGTTGATCGCCTGCACGATCCGCTTGTTGACGCGCCCCGCCAGCACCATCTCGACGACTTCCATGGTCGCGGCGTCGGTCACGCGCTTGCCGTGGACGAATTCCGACTTCACGTCGAGCCGCTTCAGCATGTCGTTGATCATCGGGCCACCGCCGTGGACGACCACCGGGTTTACGCCGACCTGACGCATCAGCACGATGTCGCGCGCGAAGCGCGACATTTCGGCGTCGTCGCCCATGGCATTGCCGCCGAACTTCACGACAACCGTCGCCTGCTCGTAGCGTTGCAGGTAGGGCAGAGCTTCGTTCAGGGTTCGGGCTGTGGCGATCCAGTCGCGGTGCATGTTCTGCGTTCTCATCGGAAATCCTCGGGTGGGGCCTAAGGTGTTACGCGTTTGCGGTGCTGCTGCCAAGGGGGCTAGTCGAGTCCGGCGATGATCGCGCGCAGCGTGGCGATGCCCTGGCCCTTTTCCGAAGAGGTCACGATCAGCTCCGGGTAGGCGGCGGGGTGTTTGGCGAGGGCCTTGCGGACCTGTGCGAACACCTTTTCGCGGTCTTTGTCCTTGACCTTGTCGACCTTGGTCAGCACGGCCTGGAAGGTGAGCTTTACGCCGTGGCGGCTGTCGATCAGCACGAAGGCGCGGCGCAGGGTCGCACGGCCGGACAGGTAGGCTTTGAGCAGGCGTTGCCATTTCTCGACGATGGGCAGGGGGGCGTTGGCGAAACCGTAGCCCGGGAGGTCGACGAGGAAGGGGCCGTTCGTCGTGGTGAAGAAGTTGATTTCTTGTGTGCGGCCCGGCGTGTTGGAGGCGCGCGCCAAGCCTTTTCGGCCGGTCAGTGCATTGATAAGGCTTGATTTTCCGACATTGGAACGGCCCGCGAAGCAGACTTCGGGACGGTCGCCGGGGGGCAGACCGTCCATCGCGACGACGCCTTTGAGAAAGCCTGTTTCTGCGGCGAACAGCTTGCGGCCCGCCTCGGCCTCTTGTTCATCCGGTTCGGGTGCGATGGGGAAGGGGAGAGGGGCGGTCATGAAAGCATCTCGATGGAATCGCCTGTGCTGAGTGTGCCGCTTTTCACCACCTCGGCGTTGATGCCGAATTCCTGGTGTCCCCAGCCGTCGCTCAGGGCTTTCAGTGTGTCGGCATCGCGTTCGCCGGTGCGGGTCGAGGCGGCTGTTGCCATGCAGCGGGTGATGTGTTTGCGGACTTCAAGCTCGGCCTGTCCGACGCGGATGCGCTTGCCGATCCAGCCGCGTTCCTCCCACGGCTCCAGGCCGTCGAGCAGGAGGTTGGCGCGCCAGCGGTTCGGCGAAATATTGCGGCCAATCTGTGCGGCGACTTCGCCGTGTGATGCGCGGTTGATCAGCGAGATCGAGGGGAAGCGAGTGTCGGTCATGCCTCGCAGGCCGTTGCGGACGACGCGTGTGGGCAAGGCGCGGTCGGGCGGTGAAAGTGGCATGATCCACTGGACCAGCGCTGCACCGTCTTCGTCCGGGTCGATCGTGATGTCGGGCAATCTCGGGTGCGAGAGGGTTACCGTGCCGCGATCCGTGTCGCAGCGCGACGAAATCGCTTGCATGCCCGGGGCCTTGGCGGCGCGGGCGAAGTTTGCGCAGGGCACCCATTCCGGGTTGGCCTCGTCGAATTTGCTCGCCTCGTGGGCGATGGCCCAGCGACGGTCCCACGGCAGGGTTTGGTGTTTGGTGAGGAAGGTGCGGACGAGGCGCTCTCGTCCGCAGGATTTTATGGGGTAGCGCCAGATTTCCGCGACATGTGCGGTCATTTTCCATCCGCTTTCGGCGCGCGCTTGAAGCTGGCGAAGATGTTGCCGAAGAGATCGGGGCGGTGTCCATGGCGCCACATGATCGTGTATTGCTGGATGAAGGTCAGCGTGTTGTTCGCGATCCAGTAAAGCACGAGGCCCGAGGCGAAACTGCCCAGCATGAACATGAAGACCCAAGGCATCCACGCCATGATGGCGGCTTGCGTCTTGTCGGGGGGCGCCGGGTTCAGCTTCTGTTGCAGCCACATCGAGATGCCGAGCAGGATTGGCAGCACTCCGAGCGACAGGATCGACAGGAAGCTGTCGTCGGCGGGGGCAGCGTAGGGAAGGAGGCCGAAGAGGTTGAGAACCGAACTGGGGTCTGGTGCGGAAAGGTCGCGGATCCAGCCGATCCAGGGCTGATGGCGCAGTTCAAGCGTGACGAAGATCACCTTGTAGAGCGAGAACCAGATCGGGATTTGCAGCAGGATGGGCAGGCAGCCGGAGGCCGGGTTGACCTTCTCGCGCTTGTATAGCTCCATCATTTCCATCTGCTGCTTTTGGCGGTCGTCGCCGGTGCGCTCGCGGATTTTTTCCATTTCCGGCTGGAGTTCGCGCATCCGCGCCATGGAGACATAGGAGCGGTAGGCCAGCGGGAAGAGGACGATCTTGACCACGATGGTCAGGCCGATGATGGCCCAGCCCATGTTGCCGATCAGGCTGTGTAGCCAGTGCAGCACCCAGAACATGGGCTTGGTGATAAAGAAGAACATTCCCCAGTCGATCGAATCGATGAAGTTCACGATGCCCCAGTCGTCCTGGTAGTGCTTGATGACGCTCCAATCCTTCGCGCCGGC